>Ga0307507_10001987_pt1 | contig 44327 bp, 8 predicted proteins | sample 7_EM_MG_FD_207223 | JGI IMG/M metagenome (GOLD analysis project Ga0307507, IMG submission 207223) | Populus trichocarpa ectomycorrhiza microbial communities from riparian zone in the Pacific Northwest, United States - 7_EM | ecosystem: Host-associated > Plants > Roots > Unclassified | place... | reverse complement strand
TTATTAAATATAGAGCGGTATTAGTGGGGCTATAGGGGGTGGCCGTAAAACTAAAATTGAGGCTCTGCGCGACCCCTCTATGCCTAAAAATAAGCACCCCCTATAACTCCACCAAAACAGCCCTAAATTATATAAATAAGGGCTAGTTTTATAGCTCTAGTAAAAGACTATAAAATAAGGCACTATCTATAAAATATAAAGATATATTGGTAAAGTTATAGGAGGTATATCGTTTTGATAGGGTGGGGTGATACGCGATGTTCGGCTCTAAGCGAGTTCCCGATCTTTTGCAAGAGACAGTAAGCTTGGCGTAACCTCGGGTTACGCACGACCCCCCAAGGTCCGCGACATACCGTCTAAATATCACCCCCCCCTTTGGTGGTGGCCCCTACTTTTTAGACGCGTTTTTAAGGCCTAGGTTACAAGGGGGTAACATGAGGGCCAGCTGCCCTCCCTGCTAGTGCTTACATTGCCACATTGCCACATTAAAAACAGTGCTTATTCAGTATTTTGTAGGACCCCCATCTGCAGCAATTACAGCAAGGCAGCGCTCCCTTATATTGCCAGTATACTTCTTAAAGTCTTCGGGTTTAAGCTTCTCCCATTCCTCCTCTTTTGTTGTAGGAAATCTATATTATATTCTCCCCTTTAACAGCCTCCAAATATTCTTAATCGGGTTTAAATCTAGAGAATTTACCGGCCATTCTATTACAATTATGCCATTCTGCTCCCAGGCTAGGCGGGTTGCTTTTACTAAGTAAATTAAGGCATTATCCTCTATAAGAATCGGCTGGTATTATAGTGTTTGCCATAACTCCCATACAAAAGCCTTAATATTAGGGCATATATACGTATAATATACGTCGCCATTTATTGTCTTCTTCTTATAGCTAAGCTTAATTAACTAGTCTTTTTTAAAAACAACTAAAGGCCCCTTATTCCCATGGGAGATGCTACCATAAATTATTCAGCTTAAGTAGCCCCTAAATTTAGGGACACAGCAATTAATATTATACTTCTCCTTAGCGCATCTACTGTAGTAATAAAAACCTGGCCTCTACCGGCTTAAATAGATGCCTTATTAGTCTATATTACTGCTGCCCACATCTTATAAGTCCATTTAAGGTGAGAATAGGCCCATTTTAGCCTAGCCTTTTGTTGTTTAGGTGTAATAAGGGGCTTCTCTGTTATAATACGGCGAAAATATCCCTCTTTTTAAAGACTTTGTATAGAGATCGCTTGCAGGCAAAGACGCCCTCTAGGAATACAATCTCTTTAAATGGCTTTTATTGGTGGAAACAATTAAGCTTAGCACGCGCAATAAGGCGCTTTCTTGTTGGAGTATCGATATTTGGCTTTCTTCCTCTCTGCTTTTAAGGGGTCTAGGTATCCTTTTAGAGGGAGGCAGAGATTGCACTGCGAGAGACGCCAAGAGAGCTGCCGATCTTCTCATGAGTCCAACCAGCATAGCGATTAAGAGAATATGCAATATCACGCTCGCGTGAGGAGAGCCGAGTTCCTGCATTTTGAGGAACTGGATAGCTGAGCATTGGAGGTGGATGGTGGCCACGTTTATAGCGTATAAGATTTGGCATTTTGAGATGTATATTGAGATGTATATTGAGATGTATATTATATCTCGCATTTTAATTACTTTATATTACCTTTAGGTTGTGCTCTCGTAGCTTCTTCGGCTGCTTATAAATTATTAGATTACTATAAGAGCTATACTTTATATGGCTAATACCGCGCCAACACTAGCAGGGAGGGCAGCTGGCCCGCTTATGTTACCCCCTTATAGTACTAGGTTAGTATAGAGGGCCTCAGCGCGCCTTCGACCTTACTGTCGCCTCAATAATCTGTTGGTAGGGGGGGCTACTTGGGGCAGTCTCTTTGAGCTCGGCGACGTGTCACGTGACAGCGCGCGGGCCATCCTGTAGATATCTTCTCAGGGCCTTCGAGTCCCTGAGATTCTTCCTCATAGAGTATCATATATGTCATTTCCATCAGCCTGCTCAGCGTCTGATATAATCCATTTTCTAACCCTCTCCTATTCTTATGCCCGCGTAGGCTTATACAGGGCTTCTGATTTTATATAGAAAGGCCTACTATAATTCTAATTTTATAATATAGAGCTCTCTTCTCCTCCTCCCCCTTTAATATTTACGCGTTTAGTGGCTTTATTTACCCACACCGCGCTTACACGTCTTCCCCCTAACCTCTTACGGATATAAAGTCTTTTAAGAATCTTCTTACCCTATGGTCCACTTTATAGTTAAAGGAAGCTTCCTTAACCTTATCCTCCTATAGCCTCTAGAACGAATTTAAGGCCTAGCGCTTAAAGAATACTATAAGGGCGTATAAGCTAAAGCAGAAAAAGTAGAAAGACTAATACGCGAGACTATAAGGCAATACGGACGGCGCCTAGGTAACAGAAAATAAGATTTGCCTATTTTTAGAGTAGTAAGTTATTAACTAAAAATTATAGGCTGCTAGCTATTAAAAACGGAAGTGTCACGGGACTGCCCGCGACACGCGCTACGCTAGACGCGTAGCTTTCCTTTCCTTATTTGATATCGCTTGGCAGATAGTTTATCCGCCCCGATTGCCCCTATATAGATTCGCCCATAGCTGCATTCTTGTTGAGCTCTCCAGCAATCCTCTTGAGTCTCCACGACAGCCGTACGTAGCTATCAATTCTACGAATCTGATGCTTGTTCATCTAGCGTTCGCATGTGATACATCGTTATCGTGACAGGAAGTTAAAATAGAAAGAAATATAGAAAGATAGTAAGTAGGTAAAGAAGAGGTAGAAAATAGTTAAGTGGGTAGGGTAGTTAGGGGAAAAGGTAGCTATAGGGGCAGCTATAGGTATAGGGAAGGAAGCTATAAAGGAGGAAGGGGAGATATAGGATAAGGAGGCCCTAAACGTCCTATTTAATAAGATAGTCTAATACTTAGTTATAAATAGCTATATCTCCGCTATTACTAAGCTTTATATATAGCAGTTAAAAGGTAAGACCTTATAGCCGCTATAGGGAGTAAAGCCTTTAGTAGTATTAAATAGTGTCTACCATAATAAGGACTGGATTTAACGCTTTGACTTTATTAATTAAGGCCTATTTAGAATTACTAGCGACTATAATATTAAAGGGCTTAAAAAGGCAATTACTTAGTACTAGGAGATGGGCTCTAAGATACCAGGTTTAGTTAAGTCTTACTTTTAAACTATAGCCAAGCATTTATTAGGTTTATATATACCCTATCTAGTCTATATAGCTACTATTTTCTAACCTATTCCTTAGGCTATATTACCATTACCTATAGTAAAAGTAGATAAGACGTTTAGCTTACTAATCTTAGCCTTATTAAACTAGAGAATAAAGGGCCTAAACTAGATAAGTTAGCGCCATATATAATTATATTATTAATATAAGGGAAGCAGAATTAGTGTGGCAAGGTTAAGTATATACGCTATATATAGAACACTAACCCTATATTCTACCCCCTCTTTATAATAGCCTTTTACTTCTTTAACTGCTAGGGTAAAGATAGCGCTAAAAGCTTTCTATCCTTTTAGTAGCTAAAGAACTACTATAACCTATACGTCTTCCCTAGTAGTATTAAAGTACCGCAATAGCCGCTAAGCTATTATACACAGTTTAAATAGAATAAAAAGATATTTTAGGGAGTAGGAATTTACTGAAAGGAAAAGACCTATAGCGCGTATAAGTAGAGCGTCTAGTATACCAAGCTTAGCGGCATTAAAAAGACCTAAATTAAATAGACCGAATGCTAAAATATAGACGTAATAATGGGAGCCTACCTTAGCTATTGTCACGGGACACCTCTGTAATACCTTATACACGTCCACCTGTTTCCACCGACGCAGCAAAAAGAGGCCGACCGCGAGACGGCAATCTACGGCAATCTAACGGCAATCTGCCGTATTCTGCCATATTCTGCTAAGTCCACCAAATTCTGCCAAGTTCTGCCAGGACTACTACTTAAATCTTATTCTACTCTGTGTATATATTAACTAAGCAACTAAACTAATAATATATACCCTTTCCTCCTATTTCCTTACCTTCTCTCCTTATATAACGTCTTAACTTTATTACACAGTTTATATATATAGCTTATTAATATCTACTTCGCTATATATTATTACCGCTTATACTTACTCTATAATACTACGTTGTGTTAACCTTATATACCACCCTTTAAAATATAGAACGACCCTAAAGCCCCCATAAAAGCCGCTAGTATTATATCCACACTTTAAGAATAATTGGCAGAGATATAGAAGTCCTTTATAGACGCCCTTATATAGAACTAAGCCATTTTAACTTAATAATAAGCCGAATAAGAGATATAACACCTATAAATAATTAAGGACCTCTAAGAAGAAGCCCGCACCCTTAAGATACCTATAATAGGGCCCTAAGACTAAACGCCTTCTGTAAAGATAAATACGTGGGATAAGAGTCCCGAACCTATAGTAACTATTTACCCCAATTTAACTACTGCACTATAATAATCTAAACGACTACTAGACCCTTTAATATTTACTAGTAAATAATAAGAACTCTAATTATTCCTAAGCTAGCTTAAAAATATGCTAACTGCTACCTAACTAAAGCTTACTAACTCTGCTACGCCCTAAGTTAACTAAAAGGAGATATAGCTAACCTTATTAAACCCCTTTAACTAAACTTAGTATAAAGTCTAGTTATACTACTTAAAGCTATATATAGTGACCTAAACCGCTAAGCTACCGCTTAGAGGAAGATAAACTATATAACCTAAGGAATAAAAAGCTTCCTAGTATACTTCTCTAAGTTTAACTGTTATATAAAGGAAATAGGCTGGAATAAATCCGTACTGGTTAATAGCCTTATTAAATCCCTAAGCCCTAAACTAAAAACCTTCCTAATAGGTATAGACCTACTAGAAGCCCTTAACGCCTATATAAATATTATTAATAAATGGTATAATAATATACTACGCCTAACACTAAAGTCCACTCCTTAATATAATATAACAACTCCGTAAACGTTAATTAAGTTATTATCTTAGCCTAAGCACCCTAACGCCATGGATATTAATATAAGGACCTTAGAATATGCTCTACTAGGGTCCCCTAAATAAGAATAACGCATTAAGCTAGGCCTTTGCTTTAAATATAGAAGTAAGGATTATATCTTAAGATACTACTCCGTCCCTATGCCCTAATATAACTTATAAACAGCTAACACTAATAACTATTTACCACATTAATCCTCTAGTTACTATCCCTAATCTTTACCTAGTTCTAGCCCTATATCTAGTAAGCACCACTTATAAGGACGAAGCTATAACTAATGTTCTATAAGAACTCTACCCTAATTGCCTCTAAAGGAAGGTCTTAGAGCTAAGTTACTCTCTAGGACAGCGCTGCCTTAGGATCTTATTAAATGCTCTAGATATTATAACTCTAACTCTTAGAATTGCAGTATAACTATTAACTATTATCTTTAGCAGAGTAATTAATAGGCTAATACTTAATTCCTAATTAATATAGGAGCTAGTAGCATAGGATTTATTAATAAGATCTTTGTGTAAAATAATGGTTTTACTCTAACTCCCCTTAACTGGCATATTAATATATTTAGATTTAATAGCAAACGCACTGTCTTAGGCTATATTACCTATATAGTATTCCTAAGACTCTAATACCTAAACTATAAAGAACTAATTAGGCTTTTTATAACTACTCTAGGTTACCTAGTAATCTTTAGACAACCCTAGATAAAGCTATATAAGGTAACTATTAATTAGGACAACCTTAAGCTTCTATTTACTACCTCCTATTATAAGTAGAAGTGTCTTATAACTTACTACTTAGACCCTAAACTAAAATCTAAAAAATCCACTAGAATCCACTAGTCTAAAATTTCTACTAACGTCCACTAAGAACCTGGAAATTACCCTAGAATATATAAATTAACTCTAACTACTATACCCTAAACTAAGTAAAAGCTTAAGCTTAATATACAAAAGTACTAGAAGAACTGGTATTCTACTATAAAAAGGATACTTAAAGAACCTAAACCTAAATCTAACACTAACTTTATATTTAATACTAAACCTAAAACTGTGACGGTTCGTCTATATAGCTACCATCAAGGCGTCGTCGGTTACGGATCAACGTTGCCCTAACGTTGCCCCGACGACCAAACATGTACATAGTTATCTACCACGCCCCTTTCTTTAAGCCCTTACCTTAGTCTACTCATAATATAGCCCCTTATTATTGCCTGATCTATTAGACCGCTCCCATAGGAAGCTAGCCGTGACATTAAACTAAGGTCATCTTTAATTGACCTATAGAGGCGATATAATACTAGGTCCAACGGTTAAACGCATAGCCAAATAGAGAGCTGTTCTACCACTACAACTATAGACTAACCAACCTACTAAAGCCCTGCATTAAGCAGGCAACTATAATAGCGGATTAAGCAGCTAAAAGAAGAGACTGCAGCAATTAGATTAAAAGGATCACCCTAACTACAACCTAAGAAATTAAAAGAGACACTATGGCAAGAAAGAGTGCATTAAGGCCTAGTGCACTAGAGATAGCCACTAACCCAGCGCTAGCAGGGCGTGAGGAACCTGTAGATGCGACACTTAAGCCACCGGAGCTCCAACTGTACTATGGCAAGATGGAGCTTTCAGACAATATAAAGAGCAAATGGGACCGTCTTATAGCGCAATTGGAAGACGATAAAGACCCTATATACTTTAAGATGGAGACTAAGAGAGAGTACACGGCCGCAACCACCTAAAAGCTATCCGAGATACCTATAACCAAACTTATAGAGGAGCTGCAGCTCCAGGGAATACAAAGGAAGGCAATAGAACAGCAGATTGCTATGCTATAGCATCTTACAAATAACTACGCGCATAAAGCTCTTAATGCGAAAGAGAAAGCTTAAACAAAGATGGCAGAGCTTAAAGAGCACCTAGATAATAGGACAGATAAGCTCCGCGAAGCCAATTGGAAGATATTAAGAATGGGCCGCAAGGTTACTATATAAGCCCTAGATCGGGAAGATAGCGAGTAAGGAAGCATACTATTACAGATAATATAAGAAGGGACACTACTCTCTTAGATAAGCAGTATTACGGGTTTAGGACGCATAGCAAAGTTTCTAGACTTACCTACGCTAATAGATGGGAAAGAGCCTACCTATTATACCTAGAGCGGCTATATATAAAACAAGCTTTGATCTAATGTAGACTGGTTCTATTAAGACAACCCAGATTAGGAAGAAGATGCAAAGGTAGCGTACATTAAGATATGTGTAGGCGGCAAAGCTTATAACCACCTCTTACTCTATTTAGAAGTAGAGCGTAATATAGGACGCAACCCTACCAGCAAAGAAGTACTTAAGTTCCTAGAGAACGTCTTTAAGGACCTAGATTGCCGCATTAAGGCCCGGCAGGAACTTAAAGGCCTTAGGATGCTATACTTAGGAGACTTTAACAATTTCCAATCTAACTTTATACGGCTGGCAAATATTTTAAGGATGCTACAAGATTAGTAGAAAGAGGAGCTTTATAATAAGCTTTACGATAACCTATATATCTAAATGGAAGTTAAGGTGGTAAATAAAGACTGTAGCTTCTAGGCCTATTGCAAGACTGCCTAACAGTATGCCTAAGGTCTAAAGTAGATAGGTAAGAAATAAAGTAACTATAGAGCAGCCTAGGCTATTAAGAGAGCTTCCACTAGGGGCGCTAAAGAGACCAAAGGTCCCCCCCCCTCCCGGCAGCCTCTAACTCTAGCACCAGCCACAAAAGCGCTAGTCACCTATTTTAACTATGGCAAGTAAGGACACTACTCTAACAACTGCCCAGCGCTAAAGAAGATGGAAGCTAAAGCAATTAACCAAAGCAAAGAGTATGAGATAGTTACTAACTTATTAGAATTGGAAAATAAGCGGCTTTAGGAGAAGTCTCCTACCTAGAGCAGATTGGAGCAATTAATACAGCGCCTATATAGCTAAAGGAAATCTTAGGAGGCGCAGCCCTTATAACGCTATACAGGATCGCGCTAGGCGGCGTGGCTCTTAATATAATAAGCCTACTTAACTCTAGTGTGGGTGGAGAGGCTTTTATACACTATAAGCTACTACTAATTATTAAGCAATAACTGTAACTAAAGCTCTATAAGATTAAAGGATAAGGAGTTACCGTATCCAGCTATAACAACTAGCAGATGGATATAATTAGATAGCTCTTTAAGGCTAACCTAGTTATAGATGGCTGATAAGTCCCTATATAGTTCCTATTTTATAATACTGGCCGCTATAATCTTCTTATTGGCTATAGGTGGTTTAAGAAAACTAGGGCCCTTATTAATTGCAAATATTAGGTCTTAGTATAGCGAACTAAAAGGAACTACTATAGTAGGCAGGATATAATTATACCAAGAAAGGAGCTCCTACCCCCGCCAATTAATAAGGATTACCAGAAAGATATAGATTAAAGGGACGCACTACTAGACCTAGAGCCTAGGCCTACTCCCCGGCGTATTCTTAAATATGTAGTCACGATTAGCCAACTCTAAGAGAAGAAGTCCTCTACTAAAATTAAGCTAGAGGGATAGGCTAAGCCAAAGCAAGCTAAGTGGGCCTTGTACAACTATAAGTATACTTAGAAGATTAATACCTAAGACATAATTAGGAAAATGGAAGACCAGCTCCATCCTAGGCTAGCTCCACTATTAAAGCTAAGAAAGAGGAGGCCTTTATTTACTAGGGAGTTTAGGGCAGTAGACATCGCGCTACTTAAAGCAAGGAACTTCTTATAAGGAGCGAAGCGTAAGGATATAGTAATTAGATATACTAGTCTCTACGAGATAAACTAGTTAATAGAGGATAGGAAGGGACAAGGCGCCCTACCTAACAATAAGGAGGAACTTCGCCGGCTTGTCTATAAAAAGCTGCCGCAGCCCTACCAAGAATATACTAATAGCTTCTTAAAGGCTATATCTAATACGCTATTACTATATCATAAGGGAGTGGACCATAATATTATTCTTAAAGGCAATAGCCGCAATCTAGCCCCTAGCCCACTATATAATATATTACTAGAGCAGCTAGAGCTTATTAAGGTCTACCTACAGAAGCACTTATAGAAGGGGTTTATAGTACTAAGTAACGCACCCTTTATAGCTCCGGTCCTATTTACCAAGAAGCCTAAAGGGGGGTGGTAATTCTGCGTTGACTTTTAGAAGCTTAATATAATTACTAAAAAGGACCGCTATCCGCTGCCATTAATCGAGGAGACGTTAATAAGGCTATTAAGAGCTAAAATCTTTACCAAGCTAGATGTTTGGCAGGCTTTCTACTATATACGGCTAAAGGAAGAGGCAGAGAAGTTAACTACCTTCTGTACAAGGTACGGATCATACAAGTACTATATCCTACCCTTTAGACTATGCAACGGCCCTACATCCTTCCAGAGGTTTATTAACAGCGTCCTTTTTAACTACCTAGACGATTTCTATATAGCCTACATAGATAACATCCTAATCTATTTAGACAACCTGCTAAAGCACAAGATCTATATTAAGAAGGTCCTATAGAGGCTTTAAAAGGCAGGCCTATAAGCGGATATTAAGAAGAGCGAGTTCAGCGTTACTGAGACGAAGTTCTTAGGCTTTATTATTAGTACTAATGGGATTGCTATGGATACTAATAAGCTAGCTATAATTAGAGATTAGGAGCCCCCTACCTCTATAAAAGGAGTATAATCCTTCCTAGGGTTCTGCAACTTCTACTAGGCCTTCTTAAAGGATTACAGCTAAGTTATATAACCGCTTAGTAAGCTTATAAAGAAGGAAGCCCGGCACCTACTAGGGGAGGAAGAGCTTAAAGCCTTTAAGCGAGTTAAGGCCCTTATGCTATTAGGCAGTGTAATAAAGAACTACTTACTATTTTAAGACACCTATATAGAGACTGACGCGAGTGATAGAGTAGTAGCTGGGGTGCTAAACCAGCTGCAAGACGATGAGACCTAAAAGCCAGTAGCCTTCTTCTTAAAGACGATGTCCCCTAAAGAGATATAGTATGAGATCCATGATAAAGAGATACTAGCAGTGATAAAAGGGTTATAGGAATGGCAAGGTCACCTTGTCGGCCTCCAGCGTATACCCTTTATAGTAATTATGGACCATTAAGCCCTTAAGTACTTTATAACTAAGAGGCTGCTAAATCCACGGTAGGCCTAATAGGCAGACCTACTAGCTAATTTCCATATACGGATTACCTATAGGCTAGGCACGGCGAATATAGTAGCTAATACCTTATTACAAAAGCAAGAGGACCTAAAGACGCAGAAAGAGAAGGACGTAGCTATACGCACTATGTACTTAATTAACTCCGCCCTTATAATTGCTACACTAGAGGCAACCTCTAAGGACCCCCTAGTTGCAGTAAATCGCAAATAGCAGCCATATAAGCTAGTTAATGAGATACTCCAGGCCAATCGAACTAGTAAGTCGCTAGTAGGGCTACATTAGCTAGCTAAGTAAGACCAGAAGGGCTGGAAGCTCCAAGGAGGACTACTTACCCGCTTTAGTAAGCTAATAGTCCCTAATACTGACTACCTCTATACCTACCTTATTATAGAGGTATACTCTTACTAGGTAACCGCTTACCCAGGCAAGATAAAGACTAGGAAACTTGTAGCAGACCAATACTATTGGCCAGGACTACCCTTAGACTGCAATACCTATGTAAGAAACTACAGGGCCTGTAGGAGGACCCATATACCCTAGAACAAAACCCCAGGCCTATTATACCCCCTACTAATTAGTAAACGCTACTAGCAGCATATCTCTTTTAATTTTAAGTCCTTCCCAACGGACAAAAAGGGCTTTGACAACGTCTTTATAGTCATTAATTAACTAGGTAAGAGAGCCTTCTTACTACCCTGCTATAAAACTGCCACCGCAGCTAATATAGTAAACCTATACTACCAATACGTCTGGCGCATATACGGCCTCCTAAAGACGGTTATATTAAATTAAGGACCCCAATTTATCTCAGCCTTTATAGACGAGCTATGTAAACTAACTGGCGTTAAGTAAAATCTCTCTATATCTAGTTACCTATAAACTAATAGTAATACAGAGGTACTAAACCAGTATATTAACCAACGCTCAAGGCCCTTTATCAACCACTACTAGGACAATTAGTTAGAGCTCCTCCCCTATATAGACTTTATATAGGCAATCTTACCACATAAATCTACTGGCTTTATACCATATAAGCTAGAGCTAGGATTTAAGCTAAGGCTTTACTTTAACTAGGAGGAATATACATAAGCAACCTTAACACCTTGTAAGAAGCTGACATGACAAGAAGCTTAGGCTTTTGTATATAGGACCTGGGACGCAGTTAAATGGGTAAGAGACAACCTAGTAAAGGCCCAAGAGCGGCAGACAAGGTAAGCTAATAGGCACCGTTATAAACCAGACTTCGGAGTAGGTGATTGAGTATATATTACTAGGAAGGGCTGGGCTACCAACTAACCAAGTATTAAGCTAGATAGACAGCTTGCAGGGTCCTATAAGATTCTAGGCATAAAAGGACACTTGTATATTATTAACCTACCCCTAAATATAAAGATGTTAAACGTCTTCTATGCCGATCGACTATAAAAGGACCTAGATAACCCCCTGCTAGGCTAAAACAGGGAGCCAAAGGAGCTAATCCTAATTAATAGCGAGGCAGAGTATAAGATTAATAAGATCTTTACTAGTAGAACCTACCACAGAAGGCTATAGTATAAGGTTAACTAGGTAGGCTATAGTATAAGGTTAACTAGGTAGGCTATGACCTAGATAACACCTGGTATAACGCAGACGGCTTTATCAGCGCCCCCTATAAGATTAAGGCGTTTTATAACAAGAGACCCCATAATGCCAGACCATCCATACGGCTGTTGTAATGGCTAGAGGCGTATTATAAGGACGTAGATCTAGAGCCCTTAGAGGAAGACAATAAAGCAGAGAAGGACGGAAGGGTAAGACGGACAAGGAGAGCCTGACTACGAGGATCGAGGGCGATCCTCCTGGCTTAAAAGGGGGTAATGTGACGGTTTGTCTACATAGCTACCATCGAGGCGTCGTTGGTCACGGATCAACGTTGCCCCAACGTTGCCCCGACGACCGAACATGTACATAGTCATCTACCGCGCCCCTTTCTTTGAGCCCTTACCTTAGGCTACTTATAATATAGCCCCTTATTGTTGCCTAATCTATTAAACCGCTCCCACGGAAAGCTAGCCGTGACAAAACTATATAAGAAACTAAGGATAGCCTAAGCTTACTTAATACCTTAGATATCTATATAATTGGAGCTACCCTATTAGCATAACTTACTAGGAAACCTAAATATACAATCTTTACTATTATAATAGCCGATATTAAAAAGGCCCTAGTACTAAAGAAGCATACTAACCCTGCTATAAAAGTACTAGTATGCCACTATAAGCACCTAGAGGTATTCTTATAAAAGGAAGCTAATAAGTTAGCAGAATACTAACTATATAACCATAAGATTGTACTTAAAGAAGGAAAACAGCTAGGATTTAGACCCCTATATAGAATATCCCAGAACGAACTTAAAGTACTATAAAAGTACTTGGATAAGCACTTAAGTAAAGGATTTATTAGAGTAAGCTCTTTACCTATAGCTGTACCTATAATCTTTATTAAGAAACCTAGCAGCGGTCTATACTTCTACAAAGACTACTAAGCTCTTAACGCTATTACTATTAAGAATTAGTACCCGCTCCCGTTAATTTAAGAAATACTAAACTAATTAAGTAAGGCTTACTACTACACAAAACTTAACCTTATTTATGCATTTAACCGCCTCTATATTATAAAAGGAGATAAATAGCTTACCACATTCCGTATTAAATATAGACTATTTAAATACTTAGTAATACCATTTAGCCTTATAAATGCCCTAAGTTTGTTCCAACACTTTATAAATAATACCCTATAACCTTATCTGGACGTTTTCTGTACTGCTTATATTAACAACATCCTGGTATATAGTAATAACCTAACTAAATATAAGAAATACGTTAACCTTATCCTAAAAGCTCTATATAGAGCTAGCTTATAGTTAGATATAGATAAATACAAATTCTATAAAATGGAAGTTCTATACCTTAGACTTATTATTTCTATAAATAGTATATAAATAGACCTAAAGAAGATTAAAGTAATTATAAACTAATAAGAACCTAAGAATGTTAAAGACGTAAGAGCCTTTATAGGATTTACTAACTTCTACTAATAGTTTATTAGTAACTTCTCTGCCCTGGTCTTACCCCTTATAGCTCTAACCTAAAAGGATAAAACCTTTATTTTTAATAAGGAATATAAGAAAGCCTTTGCCTATCTAAAAGTTATATTTACTACTATACCTATACTCTAACACTTTAACCCAAATTAAAAAAGTATTATAGAAACTAACTTATCTAACTATATTACTAGAGGTATTCTGTCTTAGTATAATAAGGAAGGAGTACTACACCCTATAGCATACTTCTTAAAATAACTAAGTCTAGTTAAATATAACTACAAGATCTATAATAAGGAATTATTAGCTATTATTAGATATTTTAAACAATAGTGACCTAAACTAGAAGGTGCCGGTTTTCTAATTAAGGTCTTTAGCAACTATAAAAATCTATAGTACTTTATAATTATAAAACAGCTAAGTTATTATTAAGCCTACTAGTTAGAATATCTGTCTTATTTCTAATTCTTAATTATATACCGCCTAGGCGTTTAAGGTTAAAAACCTAATGCCTTAACCTAATATTTATAAGATATACTAGTATAGGAAGAAGCGCGCGCCTACTATAATTAAACCCTACTTTACCCTAAATTATTTAATCCCCTAGCTAAAGACCTTATAGTATATATCCTTAAAATAATTAATCAATTAATTAAACAGATTATAATTAATAAATACCTAAATAATAAGTTTATCTAAGAGATACTTAAGCTAATTTAAGATGGCATTAGATGCTTTAAAAAGATCTTTTTAAGTAAACATAAAGCTTATAGAGACCGCTTATACTACTAAAACCGCCTAGTTATACCTAACTATAATAAACTTAAGCTTAAGCTTCTTAAACACGTATATAACCTACTAGTAGCCGACTACCTAGGCTGTAGAAAAACCCTAGAACTACTCTAATAGGAGTATTACTAGCTAAATATATATAATATAATATAGAGGTATGTCTCTAGCTGCTATACCTACTAATAAGCTAAAGCTTTGCATAAGACATATAATGGCTTTCTAAAGCTACTGCCTGTTCCAGATTAAAGATAGAAGGATATCTTAATTAACTTTATTGTTAATCTCCCCGTAAGTAAAGGCTGCGCAAATATTATAATAATTATAGATTAGCTATCTAAGATAAGATACTTAATCGCCTGCCCTAATATATTAACACCTACCATTACCTAACTGTTCCTAGATTATATATAGAAACTCTATAAACTCCCTAAAACGATTATCTCTAATAAAGGTAGCTAGTTTGTCTTAGCGTTTTAGAAGGAACTAACTACCTAACTTTACATTAAAGCACTATTATTTATAGCATATTACTTAGAAATAGATAATTAAACGGAATGTATAAATGCTATAATAGAACAGTATATTTAGATATATACGTTATATTTGTAGGATAATTAGGTAGATTGGCTTATATTTACTAAGTTTACTACAAATAACTCCGTCTTGGAAACTATAAAGGTCTCCCCATTCCTAGCTAATTATAGTTAGCACCTATAAATGGGCTTTAAACCCTTTAGTAATATTCTTTGCCTAGCTTATTAGGCCTTATAAGTTATAAAAGCAAATAAATTTATAAAGAAGATGGAAGAACTATAAGAGTTCCTTACTAATAAAATAATATAGGCCCAATCTATCTATAAAGCCGCAGCAAATAAGAACCAAACCCTAGCACTAGCCTATTAGGTTAGTGACTTTGTCTAGCTAGATATAAGAAATCTAAATCTAAAACAACTTACTAAAAAACTTAATTGGAAGAACGCTGGCCCTTATAAGGTTAAAAAAGTTGTCTTTCCTTATACCTACTAACTAAAGCTCCCTAATATGGTTAAAATCCACCCTATATTCTATATATTAGTCCTCTACCCTACTACCCCTATATTAGACGCCTAGCCTAAATAGATCTAAGACCCTCCCCTACTAATTAAAGTGGATAGTAAAGATAAGTACCTTATTAAAAGAGTTAATAATATTAAGTATAATAAATGGAAACGCAAATATATATACCTTATAAAATGGAGAGGCTTTACTAAGCCCCTATGGGAACCTATTAACTTTATAGGACTTATATAAGCCGTAGAAGACTTTTATAAACTCCACTTAAAACTACTATAGCCCTATTTTACAGAAGCTCGAGTTTAAAGGGGGGGTACTGTTATGGGATACCTCCGTAACACCTTATATATATCCACCTATTTTTACTAACGCAGTAAAAAGAGACTAACTGTAAAATAGCAATCTATGGCAATCTAACGGAAATCTGCCGCATTCTGCTATATTCTGCCAAGTTCTGCTAGGACCGCTACTTAAATCCTATTCTGCTCTGTGTATATGTTAACTAAGCAACTAAACTAACAATATATACCCTTTCCTCCCGTTTCCTTACCTTCTCTCCTTACACAACGTCTTAACTTTATTACACAGTTTATATACATAGCTTATTAATATCTACTTCGCTATATATTATTACCGCTTATGCTCGCTTTGTAACAGCTATCTACCCTATATGTTTATACGGTTAATTACTAGCTTCCTAAAGGAAGAAAAGGGCTACCTTTTCTCCTATATACGGGAGGTGCTAAAGAAGGCCCTCTATTTAAAGATAGAGCCTAAAACTAGTATCTAGCTAAATAATATAAAGGCCTACTACCTAGGTAGGGCTAATAATAAGGTTATACGGCTTAACCTTACAAGCTTAGGATTTTTATGCATCCTCTACGTATTTAGGGTAATCTTATTATAGAACTTAGTAATTTTATATAAATAGTTCCCGCTCCACCCCCTATAAAAGGACTCCCTTTTTAGCTACAAGAAGTACTAAAGGCTTATTACGCGGGTAGAAAGCTTACTAGCTAATATAGTTACGCTAAATAAGCTAATAATGTGGAAATACTAGCCCACCTATAAGGCCGTAGCTAAGCTAAAATATAAGGCCGCGATCTCTAAGATAGAGGGGGTTTAATTACACATATAGAAAATCCTAGAACGGCTTAGAGAGATAGAAAGGTTATTAGCATTATTTATATCTATATAAATCTAGTATGTGTAACGGAACCTTGTAGCAGGAACTACGGTGGGTCCAGTTATTAGGCTAGGTATATAGGTAAAAATAAAACAACAACGTAATAATAACTGGTGGAGTGGTTGCCTAACAGATTAACTCTAATTATATTCTAAGATTTACTACAAGGAGAGAACTATCTATAGTAGGGACTAAGGTCCTTTAAATACATAACCATACTCCTAAGAAACCCTCTCTTATATATAAGGTATGTGTTATACATGTTATACGTAGGCGTATACTATATATACTTTATACACTGCGTATAATATTATGTAACTCGCTTACTATTTCTTATTACATAGTTCCACCAAATCTATCCTAGACCGTGCCTATATTAACCAACTAGCTTCTTATAACTCTTCCCCAAGTAGTTGTAATATTATACTTAAAGCGTCCGTAACACCATCTCCCTTCTCTTTATCTTTATTTTTAAAGATTCCCAACATCTCCAAGTCGTCCACTAGAGGTATAATGTCCGTTTAATTAGTCTGGTTAATATCTTCGCTTATTATACCTAAAGCTTCTTCTTCTTTATAAGCGCAATATTATGCTCACACCATGGCTGTCATACTATTACTTGGTAAGATAATGTCGTCTCCATATTCTCGTTATACAAAAGTGGGGTTAGTGTATATTGTGATAGCGAGTCCCTTATCTTAACAACCCTTATTTTACTCAGAGTGTACTAAAGCAAACATTTAATTGTCTTATAACGTTCGCTCTATTTCTAACGCTAAATATACGCGTTCTATAACTCTTAACAGTCTTTAAGTTCCCTAAGTAACTTATTATAGGGTCTTGTGTTTAATCTACCGCTATAAAGCTTGACGGTAAGCTCTTAAACGCCTTAAATAAACTCCGTTATTCGCGGGAAGCAGAGCAGGAGGCTACAGCTGCTTAATAGCGTGCCCTTAAAGCCCGTCTATTGGCCTCTGCCCGTCTTCTTCGTCTTAAAAAAGTGTATGAGAAGGTCCGTTCTAAGAAGTGGAAACTGGTTTAATAGGGTCTTAATAAGTTAGGTAATAAAAGGACTGGCTCTCCTCCTATAAGGGAAATAACTCTAAGTAGCTCGGCAATTGCTCCTCTTAGGTCCCCTTTAGGTAACTTGTTTTTTAGCAATTCTTTTCCAACACTCCCTAACCTACTTTCTTCTAATACTTCTGTACCTTTCCTATAACATTCTCTAGGTTGCTTAATAGTTCCTAGGTAGTCTTACTATAGCCTATCCACTTTACCTTATACCACATTTTATTATCCACGTCCTTGTAACTAATAATCTTTAAAACTTACTATTTATCTTCCTCTTGTTCTCTGTACGTGTCTGCCTTATAGACTGGTGGCTTAACATTCCTGTATACTGGCTCTAGAATTGTAATATGTTATATAGGGTAGATCTTTATTTTGGCTAGTAGGTTTAACTTATACGTGACTAATAAAATTCTTTACTTAACTTTAAAAGGTCCTAGTCTAACGTGGTCTAACTTCTTGCTTAGTCGTTAACTCTTAAAATTTTTATATAGTAGCTACACTTTATCTCCCTCCTTAAGATCTGGTCCCTTAGATCTCTTAGCGTTGTAGTACCTTTTTATTTGTTTTTGTACTAGTTTAGCTATTTCTATAAGGTTTGCATAAAGATTTATTAACATCTCTATTCTTTATTTAGCTGTGCTACTTGTCTTTTTTGCTTAACGTGGCGATAACGATGTTCTTAGTTTATACCCATAATTCGCCTTAAATGGTAATGTCCCCATTCCTTCTTGTGGTGTTGCATTATATACAAACTGTGTAACTAGTAATAACAATACCCAATTATTTTATACGTAATTAATATAATGCCTTAGATACTGTTCTAGTGTCTAGTTTAGTCTTTCCGTTTGTCCGTCCATCTGCAGATAATATGCTATAGATATTGCTGCACAAACCCCTTATTCTGCCAGAAACACTTCCTAAAATACTACTATAAATCTTAGATCTCTATCTAATATAATCTTATCTGGTGCTCTATATCTTATAAATACTTCCTTTATATAAATTCTAGCGACATCTTCTGCTAATATCTCTTTAGTGTATGCTATAAAGTATCCCTACTTTGTTAGCTTATCTACTATTACTAAAATCGCGTTATAATCTTGTCCTATAATAGGATCTCTTAACTTTAGTAACTTAATAATAAAGTCCTATAATATAACTTCCCATAGTCTTCCTGGTACTTTAATAGGTTATAGCCCTCTATACAGCTTATACCTTATCGGTTTGTTCCTTTAGCAATCTAGATATTCCTTTATAACTTATCTTACTAGTCCCTAGATTTCTTAAACAATGTACTCTTTTTAAAGTCTTAATACTAAGCCTATAGCTCCATTATGTCCTTGTGTTATTCCCTTATGAAATTCTTTAATAAACTCTTCTGCAATAGACTTAGGCATATACGTTACTTCTCTATTTTCGTATTGCTCTAAGTCTGGATCCTCTACCTATGCCTTTTAGATCTTCTATGTCCAGTTACTTTCTAGTAACTTATAAATCTGACTTTCCTTAGTTGCTGCGATCTTTGGATAATTATACCTAATTAATCCATCTTAATCCTTTTGCAATAAAGCTCCTGATAGCTTTTTATCGCTTTATAGTTTAGCCCTTCTGCTTAGAGCGTCTGCTTATGCATTATCTGTACCCTTAGTATGCTAAATTTCAAAATGGTATTCTATAAGCATTTCCACCCATCTAACCTGTCTTTGGTTGAGTTCCTTTATTATTAGGAATCCTGTAAGGTTCTTATAGTCCGTTTTAACCATAAATGGTTTCTCTATACCTTGCAAAAATGCTTTCTATTCCTTAAGTACTGCAACTATACCTAACAACTCCTTGTTATAGATGTTATAGTTTAACTCTAGTGGTGTTATCTTCCAACTATAGTATACTACTGGGTGCCATCCGTCCTAATATTTCTATAGGAAGTACGCCCCTAGTATAAAGTCTGATATATTTATTTCTATAACCGTCTCTAGACCTAGTTAATAGATCTTAAGTACTAGCTCCTAGGTAAACAACCTTTTGACTTCTTTAAATAGTTTTTATTGCTCCTTTCCCTATGCCCATAGTTCTTCCTTCTTTATTAACCATATAAGTGGCTCAATGTCCTTTAACTACTGCGCTATGAACCTTCTATAATAATTGCAAAACCCTAGGAACAATCTCAACTGCGTAACATTCTCTGGTTCTTGCCAATTTACTATAGCCTTAATCTTTTTTGGATCTATGCTAAGTTGGCCTAGTTTAATAATAAATTTAATAAAATTGGTTTTTCTTATAAAGAACTTGTATTTCTTAATTGCTACTAGCATCTGTTCTTTCTGTAGTCTCTTTAAGACCCACTTAATGTGTTCTCTATGTTCTTCCTCGTTCTCTAAGTAGATGATAATGTTGTTAAGGTATGCTATAATAAACTCGTCTAGGTGTTCTCCTAATATACTATTAATTTGCTTCTGGAACGTTACTAGTGCGTTTATAAGCCCAAATTGTATAACTAACGGCTTATATAGTCCTTCCTTTGACCTAAAGGCTGCCTTCTATTTGTTACCTTCCTTAATCCTAATCTAATGGTACGCCCATCTTAGATCTATCTTTATAAAGATCTTTGCGTTGCCTATCCTATCTTAGATTTCGCTAATTAAGGGTAAAGAATACCTATCCTTTCTGGTGATGCTGTTTAACTATCTATAGTCTATACACATCCTGAGTTTTCCGTTTTTCTTTAGGATGAATAGTACTGGATATCCTACTAACGACTATAATGGTCTAATGTATCCCTTATATAAGTTCTCCTAGACAAACTCCTTAAGCGCTACTAACTCTGTTTTAGTAAGCTTATAAATTGAAAAGAACTTTAGACTTATTCCCTTTTCTAATTCTATCTTATGGTCCTATGCTGCATACTCTAATAGCTTTTTACTTTCTAGTAACCATAACTTTTTACCATACTTGTGGTATCTCTTTAGTATATAACTTAAGCCTTACTCAGTCTCTTTATATATTGCTCCGACTTGGTACTATACCAACTTGGTTTACTATCGCACTTTACGCTATTAAGTATTCCTAATATTAACCTGACCTGTAACCCAATTAATCTTTAGATTATATTCTTGTAACTAAGGCATTCCTAGTATCGCCTTATCCTATCCTAATGGTAGGATATTAAAAGACATTCTAACTGGTCTCCCTTTAATAGTTAACTAAATAGGTCCTGTTTTAAGATTAATAATGCCTTCTCTATAGGCTATCTAATCTCCTAAAATTATTATAAGTGGATATAAGTATTTTTTCTGTCTATATGGTAACCCTATCCTTTTTACTGCTTTTGGTAATATATAGTTTCTAGTTACTCTACTGTCTACTAACGCTTTAAACTGCTAATCTTACCACTTAACTTATAAATTTAGGTATTATCCTTAAATTCCTTTAAGGGTCTAAGGTTCTAACACTAGTTCCCTCTAGTCCTATGCGCCTCCCCTTTTCCTAACTATTGGCTGCTAGATCCTGCCTATACTTAGTCCAACTTAGGCCAATACTTAGTTTATTTCTTTTCCTTTATATACTATAAATAAGTGTTCTCTAGGCACTCCCACCACTATTATCTATCTAGGCATTTTTCCATAAGGAATCTTTCTAGTTAAAGTGTTAAGTCCCCTTAACCTTATACTTCTACTGGGTGCTATCTATATATATACTTAGCGTTCCTAAACCGCTTTTCCTCTAGTGCCTAATGCATTCTTACTAGGTACTTCCGGTTCCTATCTTTTGGTGCTCTATATATGTTACATGTATCATCCACATAAGCTATCCACAATAGTATATAATACGCTATATATTTTAGGTTAACTCTTAGTTTATCTTTATTTTTAAGTTTAAACCTATACCTAGTTAACCTAACTACTGGTATTTCTGCTATGGGTACTAAGATTTATTACTTACTTTTTTAGTCCTTAGATCCTTCTTCTAGATTCCTTAATATTATAATTAACGCTCCTTTAATGTAATTCATGCGTTTTTCTGTAATGGGTTAGTCTTAGACAACTTTTTTGTCCAGCCACATATAAAAATCGGCCTATTTATTATTATATTGTTGCCTATACCACTTTCCATACAGCTGGTTTAGTGTATATGGTCTATCTATTAGAAAGTACCTTGTTATCGCTATATTATAATATCCTTTAGTATGTCTTTCTTCGAACCTGGTTAAAATATCTAGATCCTCTTCTTATTCCAGTTTATCTAACCATTTTACCCTAGGTGTTCCTGTACTTGGCCTATTAGTAACTCTTTGCATGGGTACTCTGTCCCTTATATAACCTGGTATAGCTAACCTCCTATCTAGCTTTTACTCCTGCTATGCGATAATTCTAGTTTTAAACTTATCTATAGTTTCTTATTTTCTGCGTCTTATAGCTGGATCTTTGTAGTTGTCTTGCTTTTTAATCCTAGTATTAACTATTTAATCTTTAGGCTGAATACTGCGTTTACCTAGAATTACTAACATTCTTACTTATTCCCTAAACTTATAGTTCTTAAACTTGCGTCCTATACTTATTTGTTTATTACTAAACTAAGTTACTGCCCTTTCCCATTAGTTTTTATCTGTTGTGGGTTCTTAGGTGTGTCTTATCTCGTCTTAAGAATCTTAAGCTTCTCTTATCTCTTCCTAAGAATCTTAAGCCTATGGCCTTTTGCCTTTATTAAGTGATAAGCTAGTACTAGCAGTTGTTTACTTGCTTAGTTTTTTCTAAACGTTGCTCCTATTATCTTATAAAGCAATGGAAATTATATCTAATGGTATTGCAATACCCGTTACTAAACCCTATTCTGTAATAGTCTTAGTCTCTACTTCTATTTTAACCTCTTTAAGGTTTACATACTCCTAGTAAGCTGCCTTTATTGCCTTGTTGTTAGTAAATGCTTCGCCTATATTAAACTTATTATCTTTAATGTCTAATCTACGAGCTGGTTTATTGGTTCCTCTAAACTTAGATAATAATGGCTCCTATAGCTAATAGCTTGCGCCATACTTAGCGTCCTCATAAATTTAGCATATATTATTGTAATAATACGCAAAACTATTAATTAAATACTCTTTTGTTCCTCGCAGTGCACCGTCGTCCCTGTCACAGTACGTGCAGAGGGACAAGGTACGAGGTACTGTGTATCATTGACAAACGATGTCGTGTGAGGATCTATGTAGGAGGTGAGGTGGTATATATACACGTCGCTCAGGGGTCAGGTCCGTGCTCGTGTCATAACAACACTAAATCATAACAACGTGTTAGGTCAGTGCCGTGACAGTCCCTCTATATATATGTGCCTTCTACTAGCCTAGTTCCCTTTACCGCATAGTTACTCTAACTACCTTTATAGTCCTTAGCGAAATAACCTTATTTTCCGCAATTTATATAAGCTCTATCTTTAAACCATTTTTCTTACTATAGAGTCCGCCTAAACGTCTTCTGCTACTAAAATCCCTAGTTTAGCCTCTGCTCCTAGGTCCTTTAATTACTTAATCCTTAACCTCTAGGTTTCTATAGTTTCTTTTCCCACCTTTAGGTTTCTTTAGTACCGCTTAGGTCTATTAGCTCTGCGCCATTCTATAGTTTTTAACTCTATATCTATTGTTGCGTACTCTGCGCCTTATATAACTATAAAACTCTATCTTGCCCTCTTTTGGCTTGTTCCCTTTAATAGATCCTATTATTAATCTTTATTAACTAATCTATTAACTCTTTTAGAGTATCTACATCTTCTATTAGGATAATTGCGTCCTAGACTTTAGCCTTAAGTCCCTGTTTATACTATGCTATAAGCGCCCTATTGTTCCACTCAACCTATATAGCTAGTGTTTAAAACTGTGTGGTATACTTAATTGCTAAAGTGCATTATACTAAGTTCTGAAGCTTTTGTTCTGCTATAGTTATAGCCTCCAGGTCTCTAAATATCTATATTAGTTATTCCGTAAACCCATTCCAACTGGCAAATATATACCGTACGTCCTGGTTAGTAGTTATTATGCTATTAGCCTATATTTCCGTAAGATATAGCTTAAACCACTTAAGTACCCTCCCCGTTAGGAACAATTCTATATAGGCTACTTAATCTAACGATATTGCTAACTTCACTCCTTCCTATACTACCTTAAAGTGCATCTACGTAAGAAATCCCTTAAGCTTTAACTTCTCTCCTAAGAATCGTTTAATTAAAGGTAGCTTAATTTTTGCTACTCTAATTCCATTAATGCGTTCTTTAAGTATCCTATTATTATCTTATAAGTAATTAACTATTTCCTATAACTAACCTTGCGTAACCACTTAAGAATCCCCATTATCTATACTAGTATCTCCTAGCCCTAAGGTTGTGGCTGCCGTCGACGTTATTGCGACTGGTGCTTTGGGTGGCATATTATTCGATCTTATTTAATACTATAACCTTAGTAGTGAATGTGTAACAGAACCTTGTAGCAGAAACTATAGTGGGTCCAGTTATTAGGCTAGGTATATAGGTAAGAACAAAATAACAATGTAATAATAACTAGTGGAGTGGTTGCCTAATAGATTAACTCTAATTATATTCTAAGATTCACTATAAGGAGAGAACTATCTACGGTAGGGACTAAGGTCCTTTAAATACATAACTATACTCCTAAGAAACCCTCTCTTGTACGTAAGGTACGTGTTATACGTGTTATACATAGGCGTATACTACGTATACTTCGTACACTGTATATAACGTTATGTAACTCGCTTACTATTCCTTGTCACATGGTTCCACCGGATCCATCCTGGACCGTGCCTATATTAACCAACTAGCTTCTTGCAACTCTTCCCCAAGTAGTTATAACATTATACTTAAAGCGTCCGTAACAGTAAGGGAAAATAGGTATCTAAATAGGACCTATAGAGTCTATACGTCTACCTTTAGGCAAGCCTACGCCGTTGACTATAATATTTACTATATCTATACTACCCGCTTAGCCGTCTATAATATCTATACTATCCACTTAGCCGTTTATAATATCCAAGCCATTTATAATATCCGTACCGCTTACTTAGCTATTTACTATATCTATATCGCCTCTACTAGCGTAGGCATAAGCTAATATTTAACTATCTCTCTTATTTATCCTTAATCTATAGGCGCTGCTAAGAAAATATAAAATACTTTAAGGCGGTAATTTAGTTTTCTAGCTTTAGACTAAGTGGACTTTAGGGCTAGTAGGTAGGCCGTTAATTAAAGCTCTTAATTACTGCTAGGCGGTATACTAGTAGGTTAACAACGATGCTATATTCTATAGCTGTTACTATATAATAATTAAGGATATAAGGCGGCGCGTAAGAGATAGTATGGTAAGAGATAAGAAATAGGCTATTAACTAGCTAGAATAGCTATAAGGCCAGCGTTCTTTAGATTGGCTTTATAAGAATATCTAACTATTAACTAGTCCTTAGGGCGGGGGAGGGAAAAAAAGAGAAAGGCTCCGTATTAAGTAGTATATATATATAATACTATTTTACTATAGGACTACTTATAAGGCTATTGCCTAGGTATATGGTAGGAAGTAGGTAAGCCGAGCATAAGTTATAAGGAGGTGCTAAGGGCTAGCCGAAGGCTAGCCTTAGCAGCCGCCAAAAGATCCCTTACACTACTATAGTAACTAAGACGCCTTAATATAGAACTATACTCTAGTAACTAAGACATCTTAATATAAGACTATACTATAGTAACTAAGACGCCTTAATATAGGACTATACTTTAATAACTAAGACATCTTAATATAGGACTATACTTTAATAACTAAGACATCTTAATATAGGACTATACTTTAATAACTAAGACATCTTAATATAGGACTATACTATAGTAACTAAGACGCCTTAATATAGGAATAGAGCCTCTTTAGGTATTATAAATTTAGAGTAATATTATGCAACCGTCTAAAAGTACTAATTTAACTTAAATTATATACCTTTTCGCCTAAAATTACGTATAAAAGTACTTGGGGGCGGTCGCTATGCAACCTTACCAAGGGCCCTACAAGAAGAGGTAATTAATATATTATAAGAACAACTAGCTTAAGGGACCCTGGAATATTACAAAAGCCTATATAGGAATTTATGGTTTCTTATAAGTAAAAAGGAGCATAAGAAGTACTAACTAATTAATATAGCGATAAATATTAACCAAGTAACTATTAGGGATACAAATCTGCCGCTATATATTAATAAGTTCTTTAAGGAGTTTACGGGGTATAAGGTTATATCTCTAGTAGACTTCTTCTCTAGCTATAACCAATTAAAGCTAGATATAAAAAGCAGGAACCTAACGGCCTTTATAATACCTCTAGGACTTCTATAATAAATAATAGTACCTATAAAAGGCATGAATTTGGTAGCCTAGTTTATAAGGACAATTACTAAGATCCTAGAGCAACACATCCTATACCATGCCTTGCCGTTTCTGGATAATATTATAGTAAAAGGACTATAGATAATGTATAATAAAGAAGAGAGCCTTCCAGGCATGCGCAGATATATTCTAGAATACATTATATGGCTAGACGGAGTGCTTGCGGATTTAGAATAAGCTAGGTATATAATCTTAGGCACAAAGTCTCAGTTCTACAAAGACGAGATTGTAGTAGTTAGCTACTACTATAATAAAAAGGGATAATATCCAGAAGAGTTAAAAGTCGCAAAGATTATTTACTAGAGAGACTATAAAGATATTACGTCTGCCCGAGTATTTCTAGGGGTTGTTATATATTACCAAATATAGATAGAAAACTTTGTAATAAAGGCAGAGCTAATCTTCTAATTGCTATAAGTAAACATTCCGTTTATATAGGGCATAGAGTAGATAGCCGCTATAAAGACTTTAAAGCATGTAATTACTACCGTACCTGCGTTAGTTTAACTAGATTATAGTAAGGGGGCTAGGCTAATTATTCTTACTGTTAACGGATGCAAGAATAGATAGGGGTGCGGTCTTATACAACTGGACGTATAAGGTTATCGCCATCTATATTAATATAAGAGCGGTATCTAGTCTCAAGTGGAGCAGAAATACAATTTAGGAAAGCTTAAGTGTTAGGCATTACTGCATGCATTAAAGAAGTGTTAAGTGTACCTATACGGCGTCCGCTTTATGGTTAAGATAGATATAAATACCTTAGTCGCGCAACTAAATTATGCTGCCACCGATTTACTAGGAGCCTTAATGACTTAATAGCTAGCATGGATCTAGTTATAGAACTTTAATGTTAGATATATGCTAGGAAAAAAGAATAGCCTAGCTAATAGGCTGTTATAATAGCTACTAGATAGCAAACGGCCTAACGAACCAACTAAGAATATTAAAGAATTCATTAACTGTAAGCTGAGTACTTTAGAATATACGGCTAGCCCAGTTAAAATAGAGGCAAATCTGCTACTAGAGAACTCATATTTAGAGAAATCTTAGAAGATTACAAAATAGCTAGTAACCTTACAACATCTAGAAGAAATAAATACTAAGGAATTTAAAGGATTTAAACGGCAAGCGTTAAAGTTCCTAGTGTGTAATTAACAGCTCTTCCGCTAATAGTTAAAAAATATACCAATGCGGAGGGTAATTAATAATAAGAATACTCAGCAAGAGATTATTAAAAGCCTTTATAATTAGAGTGGATATCGCGGACAAGAAGGGACGTATTAAAGAGTCTTAAATTAATATTAGTGGCCAGGGCTATAGGATTAGATATTATAGCATGTCAAGTTATGCCTATAATGCTAAGGGTGGTAGTTGGGACAGGAAGAAGAAGTAATGCACCCTATATAGGAGTTTACTTTATGGCAACGAGTAACAATAGACATTACGTTTATACTAACAACCTATCTTAAATTCTAATACCTAGCTACTGCTTAAGAATACGTGTTTGGATAGGTAAAAGCTTAAGCCCTTTAGAAAAAGGATGTAAAAAGCATAGTAAAGTTCCTCTATAAAGATGTTATTTATAGATAGGGAGTATTTAGACAGCTTTCTGTAGATAGTGGTAAAGAAAATACTAATATAACCACTACGCTTGCGGAGCTCTACAACATTAAAAGGGTTATAGCTTCTGCATATCACCTATAGGGATAAGGCTTGATAGAGTAAGGGCATAAGCCTATAGTAGATACTTTAGCAAAGATAGATAGCTTATAGCTGGACAATCTCTATACCGTTTTATGGGTAGATAGAACAACTATTAAGCGGCCTACAGGAATAACGCTAGCAAGAGTTATATACGGATATAAGTATGTCCTTCCTATTAAACTCTACATACCTACTTAGCAAACACTGCCTTGGCAAACAGTTTGGACCACTATAGAGCTACTAGTACTCCGTACAAAGTAGTTTAACTAAAAAGACGCAGATATAAAAGAGGCTATTACGCATATGAGACGACTAAGGGTAATAAATAAGGAGTACTTTAATAATACCTATTGCATTTACTAGGACGGATTTAAGGTTGGAGATATAGTTATGCTCTATAATATATAGCTTAAGCAAGATTATTCTAGCAGTTATAAGTTAAATCTAAAATAGCTGGGCCCGTTCCGTGTACATAAGAGTCACCTATATAAAGGATGGTACTTAATTAAGGATCTTAACGGCACGCTATTCTGTAACCAAACTCTAGAGAATAGATTAAAAAGGTTCTACTAGCGATAGGTATCTAAAGTCTGCCAGGAAGATTGGCTTAACTAGTTAAGCAGGACTATACTATAAGAAATAATAGCAGAGCCAAAGTCTAAGGAAGATATAATATAAAAATCCACCTATATTGCAACACCGCGTAGTTTAAAAAGTACGCGTTCTAGAAAGATCGTTTAACAGAACTAAGTATAAAACGTTTAACTAGGGGATAGTCAAGTTCTAAAGCGGAGGAGAGGATGTTAATAACAACTGCGCAGCCTATCTATTTATTCGCCATATTTTCTAAAGCTCTTTCTATTTCTTATTTGCCTTTTAGCCATAGAAATCTAATGCGTATTAACAGTAAGGTAAGGGCAGAAGAATATTTGCGTATAAATACCTAGATTCGTTCACTGCAAAGATATCAGTTCCGCTTATTACCTTTATTAAGCCAATAGCGATTTTCTATACTAGGCATAGAAAATTATAATTAGTCCATTTAGTAGTTAGAACCGGCAGAACTCTACACCGCTACCTAGATTTAGTAGACCATTATAATTAGGAACCCCATTTAGAAATCCGCCTTCTTGCCCTTAAATCTTAAAGATAGTTATAATTAGCCAAAGCGTAAACTAAACAGAATTAACAACAGTACGTTTATTATATCTTTATTAAACAGACCGTTGGTACTATATAAAGGAGCTAAGCGCCAGATCAGTAACATCCTTACAGAAGTTAGAGGCTTTGTAGTTAATCAGCGTCGCGCAGTACTCGTCCAAATCTATAACAAAATTTTACTCTCTCAGGAAAACTACGCAGATGCTGCTAGTATAGTAGTCAATTTCAGTAATAATAATAGTAGGCTGCAGGCATCTCTAGGAAAAAACACGTTTATATTAATCTTTAGGGATATCTCTAACGTTAGCAAGATAGCTAAAGATTAGAGAAACCAGTGTAACAAAGCTAGAGAAACCATCTAAAAGGCCTAGGGACAAGATGTCCTTAACAGACCGCTTAAATACGCAGTCTTCTATAACTTCCTCTCCGCCGTCTAAAAGCTTGCAGTCCATCTACTTCCTAAAGTCACAGCAAGAGTTAATAAAGCGCTAGTTAAGAGGCTTAATTATCCAGAACGCGGCATTAAGACTACTATTTAACTACAGCCAGCCAATTTCGCGCTCGCGCCTACAAAGTCAGGAAGGGCAATATTAGACTAGGTGGTAAATAAGTATAGTTTAGGGAGACACTTAACTAGCTTCCTTATTCCAAATAAGGACCTACCGCCAAGAAGTGGGAGATTAACTATAGTGGGACTAGAAGTTACTAATATTAAAATTAGATAAGCAGGAGAGAGCTTAGCTCTTATACTGTAAATATATTCATAATATGCGTCTAATATAATAAATCTATTAGCTTTTTAGCCGTTAACACCTATTTAAGGAGGAGGCGTCAGTATTATGCCAAGCCCGTCTTAACAAGGATTATCTATATTAGTTAACTCACCTTTATCTTCTATAAACAAAAGTATTCTTATAGCTAGAATACCTATTAGCTCACCCCCACGGCTACTAGTATCCTCTTTAAGAAGGAATCCAAGAAAAGGGCTAACGGTTGCTTACCTAAAAGTAGGAGGGCTAAAAGTAGAATCAATGTTTAATAAAAATGTTATTAAGCCTAAAGATAATAAGGAGTATATTAAGGAGACCGCAGATATTATAGTGATACTCTATTTAAAATAAGGGTGTAACTGCAAAGATAACATGCTAGCTTATTTTAAAGCGTCCCTAAACTAAACCACCAAAATCAAACCAACTAAGGTTATAAAGCTCTTACGCAGTTAGTATAGGGCGGCTGGTTCTAACCCAGAGATATACAAGGTCTGCTAGATGCATACGCAAGCCATAGGAGGATATATAGGTTTGGTGATAAAGGGTCTAAACTATACCGCACTATACCACAGACTCCGTTTAATATACCACGCTTATAATCATCTTAGCACCATAAAGACAGATCCTACTACGTACTCCTAGTTTAGAAAAGCTCACAGACCTCTAGTTCCATCTAACTCCTTAAAACCATACAAGTTCATTTATAATTCAGCACTAAGGTTTTCCTACAACAGAGGGGCTTTACTTAATTGGATGCTATTACTAAACAACCAAGGTATATAGCAGCAAAACAGATCCGTAGTTTTAAATGTATTTAGATAGTAATAGGATTCTAGCATTTTAGCAATAATTAATAAAGAAATACACATATACCGTCATCACTAGCGTTTAATTAATAGACGGCCAAATTATAGATAGTTAAGAATAATAGTCCACGATTTCTACTAGCAGCTAATAAAACAAGATCCTAAGTACTATCGTCTCTATTACGCTCTCAGGCCTAATAGCTAGTGGCGACTTATCTCCTATCCCTATTATATAAAGTTCGCGGTTAAGGGAGACTCTATAGCTTTCCGTTATATTAACATAAACATTCCTTCTCTTATAGAGAGTGGGTGCGGTGCTAACATAATTTAAGAAAGCGTTTCTCTAGATAATAAGACTAAGGACAATTACACAGTTATCCTACCTAGCATACATCATTATATAGAGTTATAGTAGGCAGATCTTAAAGCGTGAGGATTAACTAAAGGCGATAGATTTATATACAAGATCTTAGATTAGGACTGGACCACTAAAGACATAGAAAAATACGTAACCGACTAGGTAGCTCAGCCGTGCAAAAAAGGAGATATGCGCATAACTATGCTATACCTTCATTATAGGGCGAAAGGACCTTTAACTAGGACCTAGCGAACAATACTACTATAGTTTATTAGCGTTTAGGACAATTATAATAACCTTAAGGTTATAGAAGGAGGAACCTGGGCAGAGCTAGTAGATGCTTATTAAGACTTAAAAGCGCCGCCCCGTATACCATCTAAACATGCCAACCTTTATAGCGCAATCCCATATCACTTCCCTACGGTAGTTAAACTTATAGCTGCTAGCGCCTTGTCTAACGCCCTTCTAGGTAGACAATAATGGGACTCTCTAGCGGTAATTTAAGATCGTAATCTTCTTCTAACTGGTAATTAGAACGAAGTTACAAAATAGATACATTCCTACTATTTTAAAGCTGTTAAAAACTATAAGGATGCGTTTCAGATTATATATATAGCTAAGATAGAGCGCTTTAACAGCTGCTCATACTTCTACTACATTAACAATAGAATTAACCCTTTAACTGTTGCGGTAGATCTAAGTAGAGTGCCCCCTATTATTACAGAAGGACAGAGTCATGCGGAGTTACCTAAAGAGTTATAGGACAGAACTAAGCAAATGGAAAGACGTGAAAGAGTAAGGTTATCTAAAAGCCGCCTATTTAATATCGCTTGTACTATCCAACCAGGCGGACGAGAGCGGTCTTGTTTAACCAGAACAGAGTCTCCTTACTTACTATCTCGGGTTCGTGGCAAGGGTAAGGAGCGTATACAGTTACCTGCTGCGCCTTTATTTCAAAAATAGGGAGTTTTAGAGTTTTGGAGGTTATTAGGGGATAACGACTTAGGCGGGGGAGGTATATAGTAGGGTAAGTTGGCCCACTATATTTAGCATCTAATTTAGGTATAGTTTTAGGAGAGTATAGGCCTCCTATAGGTATATAGATTGGCCCGCGGCCTTAAAGTCTTTAACAACTCAGATAGGCTCAACAGACAGTTTGGGGGACACAATATACTCTTTTCTCTTCTTCTTACTAACTGCTTTCCTACTGATTTCTACTGACTAACTACGACCAACTGACAGACCGACAGTACACTGACTTCTCGTCTGGAGAGAGACCTTCCCTCCTATACTAGTACCTAACTAGGTATCTAATATAAGCTCTTAGCTTAAGCTTTTATATATATAGGATGTTATATTTAAGCGGGTAAGCTCTATAGCTATATATCTATAGGTAAGCTATATTTAGCCTTAATAGTAAGAACCTTAGTGCTAACTAAATCTTCTTAAAAGGTGTTATTTAGCCAAGTTAGGTGTTTAGTGTCTAACTAATTAAATATACTGTAGCTCTAGTAACCTCTGGCTATAGCTCTTCTAGTAGTTAAGCTTTAATTTATATACACTAAGACTTAAGAATAATTACCCCCCTAGAACGTTTAGTAGAACTATTTTAAGACTTTATATATAGGGCTAATTTCTCTAGTAATATTCCTTTTTAAGTCCTCTAAGCGTTAAACTTGCCACCTAGGGACGTTTCGCCATTAATTTAAATTATTACGATTTTTAGGTTATATTAACGCTCCACTCTATTTAAATATTATATAATTTCTTGCGTTGTTAATGACTTATAGGTAAAGGTCTCTACTTTATTTATACGCAGATATTCATTATAGAAATATATTATCTAGATATAATTATTATATACTATAATCTCTAGAAATAAGTTAATATGCACTTAGTAAAAGGGCCTAGTTACCTTACTAGTAGGTATTCTTTTTAATACAATTTTGTGAGCCTTGCTAACAGCATAGGTCTTACAGTTAATTATTACTAGACCTTAAAGTTTCGTACCTTCTACTTTTTAGGGTAAATGCTTAATTATATTAGGTCCTATATAGCCCAGTCTCTTATACTAGAGTTCGCCTAATATTTCCTAATTAGGAAGGGGTTTTTATAATTAAATTACAAATAAGGCCTTACTTAGGGTCCTTAGTTATAGTTTATTATACTTAAGCATTAATTAGTTATAATGGCTCTTACAAAAGGTAAACGTCTCATAATTATTCTTGTGATATAGTAGGTTCTTTTTATTATTCTACTATATATTCTTCTTATTAAACTTCTTTAGGCAGGCTAAATTTGTATAAAAGGCTGGTATATATGCTATGTTAGCTAAAAAGAGCTATTTAGGACCTAATAGCGTCTAAATAGTAATTACTACCGTCCCTATACCCTTAATTAGATCTATACCCATTCTGGTATATATAAAGTTATTACTTAGTTAGAGCTCATTAACAAATCTTAATTAATCGTTAATAATATATTATTATTCATTGCTTAACGTCCGATTCGGATCCCTATTGGGCCCACGCGGACTACTCCTTATATATATGTGGGGAGAAAACTCTATTTAAGAAAACCCCGTGATCCGTCTCCCCGCCTTTTAGGGCTGGCTTGCGAGTTGCCTGCAAGTCACCAGTAGTGCTCTACTACCTTACTTTTTAACCTCCTTGGGAACCACTACTGCCGTAACAAACCTACGGACGCGCTAGTATCACACACTGTACTCTACTCCTGTAGAGTTATTAGGGGGCGCCTGTTACTCGCCCCTTTGCCTTCCATTGCTATTTCCTTTGTAACCCGGAACTGGTCTAGCACATTTTGGCCAATAAGCCACCGGGTAGCCGCCTTGAGGCCTTTCTGTGTTGAGAGCAGTGTATTATAGTTTTCTGTGCCAGCTGCTGAGAGCATTGCTTCTCGGCCGGTGCGTAAGGGGTATAACAGTATTACGTGTTTTGGTGTCTGTCTTGGCCAGCCACATTCGCACCTCGGGCTCGTTAATAATATATGCAGTGGTTCCGCTGTTAGGAATTACACTGTTATATAGCTTATAGTTAGTGCTTGCTTTATAGGCGCCTATTTAATATACGGCAAAGGTACTAAGGTTATCCTTTTAATCTTAATCTGGGCTCTATACAGCTTCCTTTTCTAGGGCTTTCTTACCTAAAGCCTACTGCCTTATCTTCTTAATTTTTAACTTAGTCTAATCTAAGGCGTTAGTAATCTTTTCCTTAACCTTCTTGGCTATAGCTTTATCTAATTTCTAGTCCTTTAATTAAACTAACTTATTAATATAAGGACAATCTTGGAACTAGTAAATAGCTCCATAGTAGCATATTAGGGTATCTTTCTTCCATGCCGTTTTAGAAGGGGTAGTAGTAGGGGTCTTGTCCTTAGGAGCCTCGTCCTTAGGAGCCTTATCAATTGGCTTGCCCTAAAAGCTTACTTTATTAGCACTAATCTAAGCTCTATTTTTCTGCTGGGCAGTCTCTAATCTTTAATAGTTCTAATATATATTAACTAGTTAATATATAGATATTATATAGTCGTCAGCCCAGTTATATTTGTTAAATTTAACCCTCTATATTAAGGCCTAATTTAGTAATACTGGCTCTACTACTATTAGAAAGTCTCTAATTGCTTAGTCACCTTATATATCCGGCAGCTTAATCTTTTTATAGTTATTATATATCTTCTCCTACTGCTATAGCTAGGCCTTAAAGTTCTGGTTCTTTGGGCCCTTTTTAACCCTAGCGTATTAAGTAGATAGGTAAAGCTGACGTGCTATATTGTGGTGGGGTAAAATGTCCTATGCTTAGTGTCTTGGCATTTTCCTGTATATATTAAGCCTTCGGCTTCCCTCCTTCTTGGATATCACGAACCTACCAGAATATATTCTTTTCTTTCCTTTCTTACAGACTGCTTTACTGATTACTTTTAACTGATTATGACCGACCGACCGACCGACCGACAGACAGATAGACAGACTGACTGACTAACAGCATTGTGACTTCCTATCTGAGGGACACCGTACCCTTCTACATTTTGGCATTCCACGTGGGGACGACGGCAAGCTCTTTAGATTAGAAGTCTAGTGCTACATACATATAAGACACGCAAAGAATATATTACGACTATAGAAGGACGACTAGCTGCAGAAGAACGACCAGCCAGGTAGACGAGACAGCAGTAGAGAAGTAAACAGTATTGGACAGCAAGGGGAACCAGGCAGTCCCTAAACAGAAAGACTGGAAAAGGCGGGACAGCTAGACTTAACGCATAGGCCAAGAAGTGGCAAAGGTCTTGGAAAGTTACGTATAAGGACATCAAGCGAACCAGTAAGCTAATCAGACAACTTTAACCTGCGGCTGGAGGTACCTAATATTTCTACTACCTACGCACGGATATGGCCAGAGCTTTGTTAAGGATGCAGAGACGACAAGCCAAGGACTAGTTAATTAAATGGAAACGAGACTTAAGGGATCTAGCGGCAGAGGAAGTTAGTACTGCCCTTTAAGAACAGAGACAGTACCGAGCAAGGCCGCAAGCATGTAAGATAGGGTCTCTCCTTAAAAGCTTTATATTTTGGCTTGGCTTTATCTTCTTTCGAATTATCTAGATTGTATCAGTAGCGGCTCTAGAGGCGTTCCATAAAGAAGTAGATATAAGCAGAAGCATAAGGCTCAGTGGCACCCTACCGCGCGGAACGACGGCAGGCCAAAATAGACGGACGTATCGAGACCCGGCAGTGGTAGAAGATGGAGATTCCGTGCTCTCTTAGGGAGACCCCCCCTTAGACGTCAAGAAGCAGGTGCCTTCCGTTATGGATATAGCCGTACAAGTAGACCTACCGCAGCGTTCACCCGTTAAGGTCCCGCTAGGACAGTCATCTAGGACATCCTCTATTAAGACTATGGCCATGCAAGTAGACCAGCCGCAGTATATACCTAATTAGGCAGCAAGGGAAGTACACCACATGTTCGTTCTAACGGTAGTAATGCCAGATTCTTTTAGGCAAGGAGTTCCATGGTTTAACGGAAAGAATATCTTAAGGTTCATTAAGGACTACGAGGGCATGTATTAAAGGTATTTCGTAGGCAAAGAACGTAGGCTTGCGTGTCTCCCTAACTATTGCGAGGATATGTACGCGGAAGCTATCCAGGTAATACCAGAGTTTAACCAAGGAGAATGGAAAGGACTGGTAAACCGCCTTAGAGCTAAGTACCGAGCAGACAACTTCTACCGACGCATGGAGATATGAGACTTTGTGGAAGCTTTCGTTTGAAAATCTGCGGAACAACTAGGCGAATTGCGTTACTATGTGCAGGACTTCACTACTATCTCAGATAAAGCGGTAGCCGCAGGAAACCTTACTGAGCAAGATAAGGGGTGGTTATTTGTGCGAGGACTTCCTATTAAATACCACAGGCACGCAATGGAGCAGATAGGAGCCGTAGTAGATAAGCCTAACACCCTTAGGTTTAAAAGACTGAAGGAGGCCGTAGAGTTAAGGATAGTGGCTGTAGAGGGCGCTAAGTAAATGGATGTCCTTCTGGAAGAAGACGCCCTGAATATCCAGCTTATACAGGAGCTACGGCAGTAAAGGGATGAGCTTGACCGTAGGAAAGAAGGAAGGCTTCTAGACTTAGGTGTATACAGAGGAGCCCTAACGCAGCAGTAGTTACCCCCTACTGTAGATCAGGAGATGGACGAAATGGTAAGCCAGTTAAAGAGACTAAGGTTAAGCAAGACGGAGCTTGTAGTAGCCGTATAGTTGATACTATTCCTTAACCGAATTTGAAAGGACCTAGAAAGGTTTATAACACTGCTAAATTAGGCTGCAGTTTAAAGCTTAGTATAAGGATACGGCCTAGCACTAGGATATAAAGACTGGCAGAATAGCACCCGAGCTCCCTTTGCTTTGTAAGACTTTTGATATCCGCACGATTTTTAATATCCGCAAGGCTCTCGATGTCCGCAAGATTCTACTGCCTTTGGACGGCCGCAGCAGAATGTACGAGGTTAGCAAGGTACGCGAGAACAAGGCCTATAGACCTGTTTTAGATGCGGAGGAGGTTACTGTTTTACCTAGTACAAATGCCAAGGGCTTAAGGATCTTATTTAGTAAGGATTTGTGCATCTGTCTAATTGAGGAAGACTAGTAGCTAGGACGCGCGAACGACCTGGACCTGAACTGCCGTGGCTTAGCAATGAAGGACGATTGAAGGGTATTAAGAACTGGCTGCGTACATACTAAGGAACTAACCTAGATAGACCAAAGGGAGAATAGACGCAGCAACAGGCCCCTACCGTATAAATGGATTTTACTGCTTTCCACGACGGAGTAGTGCTGAAGAACAGTGACAAAATGCGTATGAGCTGGGAGGACTACTATCAAGTACGGCCCATGGACTTAGTAACGTTCAGCCAGCAACGTCCGCAGACTCGCCCGACCCCTAGAGACAGCCGTACGACCAGGACAATTGTTGAGCCGTAGGCTCTGCCGCAGGAGAATGTACAACCGGGAGATTATATCCAGATTATGTCACGGCCTGTAGATGAGACAGCTGAAGCTAGGAAGAATGAATCGTCTGATCCTTGGAGACGGTTATGGAGACAGACGCTTAAGGCCAGCCGTTAACCCGCAGGCTCCGCAGTAGGCTCCGCAGTAGGTGTAGGATGTTTGACTAGGGGACAGTTAAGTTCTAAGGTGGGGGAGGGGACGCAGATAACGACCGTATAAAAGATTTCTATTTTGTCTGCTTAATTACTGTATTTCCTAAAGCTCCTTTTCTTGTTTACTTTCTTAATCGCGACGCGTCAGTCGCAACGACCTACTGTAAAGATGTTAGTTCAGCTTACCGCCTGTCACTGAGCTAATAGCGATTTTCTATACCCGGCACGGAAAATCCTGATTGGTCCATTCAGCAATAGAGCCGGCAGAACTCTACACCGCCCCTGGAATTTGATAATGCACCAGATGCACTAGCTGCACGATAAGAACAGTATCAGGAGCCTTAATTAATTGCACGGATGCAGAGCCGATTGTACGATGCAGAGCTAGATGCAGAGCTGTACGCAGAACCTTGACTGAACGACTACACCGGAGCGTCTCCGGGCAGAACCATCCCACAGAACCAGATTACTTAGCAATTAGTAAGCTCGCACGGGCCACTATCACCAACGCCAAATTGAATTTGAATAACAAAGCACTATTTACATGTGTAATACTCCAATATTCGGCCATCTATTTCAACAGGATCCTTTCCCTTTTTACTACCACGCGTGCGCTTGGCCTTAGGGGACCTAATAGCAAGTGCGCTAGCTTTACGGGCCTCATGCGCGTCTATAGAAGCTCCCTGTCGCGATCGCTTTAATTTCGACGGAATGCCAGCCTCTTTTGGCTCAGGATCACTAGGACCCTCGTTAGTATCACTTATAATTAATGTAAAATTACCACGAGCTAATTGAGTATAGGTCCTTCGAGCTCTAGTACGCGCCGCTCTGCCAGATTAATGGAGTAGGAGAGATAGCGGCTCTTAATAATTGGCAGGTGCTGAATGGTTCTTGATAGGCTCCTTCTCACCAATATTTTGGTGAGGGTCGTCTAATATAGTACCTTGGAGTACTTCCGCGTTATTAAGCCATAAGTTATTGTCCTCCCCTACTTCTAAAATGACCACCTTATCCTCCAACCCCCCTAAAACTTCGTTATACAGTACCGACAGCTTGTTAAACGGTTGCTGCTCATCCTCCTTAATATCCATATCTACTTCGTCGGCTGGCTCTTTGTTTTAGATTAGAAATTGGCCAAGATCTATGCCGCCGCTTAGTACCTGCTCCTTCTGCTTCCGGGCCTCCTCCTGCCTTTCCTTTTGGAGCTCTCGTACAGCGATATTGGCAGCGCGTTCAGCAATCTCAGCGCTTGTTTTACCCCGCTGGTTGGCCTTACCGTGCTTCTTTTTAGGTGGTGGCTGCCAGCGAGCCTTTAGAGGAACCTCAAATAAAGCGCCCTTGGGTAGCGATCAAAGCTCTGCCTGTCTACTTAAAATAGCTATTTGAGCCACCTTAAAGTCTTTAAATTTACCAGCAAGCTCGCCCATTTCTTTAGCAGGAAGGTCCTTAATAATATTAAGGAGGCGGAGAACTGATAGCCAGATCCTAGTAAGAGCTTCCAGGTGCTCTAGTAGAGGGTCGCCTTAGAACGCCATATCCTCAATATATTGCGGTTACCAATCTAGAGCGGCAATTAGCTTTGTTGCGACACACCAGCGAGGGTAGATTAAAGCCGGCGATATAGGAAGCTTCTGCATTAAGCACCGAATAAGCATATGGCGACAGGAGAGACCATATTGGTAGGGGTCCTCGCAGTCGTAGTCGCCCTACTTCCACTCCTGATCGGCCCACTCCTGCTTTTCCTCATTCGTCAAAGCCCTCGCGCCACGCATAGAGTTAAAGATTCGCTTAAGCGCGTAGTGTGTTACTACACTGTTAATCTGCGTAAAGTAGTGCTAAAAGAGATCTAAGGTGATAATTCAGGGGAGGGACGTTTTGGAGGTATATTCGGATTTAATCAATTCCTTATATAATATCAAAATCCACTTCTTTAGCTTAATTATAGTATCCTTAAGGCTTAATTAATAATTAGTAAAGCATTTCAATCCTCTATTAATACCCTTACCTCGTTGGCTTGCTATTATACCTAAGTTTAGAAGGTATCTAGTGAGGAAGTAAGCGGTTAAGGAAAAGTTAACATTAAAATAAGGTTTTAAGCTAGGGAACAGAATGTTGTCAAGAGGCATTTGGATGAGCTTTACTATAGGCCGGCCTATAGTAAAGCTTATCCAAATGCCTCTTAACGACATTCTGTTCCCCAGCTTAAAAGTTAAACTTACCTAATATAGCAGGTAATTATCTGGCTCTCCTTTTTAACGTATGTAGTCTGAAACTATACCTTATCGTATGGGTGTAGCTTATTTAGGACTGCCTTTTAATTGGCTTCAAGCTCTACTACCGTTTCAGATTTTAGGTAGGGCCAAAATAGTTCCTTTACTACCTTCCTCTCTTCCGCCGAGTAGCTATGCGGCCTCTTAGCCTTTGTCTAGATCCCCTCATCAATCCACTTCTTCATTGCCTTTGCGGCGTGCCACTGGCAGTACTGGAGAACAACTGCGATTAACTGCCCTACTAATAAGGCGGCTGCAAGGCCCTTACCAAAGTCGGCAATAATAACTTTAGGTAGCTGTTTCCAAAGCTTCTGCTAAGCAGACTCTAGGAAGAAGGCCCAATCTGGCTAAGACTTACTCTTAATAAACGACTATATTGCTAGAAAAGAGGACCCCATATTAGTAACGCCAGTAATAATAGCCAATAAGAGCTTAGATCAATTGGTATTAAATATAGCATCCATTTAGCAGCCAAAGTTAGTAATAAACCTTTGCGCCAAATCTACCTAGATAGGAAGCCAGAACACAAGCTACTGGAGACTCTGGGCAATTAGACAACCTAATTCTGGATTAATTGTGTAGGTATATCAAAACCAGTACTCAAATCCATACTAGTAGAGAAGCAGCTCAAGCATACTAAGCGCCCGCAGCTGACCCTCAGCTCCACTAGGAAGGCCGCTTAACAATCGCGCTAAGCCATAGTATTTCTTCTTGCTTATATGCAACTCCCGGGCAGAAAGTTAACGCTATGCAGTAAGATAGGTCTCTCGTATTGCCCTAAGAGCATAGGCTTCCGCGGCTGCCTTTCTAGCCTCTAGTAGTCGATCCTAGTGGCCAATATAAGCAAGAGGATTAGCAACAAAGTCATACAGACGGGCCTCTAGATTATCTGGATTGCCATACTTAGCGTAGGTAAGAATCGCCACCCACCTATATACTAAGCCTACATGCTCAATAAGCTGTTTCTAGGCCACCTAAATAGTCCAGCCACACCTCATCTGGTGCACCTTAGTGGCCTCTTACTGACGGTTGCTGTTTTCGCCGCGAAAGTCGTCCAGTTTGCGGTAGTTTTGGGTATGCTCGCCATGGTGCTTGCAGACAAAAATGGTGCGCGGCCATAGAGTATCTAGGCCAGATACTAACAATTTAACAATAAAGAAACCTTTAGAGAATGCATAGTCCTAATATCAATTAAATGCGGCGTTAATATCCTTAAAGATTTCACCCGTATATAGCTCTAAAAGGTGTTGGGCCGGCATTAAGTTAACTACCTTTTTTACCACCAGTACTAAATCCAGGTGTAACCGGGGGTTCGGCTTCCACTCTAGACGCTCAATTTCGACTTCTGGCAACGGCGATTAAAGCCATAGTAGAAGAGGACTCGTAGTATAGTGTTCCAAGGCAGCGGAAGCAGCCCGATATTTACGGCGGGTATAGGGTGGTATTCCAGGTAGTAGCAGAGTAGAAAAAGGCTCCTCCGCAGAAGCCTGTATATCTACTTAAGACGCTGCCGGACGGTTCTATACTGTAAACCAGGGCTTGCGGAGCCATAAAGGGCCTTAAGTAACCTCGTGTGAGGGAGTAGGGACGGTTTGGCGAGGTGGTGGTATATTAAAGAGCTCAATTGGATTACTCTAGCTATCGCCAAGTTTTCGAAAAGGTGCAGCCAAAGGAGCACCCGAGGGGGCAGCGGATGCAGTAGCAATAGCTAGACGGGCCCACCTAGTCTACAGGAGCTCGTTAAGGTCAGGAAGGAACAAATCAATATCAAACAAAGAGCTATCGGCCATATCATGTAATAGGAAATTAATATAGGCTTAAAAGAGGTAGATTTAACATAGATTTACGGTAATAATCCTTTAGAAATTAACTATTCTATACTCCGACTTCGGCCTTTAATTTTTTACCCCGCACGGATATGTTCTCCACAAGCCGTTTAGGGCCTATTGTTAGCATACTAGACCGTCGATCTATCACCTCAGATAAGCATATATGCTTTGTGGTTAGTGGAATATTAAGCTATTTGGATTGCGGTAGACACTGGCTTTTTTAAAGTTGATTATGCGCTGGCGATAGTGGCCCGTGCGAGCTTACTAATTGCTAAGTAATCTGGTTCTGTGGGATGGTTCTGCCCGGAGACGCTCCGCGACTACACGGAAGCTATAGTTAGTCGAAGAACCGAATCAAGCCAGAGCCTTAATACTAGCACGTCACCGTCACTGAATTAAGTCAGTCGAATGTCGTCAAATTAGAGCCTTTGACCGGGCCGACCTTATTCCTTGTTCGAACGACAAATGACCGCAGCATGACTGTCACCGCCATCCGAATTCAGTACTGCACCAGCTGCACGACGAGAACGGACACCGCGGCAAGGAAGGGACCTATTAGGTGCAGTAGTATAATATTGCATAATAAGCACCGCGGAAATGGTAAAGCAGTATACGAAGAGGCACTGACAAAAGATGTTTTGCAAGAGATTGTATATAGGGCACAGTTGACCACGTTAAGCCTGAACCATCCTTATATGACTGAAGACAGAACCAGGCCGTATCTAGCCAGGCTAGTGAAGGACCATGTTAAGGATTATAAAGGGAACAGGAATTAGACGTATAGGAACCAACGCTTCCCCTCCAGTTGTTTTAACGAAGGACTATTGTGGACATAAGGGCAAGGGATATGCGACGGAGGTAGTTATAATAGCCGAGAAGCTGCCACCGGATGGCCTTAAAGATGTTAAGGACGACTTAGGCAAAGCACAGAACTAGTAGGATAATAACAAAGAGACTAAAAGCAGAAGACAATCCTAAGAAGGCTTTTAAGCTAGAAGAAGATCAAGGATATGCAAGCGTACTGCCAATAGCCGGGGTAAAGAAGCAGCCGTAAAAGCCTAAGGATGCGCCAAAGAAGCTAAGAGCAAAGGCGACTCTGAAAGGAAAGAAAGTAGCTATTAAGGACGTCTTATAAAAGCACTAGGCCTGGGGAAATGGTCTACTGGAAACTGCCGTTTATGCTTACAAGGAAGAAAGTCTTAAGACAGGTCTCTAAATTGGACGTCTAGTAGACACTAAGAGCCTTAATTAACTATAAATGCAGAGCTTTGACCGAACGACTGCATAGCCAGAGTCTTGATCGACTGTCCGCAGATACAGAGCCTACGGATATAGAGCCTTAATGGAACGTCAACGGATTCAAAAGCTTTGATTAAGCATGCGACGATATAGAGCCCAGGTCATACGTATAACAGAAGACGCCTTGAGTTAAGCCAGAGCCTCAGTCAAATCTTGATCAGTCGGACGCCGCCTCTATAGTTAAGTTGGATTAACTAGAGCTTTTAGTCGGGCCGACCTGATACCCTATTTAAACGTCAGTCAATTATACGTTGTCACGGTTAAATTAAATCAGTCACCGTCGCCGTTAGACGTCTTCGATCAGCGGTTAAAGATTCTATAGTGGCAGATAGACAGACACTAGGCCCAACAAGGAAATTAGTATATAACCGCAAAACGTTAGAAATACGGTTAATTAACGTCTTAGAGCCTCTTTAACCAGAACGATCTTTCCTGCAGACATAGATACGGAGCTTTATATAGAGTCTCACACGGAGTTGTACACGGAGTCTACGGATATGGAGCATACGGGTGTAGAGCCTTGATTGGATAATAGTACGGCAGCTTAACTGGACGCCTATATATGCGAAGCCTTGATCGAATGATAGATGCGGGGCCTTGACCAATCGCACGTCTATACAGAAGTGTTAATCAGTTGTCTACGGATGTAAAGCTACAGTTGTATATGCAGTAGAAGACACCTTGAGTTAAGCCAGGGCCTTATTAAATCTTAATTAGCTAAACGCCGTCTCCGCATTTAAATTAGGACAGTTAGAATCTTTAACCGGGCTAACTTTCTACCTTAATCGAACAACCGAATAATCAGTTGCAGCACGTTGTTGCCGACCAATTAGACAGTCTTTGGCCAGCAGTTAAAGCACGCACGCAGACACGGACGCAGACACGGACGTAGAATATACAATGCAGAGCTACTGATGCATAGCCAGATGCACAGCTAGATGCAGAGCTAGATGCAGAGTTTTGATATCAAACGACTAGCTAAACAACTAAATTAAGCCAGAGTCTCTGCTATTTTGATTAACTGCCCTACCGCCGCCGCCGCCATTCCGTCCGACTGCTTTATCCCTACTGTCTTAACCAACTGCTCTGTCTCTACTATTCTAGATCTGTACCATTGCTAGATCTAATTACTGCCGGATCTACTAGATTTATTATATAGTTCCGCCCAACTGTTCCGACCGACCTGTTCCATTCTACTGTTTCCACCAACTGCTACTCTAACTAACCGCCGCCGACCGATTGTTCTACTGCTACTGCTACTGCTACTGCTACTACTGTTCCAACCAGCTATTCTACTGCTACTATTCAGCCGTTCTGTTCCGTTGTTCCAATTATTCTGCCGCTACTGCCTCAACCAACTGCTACTAACCGTTCCGCTCCTACTAAGTGTTCTACTATTAAAAGTTCTGCTGTTAGATATCCTACTGCTTACTAACTATTACCGAGTTCTTCTACCGAGTGTTCTACCGCTGACTATTCTGTTTTATTTTACTGCGCTAAATGTCTACTTTTACTACTGCTTCTACCACCGTTACTGTTACTGCTATTACCGCCGCTGTTATTAT
>Ga0307507_10001986_pt1 | contig 44344 bp, 14 predicted proteins | sample 7_EM_MG_FD_207223 | JGI IMG/M metagenome (GOLD analysis project Ga0307507, IMG submission 207223) | Populus trichocarpa ectomycorrhiza microbial communities from riparian zone in the Pacific Northwest, United States - 7_EM | ecosystem: Host-associated > Plants > Roots > Unclassified | place... | reverse complement strand
GGAGGTGTCTTGAGGGTCTATTTGATGATAGAGATGACGCAGACGATGAATATTGATTGATTCGTGATGTAGTAGATGCGGTTGATGTCTATCTAGATTGACATGCAGAGCTCGCTCTCGCGACGTGTCCAGAGCTTAGTCAGCATCTCTCGCTTAATTCTGACACTCCCCCATGCTGACGACGCTCTCCTCGTCTGTCCCAAATAGGCAATTATAAAGCTATTCCCAAATACCTTGCAAGTGCCATTTGGCCTACGTACAGAGGGAAAACCTATAGTAGGCGAAAAACCTCCGTAACTTGCTCCGTCTCCGTCCGTTACCGTCTCCGTCAGTTACCGATTCCTAGCGTTGCACAGTGCTTCGTAAATTGGTTAATTGGTAGCTGTTTTGTAAGCATATCTCCTGGCTGATCTTTGCCTGGTATATATACCACTTTAAGTTAACCTCGCTAAACTATGTTGTTTTGTACGAAGAGGTATTGAGTCTTAATATACTTGGCTTTCTGGTGGTGTTTCATATTGTATAAAAGGTTAACCGTACCCTTATTGTCACAGTAGAGCGTAGGGATAAAAGGGTTGTTGTTATCTCTCTCTTCTAGATCTCTCGTTAGCTTCTTAAGCTATACTGCTAACCTTGCTCCTTCTGATGCCGCCATGATCTCTGCTTCTATTGAGCTTAATGCCGTCAACTTCTGCCTTTAAGCCATCCAGATCACTGCTCCCCTATAGCATATAACTGCTATGCCTTGGAATAATATCCAATCGTATTCTGTTCCCCACGTAGCATCGGTAAAGATATTGTAACCAGTAGGTAACGTGAGCTTGCATAAAGGAAGGTAGACTGCTTGACTTAAGTAGGTAATTCCTGCTTCAAGAGTGCCGTTTAGATATCTTAGTAGTTGCTTACTTAAGCAGTAATATAATTCTCCTAGTGCTGCTATAAACCTAGCTAACTGACTGACAGCGTAGCTGGTATCAGGACGTGTGCAGTTTAAGAGGTAGATTATAGAGCCAATAATCTACCAGTACACTGTCGCATCGTTATACTTAAGGGGACTTTCGATATCCGCTTTTAGAATAGTGCTAGGAATACTTCTATAGGACTTAGGTCTTTGCATCTCTATTCTCTTAAGATTCTTATCTTCGTGCTATTAAGGTATCGGCGCTTTCCTATGATTAGCATATTGTTAACGAATAGCAAGATATATACTTCATTTCCTATAAAGAGATTGGGGTTAGTATCAGCTGCTTTTAAACCTATACTCTTAAAGAACTTCTTAACCATCTAAAACCATTCTCTCGGTGCCTGCTTTAGGCCGTAAAGTAACTTATTTAGCTTTAAGTAGACGTCTTTTACACCCTTAAGCTTAGGTTTGAAGTCTCTTAATAGGTTAGAAATCTACATGTAAATCTATTCTTACAACAGCGGGTTTAAGAATGCAGTTTTAACGTCAATATGGTCGAGCTTAAGGTCCTTAGCTGCTACCTTTGCTATTAAAAACCTGAAGGTGTTGTATCATACAACAGACGCAAATGTCTTAAAATAATTAATGTTAGGGGTCTGCTTGTCTCCCTAAATGTATAGTCTTGCCTTCTTGCGAATTACTTCTCCCTTGGCATTATACTTGTGCTTTAGAACTTACTTACTTAGGAGTAATAACCTTTCTTCTAGTACTCTCCCCCTTATAATAGTATAGGTGTGCATTCTATACAGTATGGGCGTCCCACCCTTAGTATTACCTTGTAGATTTAAGCGTCCCACTTAATCTTAACCTAAGCGTCCCACTTAATTAGTATCTGGCCTACTCGTAGTTCTTATAACTAGAGTCTCTGTCGGCACCTATATAGGCGTCCCACCCTATTAATTTAAGCGTCCTACTTGATCTTGACCTGAGCGTCCTACTTAATTAGTATCTAGCCTACTCGTAGTTCTCGTAACTAGAGTCTCTGTTGGTACCTATATAGGCGTCCCACCCTATTAATTTAAGCGTCCCACTTAATCTTGACCTGAGCGTTCTACTTAATTAGTATCTGGCCTATTTATAGTTCTCACAACTAGAGTCTCTGTTGGCACCTATATAGGCGTCCTACCCTATTAATTTAAGCGTCCTACTTGATCTTAACCTAAGCGTCCCACTTAATTAGTATCTGGCCTACTTATAGTTTTTATAACTAGAGTCTCTGTCGAATTCGTCCTTAGTTATTGCTATATTCCCTACTTCCTCTACCCTAGGGGTACCTTGATCCTCTTTCTTAGCATTATTAAGTCGGAATTATCTAAGCAGGGGACAGTCTTTCTAATAATAATCTTTCTAATAGCATGCTCTACACTCGTCTTTCTTTGGTCGCCTTGGCCCCTTACTTACTCAAGACGTTAAGCTATAACAAGATAAGGAATGATTAAATTTACTAGGGCGACCTCTGCTCCTACCCCCTCTTAATCGACCTTGGTTGTCCCTTCTCCCCCTAGGTTTGTCTTTCCTCTCTTATACAAGTGCTACATTTTGTACCTATATAGGGCGAGCAGTCTTATGCTCCTAAAGAAGGGTAATATAACTCTTAAGGTCTTGTTTGTCTTATAGACACCAGGTCTTCGTATTCTACTATATAACATTACTTAGTAGGGCTAGAAGGAATTGCTCTTTAATATTGTCGTTAGTAAGTGGTTAAGGTGTAGAGGCTAGATTGATCTTAAATCAATTTAGTATATAGATAAACTTAACAATTCGCATCTTTGTAGGGTTAAATATAGTGCTATAGAACTCTCTGCGAAGTCTAGAGATATAGACCTTGTCTTTAGCTTTATTAAACTTCTTTATTCCTTCCCACATTCCTTGAATATTATACGCCTTTATTATTGCACGCATCTCTTCCTGACGGTCGTCTCCTATCGAATTATAGATAATCTTATTTGCTTTCCCTCTTCTTCTTCTTCTATTAGCTGAATTGACTTAATTTAGGTCCTCTATACTAGTAACAAAATCCCAGCCCTCTAATATAATTAGGGCTGCCTTACAGGTGCGCTCCTAGTCTGCAAAGTTGTCTCCATTAAAAATGACGATTTTACTGGCCTTGTGATCGTATGTAGGTGTTGTTAAGGTTAAGGTAGAGAAGGTCATTTTTAGGGTCGATTTTCAAGTTAGGAGAGGTGTCGCTACCCGGGCTTATAACCTGTTGGAATTACAAGGTTATAAGGTCATAGTGGAGGTGTCTTGAGGGTCTATTTAATGATAGAGATGACGCAGACGATGAATATTAATTGATTCGTGATGCAGTAGATACGGTTAATGTCTATCTAGATTGACATGTAGAGCTCGCTCTTGCGACGTGTCTAGAGCTTAGTTAGTATCTCTCGCTTAATTCTGACAACGATTAGTTAATTGGTTTGCATTTAAATCGCGTTTAAATTGCATTCGGATCGCAGATATAATGGTGCAATCATTATCCAGTTTGTCCAAATTAATTTCGTTATTAAAGCTTATACAGCTTAGTATTAACCTCGTTGTCGAAGTATATAAATGCCTAAAGGTAAGCTTGTATAACTTAGTATTAACTATGGTCGTTCCTTAGTATGCGTAGCTTAGTGTCAGTTAAAAAGGATTACTATAGGTTAAGAAGAAGATAATCAAATCAGTAAGGGAGCAGTTAATCGTTAATAAACTTATACGGTTGTTGTCAAAGTCGTAGTTTATATCGCAGGCATATCGGCATAACGGTTAGTTGGGTTCGCATGCAAATCGCGTTTAGGTCGCGTTTAGATCGCATTCAGATCGCAGGCGTAACGGCATAATTAGTTTATCGGTTTCTCGAGGTCTACCGTCAATTAGTAAGTAGTTTAAGACATTGGCGATTATTCAATTAATTAATATGCCGTCAACTAGCAGAGATGCTATTGTATTACTAGCCACAGTTAATCAATTGGTATAAGGTATGCTGTTAATCGCAGCACATTTAACCAGTTATTATATAAGTAGGGTATCTGTTAGATAATCTATATTCTCTAAAGGCGTGGGTCACGTGCATGAGTCACGTGCACGAAGACACGTCACTGAAGACACGTCAGATCAAGGTCAAAAAGACACAATACAAGATCATCAATCAATTAACCCATTTTCATTAATAAACTCATCTATTTGAACTTCGTGACAGTTATAAGCCCGGTCCGCCGACTCAAGAAGCTAGTCAGCTATTATTCAATCATTTAAAGAAATTCTACCTTATCATTAGACTCTGACACCTCATTGTTAAGACACAGACTCTGACAGAAATCCTACCTCAATCGTTATAGGACGAGATTCCATAAGATTCCACGAGTTTCTATAAAATTCTACCTTATCGTTAAAAGGACGATTCTGATAACAAGGACGATCCTAATAATAAGGATAATCCTAACAACAAAATACCATCTTAATTCCTCCTTTGCCTATTAGTTAAAATAACTCCACCAACGTCAAGTTTGTCAACGACGATCATCCTTAATAAGCCAGAAGACTGGGAACAATGGCTATGGCAACTATAAGCCCTTATGGATAAACGAATTTGGGCCTACGTTAACCCAAACAATACAGCACCTTAACGAGCTCTATTATAAGAACTAGCCTATCTAGAAGTCACTAATTTTAATAAGAATGCAACCTTATATATACAGCTCTTGACAAATCAACAGAAAGCGTACAAGAATAGCAGACGATACTACAACTAGGACATAAAGTACTTCCTAAAACAGGAAGAGCATTTGTAATAGATACGCACCTAAATCACGTCCACAGTATTAATTTAGAAGAAGCTACTGCTTGACCCTTCCCTTATAGTTAAAGAATGGCTAATTCGTTTGAAAGAAGACACTAAGCCCTTAAAGAACTTTATAATAAGGAAGGTACAGCTACAGTACACAGAGTTACTTAAGGGGCTTAAGCAGACAAAGGTCACCTAGTGGCTTAACCAATGGGAGCATGCGATAAAGATGGCAGAGAAGTATGATCTTCTATAGATAACCAATGGGATCTGGCTAATGGACCTTGTAAATGCAATACGACCTATAAGCGAAACCTATTTTGTTCTATACACGAAGCAGGCAAATAATACCAAAAAGGCTCCCTTATTAGAATACCGTAAAGTAGTAATAGAGCTACGAGAAGCATTCCAAAACCTTTCTAAAGCTGTACCTACGACGGCGAGAGGGAGTGTATTTAACGTAGACTTTGCAGGAGAGCCTAAAGAGGGTATCTCTATTGCTGCTAAAGTCTAAAAAGGAAAAGGGAACAACTTATCTCGCAGCCAAAAAAGGGCAGGTATAAATTTAACTAAAGAGATGTCTTCTAAAAGGTCGAAGAACCTTAAATGCCTAGTATGTGATATAAGGGGACATACCCTTCCTAACTGTTGGTATCTATTTAAGAGCAAAAGGCCTGAGGGATTTAAAGCCGTAGGTATATATATAAAAAGGGTGCTTATAAAGGTAGAGCAAGATAAGGATCTAGCTGCCTAAGTGGAACGACTTAAGCTTAAGAAATTAAAGGTCAATAAAGCTTAACAATAATAGGAGATAGTTAAGATTAAGGGAGAGGCCAATATAATATTCCTAGAATTGTATTACACCGGTTAACTCTATCTATTAAAGCTATTAACTATTCTTAACTTAGGAACTACTTTCCATATCTTTAATAACCTCTCTTGTTTTTATAATTTTAGGAAAGCTTTAAGACACGAATATATTATTGCCGGCAGCTCAGAAGTGCCTATACTAGGTTATAGCGATGTCACTATCCAGGTTATAAAACTAGATAAGAGTAAGGGAATCCTACGTCTTAAGGACGTTGCCTTTTATATAGACTTCAATACAAATCTAGTGTCGTTCCGTCTACTTCAAAAATGAGGGTTCTACTGGGATAACAAAGGAGACAATAATCTGCTAGTTTAGAAGGACGACATAATCCTATATTAAATGGAAGAACGTTATGGACAATAGACTATTAAATACGTCCAACTAGGAAGTCTATTAGCATTTAATACAAGCCGACTGCTACGCCGCTAATAGAAGCGCAGAGTATCGTCAAGAGATGCTTGTCTAGATTTGAAAGGTGATGCGTATCTATAGTATCTGCGTCTAGGTTATCTAGGACCTATAAGCCTTTATTATCTAGGTCTTAACGCCCTAGGAGTTAAGCTTTAAGGCCCTAAGACAACGGAATATTAATACTGTAGTCTTACTAAAATTAAGCGTTAGGTCTTAAGAAGGTTCTTAGAATAGAAAATTAATAAACCCTGTCTTAACCTCTATATTGACTGGACTGACCTTAAGGAAGCGCATGCCGGATTTATACAAGTTATGCTTATCCACAACACCTTCTTAGGAAGATCCTTCCCGTATTTTATAACGACGCATGGCAAGGAGAAGGAGACACTATAAGTGCTTAAAGATTTTATCTAATGGATTTGTCTGAGGTATAATCTTAAAGTTAATACTATTAGATTAGATAACGAGCTAGGGAGAAGGAGAACCCTTAAATAGCTACAGACGCAAGGGATTATATTTAAGCCTTTGGCGCCATATACTTAAGCTTAGAACGGTACCGCCAAATACTTAGGGGGTGTGATTATTAAGAGAGTATAAGTAATAAGAATTGCTGCCAATCTACCACACGACCTATGGAATGAGATAGTTAACTGTGCAGTCTACCTTTAAGATTGAACGCCACGGGAAAGCAATGATTGGAAATCGCTATATAAGAGGTTCTATACCTTCCTAGCCAATGGGTTAAGAAAGCCGTAACTGGCGCACCTAAAAGCCTACGGCTGTAGGGCGTATGCGATAACGTCGGATGCCCAGCTGAAGAAGAAAAGGCTAAGCAAGCTAGATCTGTAAGCCCATATTAGCTACCTTATTGGCTATAACTTTACCAATATCTATAGGATCTGGATCCTATATAAAGGTATCGTTATCTCTACTAGGGACGTTATCTTTAATAAAAAGACGTTCTTTAACGGCAAGCGAATGGACATCTTAAAGGACCTACACGCTGAATTAGATACGCTAATTGAGAAGATTTAACTCCCTAATACCCTAACTAAGAATAAGGTCCTTCTGGAAGACGATAAAGAAATATTTAAACCGTTAATTTAAGAGGAAGACGATAATGACGTTAATAAGCTAGTTTAAACCTTTAATAAGTTAGCAGATCTTGAGCTTGTAAAAGCTCTCAAAGATGCGTACTATATACCACCTCTAATAGAAGAAGACGAAGAATCTCCATATACCTTTTACGTTAAGTATCTTATGAAGTTAGGTGTATAAGGTACTAATTAGGACGTCGCTTATTAAGTAGGAGATGCGTTTAACACTTAGGGGGTGTCTAATAACTTAGTTAAAGACTTGTTTAAGAAAGCTAGTAATAATAGGTTTAAAGACTTTGTTGCTAAAAGGATTACGTTAGCCTATTACGGCGCCTTCTTAGTAGGAAGGAAGTTTAACCTTAACAGTTAACTTAACGACAGTAAGCTGAAATTAGGCAGAATACGCGATGTTAGATTATATAAGAAGAACCTACCTCCGCTACCTTAGTTAATCTGGGACCTTAATATGTATTCTCTTTGAGATTAGTTCTAAGAGGCTTAACAAGCCTATCTCTAATCTCATTATTAAATGAGGTCGTTTTAAGAAACAGAAAAGAAGCATATAAAGGGATAGCAGATCCTTAGCTTAATATGGGTGTTTGTTTACAAGATGGATAAGCACGGATTTCTCCAGAAATACAAGGCATGCTTAGTAGTATACGGAAATTAATAGGCCCTAGGAGACCTACCTACAAGAGCTACTATATTAGCTAGTATAACCTTCCGAACCCTTATAGTAATTACTGCAAAATTCGACCTGGAGACGACATAGATAGATATAGTTAATGCGTTTGTCTATTATGATCTTAATAAGGTTGTCTATATAAAGCTACTACTAGGGTTTAACAAAGGAAAGAAAGATAAAGTACTGCGCTTAAGAAAAGCCTTGTACGGACTATAACGATTACTACTGTTATGGCAGAAGAATCTCACAAGCTCGTTAAATGAATTGGGCTTTAAAGAGGTACCTTAGGAGCCATATATTATGCTAAAAGGTGGAATAGTCGTCTTCTTCTATGTTAACGATATTGTCTTCTGCTACTAAAAGACAGATAAGAAGAAAGCTCAAGAAGCAATTAAGGAGCTATGTAAGGAATACTAGATAAGTATCCTTGGCGAGCTAAAATGGTTCCTAGGAATCCACGTGCTATGCAATTGTAGCTAAAGGCTCCTATAGCTATCCCAGGAAGCCTATATTGAGAAGATAGCTAACCAGTATAAGATAGATCTTAGAGGGCGTCTTCTAGACACTCCTATGGCAGAATTAGAACTCCTCCCTACTGATTACCGATTAATCCGTCTAACGCTTCTGTCCCCTAATATAGACCTACTAGTCCGTCCTATATCCCTACTAAGAGAAGCAGCTTCTACGATGCTATATTAGAGAAAAATAGGTTTAATACTTTATATAGCTACTATAACGCGTCCGGATATTGCTTTTGCAGTATTATGGCTAGCAAGGTTTAATTAGAACCCAAGTTAAGAGCACTATTAAGCGGTAGATAGAGTAATCCAGTACCTATATGGTATGAGGAGCAGAGCAATCTACTATAGAGGAGACAAGGAAGGAACAAACGGTAGAGGGAAAGACAAAGGAATACGCGATAAAGGATAAGACGATGGAAGAGACGGTAGAGGTAAAGCGCAATTATTTATCTGTACTAGCGATGCATTATTCGCGGACAACTCCGTTAATAGAAAGAGCTTATAAGGATATATTATAAAGCTATTTAGGGGGCCAATCGCCTGGAGAGCAAACAAGTAGGGTATAGTGACGACGTCAAGCATAGAAGCCGAGTTGTTAGCCCTATTATAGATAGTAAAGGAAGCTATCTTTATTAGTAGGCTATTTAAAGTAATAACGTTACGCCTAAACAAGCCCTTAATTATTAAATGCGACAATACGTAGACGCTCTAATTAATTATGGAAGATATAGCAAAGCTGATTACGAAGCTCCAATACGTTGACATCTATTAACACTGGCTATATTAGGAATACGCAATGAGACAAGTATAATTTTAATAGACAGTAATAAAGGAGATAATTGCTAATGGACTTATAAAGGCCCTGCCTAAGCAGAGGTTTTAAAGCTTCGTTAATATAATCAGGATGGTGGATATTAAGGAGCAGCTAGATAAGAAGAAGTAACTAGAGGACCTAAGGGACAGTATTAAAGCAAGACGGAAGGATTTAGATGAGATTACGGTTTAATTGACTTATTAACGGACACGAGAAGGTAGCTAGCTTTAACCTTAAAGAGCTTAAAGCTAAGGGGGTGTGTTAGATAATCTGTATTCTCTAAAGGCGTGGGTCACGTGCATAAGTCACGTGCACGAAGACACGTCACTAAAGACACGTCAGATCAAGGTCAAAAAGACACGATACAAGATCATCAATCAATCAACCCATTTTCATCAATGAACTCATCTATTTGAACTTCGTGACAGTATCAAGGGAGACGCGCCAATAGGTTAATTCTCGTTAAGGTATTTAATTAAGGTATTAGTGTATAGTCTGTTAATATTCTCGTAATTCTCAGAATAGGTTGTCATAAAATGGTAGACGTGTTTAAGTATTATTAGGAGATTTAAAGGTACGCTATAGGGTTAGCAGCCGTATTTAAATACTTATATTCGACTAAGGATATTGTTGTAAGTAGCAGATATCTAGGGTCGATTAAGGACTTGTAAAAATGCCGTTATAACTTAGCATATTAAATTGTTGTTAAAGAGGTATTAAAAGAGGTATTAAGAGGTATGTATTAATATTTTGATTCTTGTTATAACTAGTAAGATATACTTTTATAATAGTAGGCTGTCTTATTTATAGAAGGTTATATAAAAGGCTATTAAGAGAAACGCGTTAGTAGTTTATAAGAGGTTATAGAAATAGGCTTATCTATAGAGCTATTAGAGAGTGCTATAAATTAAAATAATTCTCCTAATTAAGAGTACTATAAATCGCTTAAATTCTTCCCTAAATTTCTAGTACCCCTATACGTAGGATTATAATGCTTGCAGATATATTTAGCCGTAAGATCAAGGGACTATCTAGGTTAATAGTGATATTCGGGTTGATCAGGTACGGTGGTTATTAATAAGAACTTAACGGGTGTCTATAAGGCGTTTATAGACAAGTTAGAGAGTCATATTGCAGGCATATTAGCGTAATAGGTTATCGGGTTTGCTTTTAAATCACATTTAGGCCGTATTCAAATCGCATTTGGATCGCAGGCGTATTAGCGCAATCATTCGGTTAATCAGACTGTAGGCATATCGGCACAGTTGGTAATTGGGTTTAGGGGTTTAGGGTAGCAGTATAGTACTAGCAGTAGGTCCTTCCTAATTGATTTCGTCTCTCCTTATACAGCTTAGTATCAATTGGGGTGGTTATCGCAGTAGTAGTCTAGGGATAACGGAATAGGATTCGTTTTAGAGGACTTGTGGATAACATGCACCTACCGCCTAATAGCATGGTTTAGGTCATGTCTTGGCTTGTCTTAGCCGATACTATGGGATTAGTTCTAGGTTCCTCGCAGCCCTAGGCTAAGTCTTAACCGAGGTTGTCTCTACAGCTTATACAACTCCGTATCAGTCAAAAGGGTTGGAATAGGGGTGAGATATTATTACCTTCCCAAGCAGTTGTCCTTATCCACAGAAGACCTTCTAGCTGCTTAAATACCGGCTCTTAGTATCAATAATAGCGACTTAACACGTCAACAACGCGCAGCTAGGGGTGTTTGACGCGTGTCCTCCTAGAACACGCAGAATAGGGGTGGGATATTATCCAGGCCTTCCCAGGTAAGGGAAAGAGGGAGCTCTAAACAAATAAAGTCCCCCCCAGGTGGGTGAGCTTAGTATAATGTAACAGCTCGCATAAATGCCCCTAAACTGGAGCTTGTGGATTGCTATCTAATGAAGATACTAAGCTAAGGAGCAGGAGAAGGTCGAGGAAAGGACATGTCTATATACATAGCGCCAAGATACCCCTGACTAGGGGCCCTGTTTAGGTTATATATAACGGTGCCACGATATCTTGCAGGGGCGGTGCCCTAGCACCGTCACAATGCTTAGCTACTTTATCTTAAGTATATTTATAAGAAGGTTTATTCTAAGAAATGGAAACTTATTTAATAGGGTTTATCTAAGCTAGGTAATAAGAGAGTAGTATCTTTAGAGAAGGAAATAACTTTAAGTAATATAGTAGTTGCTCCTCCTAGGTCCCCCTTAGGTAACTTATTCTTTAGTAATCCTTTTTTAATACTCCCTAACCTACTTTCTTCTAATACTCCTATACCTTTCCTATAGCGTTCTTTAGGTTGCTTAGTAGTTTCTAGGTAGTCTTACTATAGCCTATCCACTTTACTTTATACCATATTTCATTATCTATGTCCTTATAACTAATAATCTTTAAAACTTGCTATTTATCTTCTTCTTACCCTTTATATGTGTCTGCTTTATAGACTGGTGACTTAATATTCCTATATGCTAGTTCTAGCATTATAATATGCTATATAGGGTAGATCTTTATTTTAGCTAATAGGTTTAACTTATATATAACTAATAAAATCCTTTACTTAGTTGTTAACTCTTGAAATTTTTATATAGTAGCCATACTTTATCTCCCTCCTTAAGATCTGGTCCCTTAGATCTCTTAGCATTATAGTACCTTTTTATTTGTTCTTATACTAGTTTAGCTATTTCTTTAAGGTCTATATAAAGATTTATTAATATCTCCATTCTTTCTTTAGCTGTGCTACTTATCTTCTTTACTTATTATAGCAATAATAATGTTCTTAGCTTATACTTGTAATTCGCCTTAAATAGTAATATTCCCATTTCTTTTTATAGTGTTATATTATATATAAACTATATAACTAGTAATAATAATACCTAATTATTCTGTGCGTAATTAATATAATGCCTTAAATACTATTCTAGTGTCTAGTTTAATCTTTCTATTTATCTATCTATCTGCGGATAATATGCTATTAAGGTTACTACGCAACCTCCTTATTCTGCCAAGAATACCTCCTAAAATGCTGCTATAAATCTTGGATCTCTATTTAATATAATCTTATCTAGTGCTTTATACCTTATAAATACTTCCTTAATATAGATTCTAGTAACATCTTTTACTAATATCTCTTCTGTGCATGCTATAAAGTATCCCCACTTTATAAGCTTATCCACTATTACTAAAATTATATTATAATCCTGTCTACTAATAGGATCTCTTAATTTTGGTAACTTAATAATAAAGTCCTATAATATAACTTCCTATAGTCTTTCTGGTATTTTAACAGGTTATAGCCCTCTATATAGCTTATACCTTATTAGTTTATTTCTTTAGCAATCTGGATATTCCTTTATAACTTGCCTTACTAGTCCCTAGATTCCTTAAACAATATATTCCTTTTAAAGTCTTAACACTAAGCCTATAGCTCCATTGTGTCCTTAAGTTAGTCCTTTATAAAATAACTTAATAAACTCTTTTATAATAGACCTTAGAACATAAGTTACTTCTCTATTTTTATACTGTTCTGTATTAGGATCCTCTACCTATATATCTTAGATCTTCTATGTCTAATTACTCTTAGGTAATTTATAGATCTTACTTTTTCTAGTTATTATAATCTTTAGATAATTATATCTAATTAATCTATCTTAATCCTTTTGCAGTAAAGCCCCTAATAGCTTTTTATTACTTTATAACTCTACCTTTCTACTAAGTGCGTCTACTCTTACATTTTTAGTACCTTTGGTATACTAAATTTCGAAATAATATTCTATAAGTATTTCTGCCTATCTAACCTATCTTTAGTTAAGTTCCTTTATTGTTAGAAATCCTATAAGGTTCTTATAGTCCATTTTAACTATAAATGGTTTCTCTATGCCTTATAAGAATGCTCTTTACTCCTTAAGTGCTGTAACTATACCTAATAACTCCTTATTGTAAATGTTATAGTTTAACTCTAGTAGTGTTATTTTTTAACTATAGTACGCTACTGGATGCCATGCGTCCTAATGCTTTGTAACGGAATCCCCCAGGAGGTACATATTAGATGAGACAGTAGGAGGTTTTATTAATGTCCTACCTATGTCCTATATATGTTCCAGAAGAGACATAGTCAGATAGATAGGGGCGAAAGGTTTTACTAGTGTCTTAGAAGGTTTATATAGGAAGCTAGTTCTCCTCTAGAGAAGAACTAGCAATTAGTCTCTAAATAGAAGTGGTCAGAAGCATTTGTCCTTTAATATATAAAACTTATTCTACCTTCAACTCACCTTCTACTTACTTGTGACACTGTTAATTAGATAATTATATGTTCCAGTTAGGCTAGCCTCTTACAATTCTAATCGCTCACAATCCGTTAGGAACGTACGGCTATTAATTAACAATAATAGGCTATACTCCTTTACCCTATAAAGCAACGCCCTTACCTTAAGAGGCTTAGAGAGTCTCTCTAGAGGAGCGCATTCCCTTTACTTATAAAGGAGTAGACTAGGAAGCCACGGCTAGTCTGTTTAACCTTCCAAGACCCTTAGAAACGATTACCGCTAGGAAGTCATTGGAGTGGTCGCTATGCGAGACCCTACAAAAGACAAAGAAGTTGGAGATATAATTAAGATAAGCATATTAAGACTACCAAGGACAATTATAAGAACAATTGGGAGAAGCATAGATACCCTAGATATAAAGCGGACTTGGAGGAGCAACGCTATACTATGCTATAATATTAGATAAACCTAAATTCCGTATAAAGGAACCTAATAAGTATAATAGTAATAGTCTTAGGAACTATAATCGTTTTATCTATTAATGCGAAACTAAGTTTCGGCTAGATCTGAAACGTTACTCTAATAAGTATAATCAGACACTAATTGCTTCTACCTTCCTATGTAGCACCGTTAAGAGTTCATGGACATGCTATAAGAAGAAACTTACCACACCCCTTAAATTTAGCGAACTTAAGTCCTGGTTAGTCAATTAGGTCCAAGACCCTACTAATTAAGGGATAGATTATAACCAGCAATACTATAATACAAAACAGCAAGAAGGCTAGAGTGTAGTCTAGTTTATAAACTACTTAAAAGAGCTAGAAGATAATATACCCTACTTAGACTTGTGGGACAATGCTATATAACTCTATTAGCTACTTGCCAAGTTATAACCTAAGATTTAATAGGCTATATAGGAGAAGGGGGAAATTCCTACCTCTTAAGAAAAGCTTATCTCTAAAGCTACTCGGATTAAGAACGCTAAAAGAGACTATTTAAGAAAGCGAAAGGAACGAGACGCTAATAATAAAGAGCGTAGAACTAGACCTAGCTTTAACGAAAGGGGCAGATCCCGACCTAACCACTCTACAGAAGGATAACGCGAGTAGGCTTTACAACCTTAGAGCAACGCTAGTTAACCCCAGAATAATAATAGGCAGAAACCATGGAACCAAGAGTTACGCAGCTGTTATAACTGTGGCAAGAAAGGCTATATATAGCGCTTCTACCGACAGAAGAAGTAAAAGAATGCTTAATTAAGAAAAGAGAGAGCCTAGTAAATCTTTACTCCCTTATACTAGGCCAGCAAGAGAAGGAGGGAGTAAGCTGCTATATAGTTGTTCCCGTCTCTATTTAAGTTAATAACGAATGGGTAATGTGAGACTGCCCTATAGACAGCGGCGCAATTATAGGGTTTATTTCTTAATTACTAGTAAAGGAATTAGATTTGGACCTTAGTGGCTTACAGGTATGCACTATTTAAAGTATTAAAGGCTACCGGATTCCGTGCTATAGGGAATAAACTTTTTCCGTAGCCAGCTAGGACCGTGATGGTCTATGGGACACATAGAAGATGTGCTTCTACGCCGCAGAAATCAAGGGGTATAACCTTATTTTAGGATACCTATAGCTTTAATAGGTCAATCCAGATATTAATTGGCCTTTAGCCTTATATTAACACTAGAAGTCTTAACCGCGCATTATAGTTGAAGATTAAAAGACTTTCTTAAACCATATATAAGAGGAAGGGTGGGCGTATGCTATATATACTACTCTTAATACTAAGAATAGGGACGCGGAGTATTTGTTTTCGGATATCCGGCTATACGCAGTTAAGGAACCAGAGATTCTATAGGAATATATAGACCTAAAGGATGTTGCTAATAAGGAAGCTATACACACCTTGCCTAATCCTATATTGGTGGAGTATAAGATAGATATAGGAGACAAAAAACCTTCTTTTAGACCACTATACAACCTATCAGAAAATGAGCTGGCAGTATTGCGTTAGTATATAGTAGACAATCTTTAGAGAGGATGGATTTGGCCTTCTATAAGCTGGGTAGGGGTACTAATTATATTTATACCTAAGAAGGACAAGACCTTTCGCCTCTATATTAACTATTAGGCGCTAAACAAGATTACTGTAAAGAATTGCTATCTGCTACCCTTAATAGGGGAGCTTATTAACAGGCTGTCAGGCGTAAAGATATTCATAAAATTAGATCTAAAGGATGTATATTATCAAATCTAGATCAAAGCCAGCGATAAATAGAAAATGGCGTTCTAAACATAGTACGGCCACTTTAAGTACCTAGTAATGCTATTTGGGCTCACTAATATACTAGCAACATTTCAGGCCTATATTAATAAGGCATTGTTAGGCCTGTTAGATATAATATATATAGTCTACCTTAATAACATTATAGTCTACTCTAATAACTATAAAGCATATACGTACTATATGCAAATGGTACTAGAAAGACTGCGGGAATATAAGCTCTATATAAACCTAAAAAAATGCTCGTTTTATATCACTAGCATTGATTTTCTGGGCTTTATTATTAGCGTTAATAGAGTATCGATAGAGAAAAGCTGGGTAGACGCTATTAGAGAATGGCCATACCCCATAACATTTAGGGAAGTATAGGTTTTTATAAGCACGGCGAACTTCTACTAAAGGTTCATTGTTTATTATTTATAAGTAATGCTCCCAATTACTAATCTACTAAAGGGATTTAAGGATGGTAAGAAGTTAGGACCCTTTATATTTAGGGAAGCTGCTAAGCAGGCTATAGACTGGTTAAAGGATTTATTTATATCGGCGCCTATCCTAATATACTTTTGCTGGGAGCTATGTATATACCTTAAAACAGATGCATCTGGCTTCGCCCTAGGGGCAATTATATCTTAATTAAAAGATGGAGAATGGCATCCTATGGCGTTTTAGTTAAGGAAAATGACCCCTATAGAGCAGCATTATATAATATATAACCAGGAGCTACTTACAATAGTTACAGCAATAAAGCACTAGCGACATTATTATATAGGAAGCAATTATCCTATTAAAGTCCTCACAGACTATAACAACCTAGAATACTTTATAACTATAAAGGTATTAAGCGGTCAATAAGCTAGATGGGCAAAGGCACTATTATAGTACAACTTTAAAATTATATACCGCCTAGGAAAGACAAATCCCACTAATAGGTTATTAAGACGTCTGGATTATAAGACTAGGAGAATCTAGGACAGTATAGGGGAAATAATTCCTATATTACAAAATTTGCTTAGAAAGAAAGAAGAGTCTTTCCCTAAAACTATAGAATTCCGCGGTAGGGCAGAGGTCCTAACAATATAGCTGCAAAGCACTATAATAATGGAGCTATAGGATATGGTTACGGACTAGGTTATAGACTAAGCAGATATTACAAAGTTAGCGTACCCTAGAATTAGCGAGAATTCTGCGGGATATGCTAGGGGTGTCGCGGCACCTTTAACTTAACGGCGTACTAGCTGCAAGTTTCCGGATCTAGAGGGGATAGGCAAGATACCTATCCGCAGCATAGCATACTGCATAATGGTAGGAGAATCTGCTAGCACTAATAGTTTAAAACGTTTTGTGCCACGCCTAAAGTCTATAATAGCGGCGGGCGAAACGTGTAACGGAACCTTGTAGTAGGAACTACGGTGGGTTCTATTAATAGGCTGGGTATATAGGTATAACAAGTCAACAATGTAATAATAACTGGTAGAGTGGTTACCTAATAGATTAACTCCAATTGTATTCTGAGATTCACTATAAGGAGAGAACTATCTACGGTAGGTACTAAGGTCCTTTAAATATATAACCATACTCCTAAGAAACCCTCTCTTGTATATAAGGTGCGTGTTGTCTATATTAAACGTAACATCCCTTCCGTTTAACACAGTTAATATGTTCAACACTACGTGACCTTAGTTACTATTCCTCGTTACATAGTTCCACTAGATCTATCTTGGATTATACTTATACTAACTAACTAGCTTCCGCCGACTCCTCTCTAAGTAGTCGTAACATCGTACTTAAAGCGTCCGTAACACCATCTCCCTCCTCTCTATTTTCGTTCTTAAAGATTCCTAACATCTCCAAGTTGTCCACTAGAGGTATAATGTCCGTTTAATTAGTCTGGTTAATATCTGTACTTATTATACCTAAAGCTTCTTCTTCTCTTTTCTGGGTTAAGTGTTGCCTTTATACGGTTTCCTCCATACTATTACTGGGTGAAGTAATGGCGATTCCTTACTCTTGTTGCGCTAAAGAGGGGTTAACTTACGTTACGCTAGCGAGCCCTGTGTTTTAACAACTCTCCTCTTGTTCTAAGTGTACCAAAGTAAATATTTAATTATCTTGTGATGTTCGCTTTGTCTCTAACGCTAAGTATACACATCCTATAACTTTTAATAGTCTTTAAGTTCCCTAAGTAACTTATTATAGGGTCTCGTGTTTAATCTACTGCTGTAAAGCTTAATGGTAAGCTGGCCTCCGCACTATTTAAGGTTTAACGTGCCTTAGAAAAATCCGTACGCGTCCTTAAAGCTTAACGCTTGGCTTATACTCGTCTTTAATACCTTAAATATATTCGTAAGAAGGTCCGTTCTAAGGAGTAGAAACTTGTTTAATAGGGTTTGTCTAAGCTGGGTAATAAAAGGATTAACTCTCCTCCTATAAGGGAAACAACTTTAAGTAGCTCGGCAATTGCTCCTCTTAGGTCCCCCTTAGGTGACTTATTTTTTGGTAATCCTTCCTTGTTAATATTACCTAACCCATTCTCTTTTAATACTCCTGTACCTTTCCTATAGCGTTCCTTAAGTTGCTTAGTGGTTTCTAGGTAGTCTCACTATAGCCTATTTACTTTACTTTATACTACGTTTTATTATCTACATCCTTATAACTAATGATCTTTAAAACTTGCTATTCATCTTCCTCCTATCCTCTGTACGTGTCTGCCTTATAGACTGGTAGCTTAATATTTCCGTATGCTAGTTCTAGCATTGCGATATACTGTATAGGGTAAATTTTTATTTTGGCTGGTAGGTTTAACTTATATATAACCAACAAAATTCTTTGCTTAATTTTAAAAGGTCCTAGCCTAATGTGGTCTAACTTCTTACTTAGTCATTAACTCTTAAAATTTTTGTGTAGTAGCTATACTTTATCCCCCTCCTTAAGATCTGGTCCCTTAGATCTCTTAGTATTATAGTACCTTTTTATTTATTTTTGTACTAGTTTAGCTGTTTCTTTAAGGTCTGTATAAAGATTTATTAACATCTCCATTCTCTACTTAGCTATGCTACTCGTCTTTTTTACTTAACGTAGCGATAACGATGTTCTTAGCTTATACCCATAGTTCGCCTTAAATAGTGATATTCCCATTTCTTCTTGTGGTGTTGTATTATATGTAAACTGTATAACTAGTAATAACGATACCCAATTATTCTGTGCGTAATTAATATAATGCCTTAGATACTGTTCTAGTGTCTAGTTTAGTCTTTCTATTTATCCGTCCGTCTGCGGATAATACGCTGTAGATATTGCTGCGCAAACCCCTTATTCTACCAGAAATACTTCCTAAAATGCTGCTATAAATCTTGGATCTCTATCCGATATAATTTTGTTTGGTGCTCTATATCTTATAAATACTTCCTTTATATAGATCCTAGCAACATCTTCTACTAATATCTCTTTAGTGCACGCTATAAAGTATCCCTACTTTGTTAGCTTATCCACTATTACTAAAATCGCGTTATAATCTTGTCCTGTAATAGGATCTTTTAACTTTAGTAACTTAATAATAAAGTCCTATAATATAACTTCCTATGGTCTTCCTGGTGTCTTAATAGGTTATAGCCCTCCGTACGGCTTATGCCTTATTGGTTTGTTTCTTTGGCAATCTAGATACTCTTTTATAGCTTATCTTACTAATCCCCAGATTCCTTAAACGATGTACTCCTCTTAAAGTCTTAACACTAAGCCCGTAGCTTTGTTATGTCCTTATATTATTCCTTTATGGAATTTCTTAACAAACTCTTCTGTAATAGATTTAGGCACGTATATTACTTCTCTGTTTTTATACTGCTTTAAGTCTGGATCCTCTGCCTATGCCTCTTAGATCTTCTGTGTCTATTTACTCTCTAGTAATTTATAGATCTGACTTTCCTTAGTTGCTATAATCTTTAGATAATTATACCTAATTAATCTGTCTTAATCCCTTCGCAATAAAGCTCCCGATAGCTTTTTACTACTTTATAGTTTAGCCCTTCTGCTTAAAGCATCTGCTCGTGCATTATCTGTACCCTTAGTATGCTGAATTTCAAAATGGTATTCTATAAGTATTTCCGCCTACCTAACCTGTCTTCGGTTGAGTTTCTTTGTTGTTAGAAATCCTATAAGGTTCTTATAGTCTATTTTTACCATAAATGGTTTTTCTGTGCCTTATAAGAATGCTCTCTATTTCTTAAGTGCTGTAACTATACCTAATAACTCCTTGTTATAGATATTATAGTTCAGTTCTAGTGGTGTTATTCTCTAACTATAGTATGCCACTGGGTGCCATCTATCTTGATATTTCTGTAGGAAGCACGCTCCTAGTGTAAAGTCTAATATATTTATTTCTACAACTGTCTCTAGACCTAGTTGATAGACCTTAAGAACTAGCTCCTAGGTAAATAACTCTTTAACTCTCTTAAACAGTTCTTATTATTCCTTTCCCTATACCCACAGTTCTTCTTTCTTTGTTAACTGTGTAAATGGTTTAACGTTCTGTAACTATTGCGCTATAAACCTTCTGCAGTAATTGCAGAATCCTAGGAACGATTTTAACTGTATAATGTTCTCTGGTTCTTGCCAATTCACTATAGCCTCGATTTTCTTTAGATCTATGCTAAGTTGGCCTAGTTTGATGATGAACCCAACAAAATCGGTCTTCTTAGTAAAGAACTCGCATTTCTTAATCGCTACTGGCATTTTTTCTTCTTGTAGTCTCTTTAAGACCCACTTAATGTGTTTTTTATGCTCTTCCTTACTTTCTAAGTAGATAATAATGTTGTTGAGGTATACTATAATAAATTTATCTAGGTGTTCTCCTAATACGCTATTAATTCGCTTCTGGAATGTTGCTAGTGCGTTTATAAGCCTGAATTGTATAACTAATAGCTTATATAGTTCTTCCTTTGACCTAAAGGCTGCCTTTTATTTATCGCCTTCCTTAATTCTGATCTGGTGGTACGCCCATCTTAGATCTATCTTTGTAAAGATCTTTGTATTGCCTATCCTGTCTTAGATTTTGCTAATTAAGGGTAAAGGATACCTATCCTTCCTAGTAATACTGTTTAACTGTCTGTAGTCTATATACATCCTAAGTTTTCCGTTTTTCTTTGGGATGAACAGTACTAGATATCCCACTGATGACTATAACGGTCTAATATATCCCTTTTATAAGTTCTCCTGGATAAACTCCTTAAGCGCTACTAACTCTATTTTAGTAAGCTTGTAGATTAGAAAGAACTTTAGACTTATTCCCTTTTCTAATTCTATCTTGTGGTCCTAAGCTGTATACTTTAACAGCTTCTCACTTTCTGGTGACTATAACTTTTTACCATACTTGTGGTATTTCTTTGGTATATAACTTAAGCCTCGCTTAGTCTCTTTATATATTGCTCTAACTTGGTATTATACCAACTTGGTTTACTGTCGCACTTTGCGTTGTTGTGTATTCTTAATATTGACTTAACCTATAACCCAATTAATCTTTGGATTATACTCCTATAACTAAGGCATTCCTAGTATCGCCTTGTCCTATCCTAATGGTAGGATATTAAAAGACATTCTGACTGGTCTCCCTTTAATAGTTATCTAAATAGGTCCTGTTTTGAGATTAATAATGCCTCCTCTATAGGCTATCTGATCTCCTGAAATCGTTGTAAGTGGATATAGGTATTCCTTCTATTGGTGTAGTAACCCTATCCTTTCTACTGCCTTTGGTGATATGTGGTTTCTTATTGCTCTACTGTCTACTAACGCTTTAAACTGCTGATCTTGCTACTTGGCTCTTAAATTTAGGTATTGTCCTTAAATTTCTTTAAGGGTTTAAGGCTCTAATACTAGTTCCCTCTGGTTCTGTGCGCCTCTTCTTTTCCTAACTATTGGCTGCTAGATCCTGCCTGTACTTGGTCTAACTTTAGCTAATACTTAGTTTGTTTCTTTTCCTCTATATACTATGGATAAGTGTTCTCTAGGCACTTCTACTACTGTTATCCGTCTAGGCATTCTTCTATAAGGAATCTTCCTGGTTAAAGTATTAAGTCCCCTTAACCTTATACTTCTACTAGGTGCTAACTATGTATATACTTAGCGTTCCTAAACCTTTTTTCCTTTGGTGCCTAATATATTCTTACTAGGTATTTCCGGTTCTTATCTTTTGGTGCTCTATGCATGTTGCATGTATTATCCACACAGGCTATCCACAATAGGGTATAATGCGCTGCATGTTTTAGGTTAACTCTTGGTTTATTTTTAACCTTAAGTTTAAACCTATACCTGGTTGACCTAACTACTGGTATCTTTGCTGTGGGTATTAAGACTTGCTGTTTGCTTCTTTAGTCCCTAGATCCCTCTTCTAGGTTCCTTAACGTTATAATTAATACTCCTTTAATATGACTTATGCGTTTTTCTATAATGGGTTGGTTTTAGACAACTTTTTTATCTAGCTATATATAAAAGTCTTCCTATTTATTGTTGTGTTGTTGCCTATACCACTTTCCGTACAACTGGTTTAGTGTGTATGGTCTATCTGTTAGAAAGTACCTTATTATTGCTGTATTGTAATATCCTTTAGTATGTCTCTCTTTAAACCTAGTTAGAATATCTAGATCTTTTTCTTATTCCAGTTTGTCTAACTACTTTACCCTAGGTGTCCCTGCACTTGGCCTATTAGTAACTCTTTATAGGGGTGCTCTGTCCCTTGTATAACCTGGTATAGCTAACCTCTTGTCTAGCTTCTGCTCTTGCTATGTAATAATTCTTGTTTTAAACTTATTTATAGTTTTTTGTTTTCTGCGTCTTGTAGCTAGATCTTTGTAGTTGTCTTGCTTTTTGATTCTAGTATTAACTTTTTGATCTTTAGGCTAAACACTATATTTACCTAGAATTGCTAATGTTCTTATTTGTTCCCTAAACTTATAGTTCTTAAACTTGCGTTCTATACTTGTTTATTTATTACTAAACTAAATAGCTGCCCTTTCCCATCGGTTTTTGTCTATTATGGGTTTTTGGGTATGTCTTATCTTATCTTAAGAATCTTAAGCTTCTCTTATCTCTTCTTGAGAATCTTGAGCCTGTGGCCTTTTGCCTTTATTAAGTAATAAGCTAGCACTAGTAGTTATTTACTTACTTAGTTTCTTCTAAACATTGCTCCTATTGTCTTGTAAAGCGATGGAAATTGTATCTAATAGTGTTACTATACCCGTTACTAAACCTCGCTTGGTGGTGGTCTTAGTCTCTACTTCTATTGTGTTATTGAGGTTTAAGTGCTCCTAGTTAGCCTCCTTTTTGTCCTCGTTGTTATTAATTAATAAGTACTCTAACTCTATTATTATCATTGCTAATCTTTGTCCGTATATTGCTGTGATATCTTAATCTAGCTTATAGAGTTAATCCTGTTCTTTGTCTAACTCTCTAGTTCCTTGGAGTCCTTTTAACTCTAGCTCTTATAGCTAATAGCTTGTGCCGTACTTAGCGTCCTTATAAATTCGGTATGCGTTATTGTAATAATACGCAAAACTGTTAATTAAACACTCTTTTATTCCTTACAGTGTACCGTTGTTCCTCTGTATGTATGTGCCGTCTGCTGGTCTGGTTCCCTTTACCGTATAGTTACTTTAACCACCTTTATAGTCTCTGGCGAAGTGACCCTGTTTTTTATAATTTATATAAGCTCTATCTTTAAACCATTTTTCTTGCTATGGAGTCCGCCTAAACGTCTTCTACTGCTGAGATCCTTGGTTTGGCCTCTGCTTCTTGGTCCTTTAATTACTTAATCCTTAACCTCTAGGTTTCTATAGTTTCTTTTCCTATTTTTAGGTTTTTTTAGTACTACTTAGGTCTATTAGCTCTGCGCCATTCTATGGTTTTTAACTCTATGTCTATTGTTGCGTACTTTGCGCCTTATATGACTGTGGAACTCTGTCTTGCCCTCTTTTAGCTTATTCCCTTTGGTAGATTCTATTATTAATCTTTATTAACTAATCTATTAACTCTTTTAGAGTATCTGCATCTTCTATTAGGATAATTGTGTCCTGGACTTTAGCCTTAAGTCCTTGTTTATACTATGCTATAAGCGCCTTGTCGTTCCACTTAACCTATATGGCTAGTGTTTAAAACTGTGTTGTATACTTAATTGTTAAAGTGCGTTGTACTAAGTTTTAAAGCTTTTGTTCTACTGTGGTTATAGCCTCTGGGTCTCTAAATATCTATATTAGTTACTCTACAAACCCGTTCCAACTGGTAAATATATACCGTATATCTTAGTTAGTAGTTGTTATACCATTAGCCTATATTTCCGTAAGATATGGCTTAAACTACTTAAGTACCCTCCCCGTTAGGAACAATCCTGCATAGGCTATTTAATCCAATAATGTTGCTAACTTCGCTCCTTCCTGTACTACTTTAAAGTGCATTTGCGTAAGAAATCCTTTAAGCTTTAACTTCTCTCCTAAGAATTATTTAATTGAAGGTAACTTAATCTTTACTGCTCTAATTCTATTAATGCGTTCTTTAAGTATCCTATTGTTATCTTATAAGTGATTAACCATTTCCTGTAACTGACCTTGCGTAACCACTTGAGAATCCCTATTGTCCATACTAGTATTACCTGGCCCTGAGGTTGTGGCTCCTATTAATGCCGTTGTAACTGGTGCTGCTCTTAATGGTATGTTGTTTGACTTTATTCCAATATTATAACCTTGGTAGTGAATATGTAACGGAACCTTGTAGTAGGAACTACGGTGGGTTCTGTTAATAGGCTGGGTATATAGGTATAACAAGTTAACAACGTAATAATAACTAGTAGAGTGGTTACCCAATAGATTAACTCCAATTATATTCTGAGATTTACTACAAGGAGAGAACTATCTATGGTAGGTACTAAGGTCCTTTAAATACATAACTATACTCCTAAGAAACCCTCTCTTGTACGTAAGGTGCGTGTTGTCTGTATTAAATGTAACGTCCCTTCCGTTTAATATAGTTAATACGTTTAATACCACGTGACCTCGGTTACTATTCCTTATTATATAGTTCTACTGGATCTATCCTGGATCGTGCTTATACCAACTAACTAGCTTCCGCCGACTCCTCTCTAAGTAGTCGTAACATTGTACTTAAAGCGTCCGTAACAAAATGGAAATAAGTGATCTATATAAAACCTTTCCAGATCTTCTTCTTTAAGTATAATAAAGGGACGCCTTTGTTTCTGGGGAGAGGTGGAAAGATATAGTAGAGATTAACTTGGCCGGAGTTACTAAGAAGCTGTAGTAATAAGACTAAAAGGGTCTGTTGCGCTTTAAGGGTGCTGTATATATCCCAAAGGACCAAACGGTTTAAGATAAAATTTAAAGGTCTTTTACGACAACCCTCTTAGGGGTTACTATGGTGCCAACAGGACCCTTAAGGCCGTTTAAAGGAAATACTTTTAGGATGGAATATCTAAAGAAGTTAAGGACTATATATTAAGATATAATACGTGCTAAAGGGTACAGATACCCAGGCATCGCCTATATAGTAAGTTATTAGTGCTTCCTATTCCGCAGGGACGCATGTTAGAATTAACAATAGATTTTATAATAGGCTTACCCCCTACTAAAATAAGAACTAAAGAGGTTGCTAACGCTATCCTAGTAATTATTAATAGATATATAAAGTTTTTAGGGTACTTTACTATTTTAATAACAATCACAGTAGTAGAACTAGCAGACCTATTTTTAGAGCGGTGGCTCCTGTTCGGCACGCTAAGGGGAATTGTGTCCGATAGAGGTACCGTATTTAATAGCGCATTTTGGTCTTCATTCTGTCTCTTATTAAAGATATGGCGAAGGATAAGCACTACCTTCTACCTGTAAATAGACGGGCAAACAGAGCGTTTAAATGCGTTATTAGAACACTACCTCTACTACTATATTAATTATTAACAGGATGATTAGCTATTATAATTAGCTCTAGCGCAACATGTATATAACACAAGCATCTATAGTAGCACAAAAATAACCCCTTATAAAGCACTGTTTGGGGTAAAAGCAAATAACCCCTAGAATGTTAAGAACATCGTTCCTAAAAGAGAGGCACTGGCGGCGTCTAAGAGAATTAAGTAAATAAGAAGTCGCAGAGAAGAACTTAAAAAGCACTTGCTAGACGCCCAGGCTATACAAAAAAGGTACTATAACGAGGGATATATACCTAAAGAATTTGAAATAGGAGACGAAGTCTTACTATCTATAAAAAATATCCGGACAAAATATATTAAGAAGAAGCTGGACCATAGGTAGCTTAGACCCTTTAAGGTAGTTAGGAAAACTAAAGGAAATCAAGCCTATAAATTAGAATTATTAAAATTATATCTAATATATCCCATATTTTATGTTTTCTTATTGGAGTTATACCAGAGAAGAGATGGTATAGAACTACCCCTACCTAGCAAAATTAATAGGGAACTAGAATGGAATATAGAAGACATTCTTAATTAAAGATGGCATTAGAAGAAACGCAAATTTTTAGTTTATTGGGAAGGATACTCCTAGGCGTATAACAGTTGGGAACCTAAGGAGCACCTTTAACTAGGATATAATATGGCAATTAAAACTTTCCTAAAGACCACAAATTAGGATTTAGTAATGGTTCTGGATATGCTATAGGCAAGACAATAGGAAAGACCCCATAAATTGAAACCATAAGGTTGAGCATAGGCATCAAAAACGGGAATATTTCGCCATTATAATAGGGATCCTAAAATCCTGTAAGAGAAAGCTATAGGGATCTATATAAAAACCACTAGGGATGCTGTCTAAAGAAGACGCTGTTTAAGAATAAGTAGTAGCACTAGAAGAAGGGGCCCTAGGGACTTAAAAGGATTCCCTAGGGATAAAAGGAGAGTATCTGGTCTAACACTAGAGATACGCAGTAAAGTTAATAATACAAAGAGGACCAAAAAGACATAGAGTGAAGATTTAGAAATTTTAAGAAATTATAAAGTACCTATAAGAACACCACCCGTTCATTATATATGGAGATTATGGCGGTATGCTGCTTTTACACAGACTGTTACCAAAAATAAGAATAGAGGTATCCCCAAAGTATAAAGCCAATTCCTAGTACTAGGGCATCCTAGAGGTACTAGAGAGGCACCCTATAAAGCTATCCTATAAGAAGAAAGAAAGAATAAGATAACAACTTAAATACTAGAAGTAGTAATAGGAGCCTTCTTCTCCATCTTAACATTATTATTAGCAGTATTATCAACACTCCCATCCCTAGAAGCATTAGCATTCTTACCAACATTCTTAGAGCGGCAAGAACTAGACGGACCACTACAACCAGGGGACTGGCGGGGAGAACGTTTATCTTTGTCACTATCCTTAGTGTTATCCCTAGGCTCCAAATCGGCATCTAGGCTGGGATTAGAAAGTTAACAACTAAAGAGTTAGCATAGTTCCTAAACGTATTACTAAAGAGACTTACCTAGCTAGAAAGGCCCGCGTAAGAGTGCGAATATTATTATTTATAAAAACGAGCTGCTTATATATACGCTCCTAGACACTATATGTCCGAGATTACTATGTCTCCACAGTAGTAGAAACCCTCATTAAATTAAAAAGGCTGTAAGTAATAGAAGACACCTTCTATCCCCATCTATTACTATTCTAATGCAGACGGAAATCCCTAATAGCGCATTAGAGCTGGTAAGCCTTACGCGCGTAAATAGCGGGGATTTAATATAGTTAGTAAAGTCTAGAATAGGATGGAATAGAAAATACTAGAATATAAGTCTTTTTCTAGCTACAATAGTAGGAACACTTAAATCTGTTCTTGCCAGAGCGCGGCATTTTATAGGCGTGGGACGGGTTTAATATAAGCGTGTAAACGCAACGACGGCAGCACTTTAGAGAAACCACCATAGGAGTAATAGAAGTGGTCTGTAATGCCAACAGAGTAGGGATAATACTGCCGCCAGTCTAGGGACGCGCAGCATGATCATAAGCCATTATAAGAGAATACTATGGGAAGTTAGTATTATTAAGGAGATAAAATAGGGATCCTATTACCTATAGATATATCGTGAGAAGAGAACAGAGTAGTGGAAGAAAGAATAGCTAGAGATATAAAAGCTGAAAGCTAAAATATAATGAAAAACAGTCTACTAAAAGGCAAGATAAATGGTATTGTTAATAGAAAGACGCGTAAGAGACGACAGCTTATAAACTAAAAGAAATTAATATTAAGACGTTATTATCAAGACCCATTTTAGGTAAATGGGGATAGTGGCTAGTTAACGCGTTATATAGGATAACCCCTGGATTAGCTTATAACAAATTCTTATAATAAGGAAGGTAAATCCTATCCAATTTTCATTATTATTATTAAAGTTCCATTATAAAGGCACCATAAGAGCTATAGTAGAAGAAGAGTGGAGAAATAGAAAGATAAAGTAAGGTTCTACGCTAGTAAAGAACCGGCGATAAGCCGCATTATAGAGTACCTTTCCACTAAAGAATTTCCCTAGTGGTTTTAGCCGGAACTCCATAAGAGATTATTAAGAGGCGAAGTCTTGGAGGACTAAGACCCTTAAAGGGGAGGCAATTATAACGGAATCCCCCAGGAGGTACATATTAGATAAGACAGTAGGAGGTTTTATTAATATCCTGCCTACGTCCTATGTATGTTCTAGAAGAGACATAGTTAGATAAATAGGGGCGAAAGGTTTTACTAGTGTCTTAGAAGGTTTATATAGGAAGCTAGTTCTCCTCTAGAGAAGAACTAGCGATTAGTCTCTAAATAGAAGTGGTTAGAAGCATTTGTCCTTTAATACGTAAAACTTATTCTACCTTTAACTTACCTTCTACTTACTTGTGACACTGTCGATTAGATAATTATACGTTCCGGTTAGGCTGGCCTCTTATATGCTTCTATAGTAAATATACTCCTAGTATAAAGTCTAATATATCTGTCTCAATAACCGTTTCTAACTTTAGTTAGTAGATTTTAAGGACTAGTTCCTAGGTAAATAACTTCTTTAGTTCTTTAAATAGTTTCTTTTACTCTTCTACCTAACCCTATAGTTCCTCCTTCTTTATCAGCCTTATAAATGGCTTAATATTTTTTAATCACTGTGCTATAAACCTCCTATAGTAATTGTAAAACCCTAGGAATAATTTTAACTGCGTAATATTCTCTAGTTCTTACCAATTCACTATAGTATTAACTTTCTTTAGGTTCATGCTAATCTTTTTTAGTTTAATAATAAATCCTATAAAATTAGTCTTTCTTATAAAGAACTCGCATTTCTTAATTGCTACTAGCATCTACTCTTCTTATAGTCTCTTTAAGACCTATTTAACGTGTTCTCCATATTCTTTCTTACTCTCTAAGTAGATAATAATATTATTAAGGTATACCATAACAAACTTATTAAGGTATACCATAACAAACTTATTAAGGTATACCATAACAAACTTATTAAGGTATACCATAACAAACTTATTAAGGTATACTATAACAAACTTATTAAGGTATACTATAATAAACTTATTAAGGTATTCTCCTAATATGCTGTTAATTTGCTTTTAGAACATCACTAGTGCGTTTATAAGCCCAAATTGCATAACTAACAGTTTATACAGTCCTTTCTTTAACCTAAAGGCTGCTTTCCATTTATTGCCTTCCTTAATCCTAATCTAGTAGTACGCCTATCTTAAATCTATCTTTATAAAGATCTTTGCATTACCTATCCGATCTTAGATTTTGCTAATTAAGGGTAAAGGATACCTATTCTTCCTAGTAATGCTATTTAACTGTCTATAATTAATGCACATCCTAAGTTTTCCATTTTTCTTTAGGATAAATAACACTAGATATTCTACTAATAACTACAACGGTCTAATATATCCCTTTTATAAGTTCTCCTAAATAAACTCCTTAAGCGCTACTAACTCAGTTTTAGTAAGCTTATAGATTAGAAAGAACTTTAGACTTATTTCTGGTTCTAATTCTATCTTATAGTCCCATACTGCATACTCTAACAGCTTTTTACTTTCTGGTAACCACAACTTTTTACCATACTTATAGTATCTTTTTAGTACATAACTTAAGCCTCACTTAGTCTCTTTATATATCGCTCCAACTTAGTACTATACCAACTTAGTTTATTATTACATCTTGCGTTATTAAGTATCCCTAATATTAACTTAACCTATAACCTAATTAATCCTTAGATTGTATTTCTATAACCAAGGTATTCCTAGTATTGCCTTATCCTTTTCTAACAGTAGGATATTAAAAGACATCTTAACCTATCTTCCTTTAATAGTTAACTAAATAGGTCCTATTTTAAGATTAATAATGCCTCCTTTATAGGCTATCTAATCTCCTAAAATCATTATAAGTAGATATAGGTATTCCTTTTATCTATATAGTAATCCCATCCTCTCCACTACTACTAGTAATATGTGGTTTCTTATTACTCCACTATCTATTAGTGCTTCAAACTGCTAATCCTACCACTTAACTTATAAATTTAGATATTAACCTTAAATTCCTTTAAGGGTCTAAGGCTCTACCACTAGTTCCCTCTAGTTCTATAGGCCTCCCCTTTTCCTAACTATTAGCTACTAAATCCTATTTATGCTTAGTCCTCCCTAGGCCAATACTTAGTTTATTTCTTTTCCTTTATATGCTATAGACAAGTATTCTCTAGATAATTCCACCACTATCTTCTATCTAGGTATTCTTCTATAAGGAATCTTCCTAGTTAAAGCATTAGGTCTCCTTAACTCTATACTTCTACTAGGTGCCATCTATATATATACTTGGTATCTCTAAACCGCCTTTCTTTAGGTGCCTAATATATTCTTTTTAGGTATTTTTAGTTCTTATCCTTAGGTGCTCTATATATATTATATATATTATCCACACAAGCTATCCACAATAGTGTATAATATACTGGGTGCTTTAGGTTAACTTTTAGCTTACCTTTACTTTTAAGTTTAAACCTATACTATATTAACCTAATTGCTAGTATTTCTTCTGCGGGTACTAAGATTTATTACTTACTTCTCTAGTCCCTAGATCCTTCTTATAGGTTCCTTAACATTATAATTAATACTCCTTTAATGTAACTTATGTGTTTTTCTATAATAGGTTAATCTTGGATAACTTTTTTATCTAGCCATATATAGAAATCTGCCCATTTATTATTATATTGTTGCCTATACCACTTTCTATATAACTGGTTTAGTATATATAGTCTATCTATTAGAAAGTACCTTGTTATTACTACGTTGTGATATCCTTTAGTATGTCTTTCCTTAAACCTGGTTAGAATCCCTAGATCCTCTTCTTATTCCAGTTTATTTAACTACTTTACTCTAGACGTCCCTGCCTTAGGCCTATTAGTAACTCTTTATATAGGTACTCTATCCCTTATACGACCTTATACGTTAGATCTCTAGTCTAGTTTTTGCTCTTACCATGCGATAATTCTTACTCTAAACTTATCTATAGTTTCTTGCTTTCTGCGTCTTGTAGCTAGATCCTTAAAGTCGTCTTACTTCTTGATCTTAGTATTAACTTTTTAATCTTTAAATTAAATACTGCGTTTACCTAGAACTAATGTTCTTATTTATTATTTAAACTTGTAGTTCTTAAACTTACATTCTATACTTATTTATTTATCTTTAAACTAAGCCATTACTCCTTCCCATCGGTTTTCGTCCATTATAGGTGCTTAAGCCTTCCTTATTACACTTTATAAATCTTAGGTATATCTTATCTTATCTTAAGAGTCTTAAGCGTCTTATATCTCTTTATAAGAATCTTAAGTCTATAGCCTTTTGCCTTTTATAAGTAGTAAGCTAGTACTAGCAGTTGTCTACTTACTTAACCGTTTTTAGGTATTGCTTCTTCCGTCTTATAAAGCAATGGATGTTATATCTAACGGTGTTATAATGCCTATTACTAATCCGCGTTTTATAGTGGTTTCAGTCTCTGCTTCTATTGCATTATTAAGGTTTAAGTACTCCCAGTTAGCCTCCTTTTCTTCCTTATTACTATTAATTAATAAGTACTCTAACTCTATTGTCATTATTGCTAATTGTTATCTATATATTACTATAACATTTTAATCCAGCTTATAGAGTTAATCTTATTCTTTATCTAACTCTCTAGTTCCTTTAAGTCCTCTTAACTCTAGCTTTTACGGCTAATAGCTTATGCCATACTTAGCGTTTTTATAAATTTAGTATGCGTTATTATAACAAAACGCGAAGTGTTTAATTAAACACTCCTTAGTCCTACGCAACACTTCTATGTCCGCGTTATCTATAAGGGCGCGAAGAGGCTTCGGGGAAGATTCGAAGGAATAATATAAATTCTATCTAAATCTAAGGGTATATAGCTTTTCAAGAGAACAAGACGTTGCGTAAAGAAGAGAAGGGAATAACCAGAGAATCTTATAATTAAATAGTTAGGGGTCTTGGTCAATGCGTGCGCACATACACACGCGGACAGACTTCGGTAGAATTTAATTAATCTAGTAGAACTTAGCAGAAGTCGATTAAGCTAGCAGAATTCGGCAGAATTCGGTTAAAGCGTCAAGTTTATCTTATCAAGTATTTTACCGAGACATTCCTACTATAACTAGGCTAGTCCCGTTACAGTACCCCCCCTTTAGCCGAAGGTTTAAAATAATTCAATTTAGTTAAGAATTTATAATTTTTTTATCACGTGTTGTATTTTCGCGTTAGGTGGCGGTCTTAGCAAGGCAGATCTGACCAATTAGATAACTTTAACCGCCTGTTAAAGTTCCTTAACATCTTGCGTATTACGTGATTGTGTTATAAACGTTGTAACTTATTTTAAGTTCTTTTTAAATTTGAGTTTCGTGTATTTGTATTAGGTGGTAGTTGTTTACCTTTATATTATATCCATCCAGCCAGAGCAGGCCGCGAAGGATGGTCCTTATGGAATTCTTTTACTAGGGAAGGCACGTCAGCCTTAATTTAATTATAGGTTTCCTAGGTTCGTGTTTTATATCCTTCCCACTTAACAAAAAGTTTAAATCGTTTAGATTATAGTTTCTATCGCATATTATTAATTAAGTTAATAAAGTAAGAACCGTTACCATTATCAACAATTATAGGAGGTGGCGGTGGTACTTTATAAGTCATAGAATTATCTTTTAAAGGTTGCAATAAGCTTACATAAAATATTAGGTGTATTTTTATCTTAGTTAGCAGTTTAAGCTTATAGGCGTATAGGCTTAGTTTCTTCTTAATTTAGTACAGCCCCGCAAACTTCCAATTAAGTTTCTTTAAGGGCCATTAAGTCCGTATATTTCGTATATTTAGGTAAGCCATGTCACCTTCCTTAAAGTCCTATACGGGAGCTTGTTTTTTGTTCGCATGCCATTCCTATACCGTTTAAGCGTACGTTAATTTACTTTATAATAGTTCTGTTAACTGCTTTATTTAATTAGCGAAGTTATATACATTAATTAACTGGATCTATTTAATCGTGGGTCCTATTGTGTTAATTTTAGGTTATAGTTCAAATCCAAGTTAAGGGTTTTATCCGTAGGTTGCATAGAATAGCGTCACGCCTATTAATACGTTTATCGTATTATTCGCAGTAAACTTAGCTAAAGGCAGCCATTTTTCCCAGTCGTCTTGCAGGTAGGAGCAGTATATTTATAGGTATTGTTTTATAATCGCATTTATAATTTTAGTTTAACTATCTATCTCCAGATAAAACGCAGTTAAGAGTCGTGTTTAAATGCTTAATTGTTTATATAGAGCTTGCCAAAAGTCTGAAACGAACTAGCTTCTATAGTTAGATATTATTAAGTTAGGAAGTCCATGTAGCTTAAAGACATGCTTAATAAAACATTTGGCTACTAATATTACATTAATTAAGTCTATAGGAATTATATATCGCATTTTTATAAGGCGGTTAACAACTACTATAATATTCATAAACCCATTACTGCTAGGCAAGTCAACTACAAAGTCAATTAAAATGTCGCGCCATCTTTATATCGGAATTGGTAGCGGTTAAAGTACTCCTTACTTCTTTACATAAGAGGTCTTTCCACGCACGCATATCCTATATACTCAAACGTATTTTCGTACGTAGTCGTGCATTATAGGCCAGTAGTATACTCGTTAAACAATCTTATAGGTCTTCGCACGGCCAGGATACCCTACTACAGGGGAGTTATATACGAAATTAAGTATCTTAAATTGTAAAGGTTCGGAATTCGGAACTACTATCTTCTATTAATAGTATAATCAATTGTTTCGAATTTCGCATTTAGCGAGTGTAATATCCTTACGCTATTATTTTCCTGTTTAAATTGCTTTTATTATATCTATTATCCATACGTTGTTTTTATATTTGTATTCTATTAGCTTATCAATTTCTATTTCCTATTTATTAACTTCTAATTTATTTCTATCGAGTTCCACATCTAGGAATATAGGACGTAGCTTTTTAAAACATTTAGGGGGCAGTAAGATCTATAATTAATTCATAATCCGTTCGTTTAAAGCGTTCGCAGGTAGGTCCTGTAATTATTATATTAATATGTTAGGCTTCTAATTAAGTTTACCTAGTTAATACGTAATCTTAAAGTCAAATTATAAGAGGTATTTAGCCCAACGAATTTGGCGCTGCGTTAATTGTTTTATAGTTATAAAGTACTGCAGGTTCTTATGGTCCGTTAATACACGTATTAGGAACAACAATCCTTTAAGCTTAGAACACCATTGTTTAAAGCATCTAATAATTGCAAGCAGTTCCTTATTATATATCTCGTAGTTTAATTTAGCAGGGGCGAGTTTCTAAAAGAGAAAGGCTACTAGACGTAGCTCGCCGTTCTTATTATATTGCGATAATACTCCTCCTAGTGTATAATCAGACGAATCTGTTTCAACAATGCATTTAAGGTTAGGGTCAAAGTGGGTAAGAATTAGAGCAGTTATAAAATAATACTTTAGGTTATTAAAAGCTTATTCACATTTAATAGTCTATTTAAATTTTATATTCTTTCTTATTAGGTTTACTAATAGCTGGGCAATTTCCAAGAAGTGGTTAATAAATTAATAATAGAAGTTTGCAAATCCTAGAAATCCTTAAACGTCTTATATATTACTAGGGCTTCCCTAGTTTATAATCACGGCGACTTTCTTAGGGTCCATTTTAATTCCATTATAGGATATAATTAAGCCTAAGTATATAACCTTGGACGTATAGAACTTACATTTCTTAATATCGCATTATAAGCCCGCATTTTATAGGCATTCAAAAACCATTCTAATATATTTCCAATATTCAGAAAGTAAGGACGAGTAAATTAAGATATTATTAATATACGCGGTAATAAATACATTAAGGAATTCACAAAGCGTATTATTAACGTATTACTAAAACGTACTAGGACCGTTTTTTACGCCAAACGGCATTACTAGGTATTTAAAGAGTCCCTATTATATACAAAAAGCTGTATACTTCTCATCTCCTTCACGTATACGGATTTTATTAAAGGCAGCGACTATATCAAGCTTTATAAAGTACCGTGCCTTCGCTAAACAGTTAAGTGTTTCTTAAATTAGGGGAATTAGATATTGGTTTTAAATTATAATTACGTTTAGAGCTTAATAATTAATATAAAATCTTAAGCCTCCTCCTAGCTTTTTAATAAATAATATAGGTAAGGTAAATGGAGATTAACTAGGGCGAATAAATCCTTTTTCTAGATACTCGTTAAGGTATTATCGCATTACAAGCAGTTCTTCTTATAACATACCGTATAGCGGACCAAACTTTGGTGTTATACCAGGCTCAAGTTCTATCTTAAAATCGTGCTTATCTTAGTATAGGGCTAGTTGGTCTATAAATTATTTTTTAAACTCGTTAATTAGATTATAGTACTCTTTAGGTATAAAAGGTTAAGAATTAATATACTATTTTAGTTCTAGTGCTTTCTTAATATCTTTTATAGTTATAGTAAAGATTTTATAATCTCGTCTTTTTACTAACAAGATAAAGGGTGCGGCCTATATTATACAAATTTTAAGAGGTTTTAATATAACATCTTTACATTCTTTACTATAATTGGCAGTTATAGCTTTATCATATTAGTTCAAGGTTTGTGGTAAAAGTAATTTATATCGTTTTAAATTTAAATAGTTATATATATATTTATAGGGCAAATGGGTTTTTAAGTAATAACTTTAGTAGTAGGTTGTACGGAACTTTAGTATTTCTTTAACCTAGCTAATTAAAGGGTCGTATTGTTTTAGCTATCTATATCCAAGTATTATCTTATATTGCTTTAGGGGTGTTATAAATAGGGAAATATATTTAAGGTATTCGCCTATCCGCATTTTTATAAGAGCGTAGTGTATTAATTCGCTATATATCAAGGGTTTACTATTAAAGCCTTATAGGCCTTAGGGCTTATTAAGTTTCTTTAAATTCAGGTATTAGGTTTTCGTATAGTTCGTATTAATAAAGCCTATACTAGTGGCTCCACTATCTATAAGGATTTATACTTCCTTCTATTTTCTAAGTATTTAAATTTTACTAAGTATATTAAGGGAGTCGTGTTATATATCAGCGCTAAAAGAGCCTAGATATTTATACTCTTCCACTTCTTATCCTAAGGCACAACTTAGCCCTAGGATAATTCGTTTTCCAAGTTAGCTAAGGGTAAGATACTTTATAACAACTAGGTATAATTTATAAAATAAGTATAAGTTAAGGAGTAAGTACGGCTTAAAGAATAAGTGTAATTTAAGGAGTGGGTACAATTTAAAGACTAGGAGGAACTACAGCGGACTTTTTCAAAAGGGTAAGTTTGGTAATTTCTTTAGATATGTCCTTTTCTACTATATCCAAAGCATTCTCTATTTGCGGCTTAAGTTCTTCGTTCGTTGGTTTCTAAGGGTGCGTAGGATCAAGTGGCATCAAGGTCCATAGGGTTATGCATAGGTTTTGGAGAAGGGTCACGCTTTAGGGTATATATTAGTTTCATAAAGCTTTAAACACAAGGTATAGTTGGCTTTAGAAAACAAGTCTATTTATTATATTAAAGGTCCTTATTAATTCGTTAATACATTATAGTAAATTTAGGTAGGTCCTTTAGCAGTTCCCTACCTACTAACTGTGCTCTAATTTTATCCGAAATAGCTTATTAAAGAGCAGCAACTCTAGCAGCTTTATTCCAATCTAGTTCGCCAATAAGGCCTAAAAATTCCGAAAAGAAGCTTGTAAAGTCTCAGTTCCGTTATTATAGGTTTTTAAGTTTGGTAATAGCGGTATATTCGCGGCTAGCGTTATTATATATTCGTTCTAGTAGAGAGATAAAGGTTTTAAAATTAATAAAGGTGCCATTACAGAAGAATAGGTCCATGGTTTATACAGCATCTTTACTTAAATAAGATATTCCATAGCTAACCTTGCTAGCTTTAGTAGGGTATTAGTTATAGTTTATTAAAAGTTTAAGACGGAGCTTAGTTATAAAGGGACATAGGTTATTTTAATTTCCATTAAATATTAGAGGGTTAGGAAGCTTTTTTAATTTTATAACAGGTACTAGGTTTGTTATAGGTATAGGTTAAGCTACTATTACTAGTTTAGGGTTCGTATTTAATAGGCTAGGTTTGGATATAGTTATATTAATTTTGTTTATAGGCGGTATTAGGGTCTCTAACATAAATGCTTAAATATTACGGAGTTCTTTATGGAGTGCTTCTATTAATTACTAATACTAGGCTTCTAGTGCAGCCCACTACTAAGCTAAGGCATCCGTAAAGGACTGTTGCATTATGGTTAACTGTTCCCTAACTAGGGATATAATACTTATAGTTATTAAAAAGGATTCGGGTTCGTTTACCATTTTAATAGTAGTTATTTTTTAACATAATGTAATATAAGGGCGCGAAGAGGCTTTAGGGAAGATTTAAAGAAATAATATAAATTCTATCTAAATCTAAGGGTATATAGCTTTTTAAGAGAACAAGACGTTGCGTAAAGAAGAGAAGGGAATAACCAGAGAATCTTATAATTAAATAGTTAGGGGTCTTGGTCGATGCGTACGCACGTACACATACGGACGGACTTTGGTAGAATTCGATTGATCTGGTAGAACTTGGCAGAAGTTGATTAAGCTGGCAGAATTTGGCAGAATTCGGTCAAAGCGTTAAGTTTATCTTGTTGAGTGTTTTACTAAGATATTCCTACTGTAACTAGGCTAGTCCCGTTATATTATCATACTTTAATAACCTTATACCCTTTACTATATGGTTACTTTAACCACCTCTATAGTCTCTGGCTAAATAACCCTGTTTTCCGCAATTTATATAAGCTCCTAATTTAAACCACTGTTCTTATTATAGAGTCTACCTAAACGTCTTCTGCTATTAAGATCCCTAGTTTAGCCTTTGCTCCTTGGTTCTATATATTACGGACACTTTAAGTACGATGTTATAACTACTTGGAGAAGAGTTGTAGGAAGCTAATTGGTTGATATAGGTATAGTCTAGGATAGATCCAGTGGAACTATGTAATAAGGAATAGTAACTAAGGTCACGTAGTGTTAAACGTATTAACTGTGTTAAACAGAAGGGATGTTATATTTAATACAGACAACACGTACCTTATATATAAGAGAGGATTTCTTAGGTGTATGGTTGTGTATTTAAAGGACCTTAGTCCCTACCATAGATAGTTCTCTCCTTGTAGTAAATCTTAGAATACAATTGGAGTTAATCTGTTAGGTAACTACTCCACCAGTTGTTATTATGTTGTTGTTTTTGTTATACCTATATATCTAGCCCAATAACAGAACCTACTGTAGTCTAAGCTACAAGGTTCCGTTACATATTTACTACTAAGGTTACGGTATTGGAACAAACTCGAACAATATGCCACTAAGAGCAGCACTAGTCACAACGGCGTTAACGGGAGCCACAACCTTAGGGCCAGGTAATACCAGTATAGACAATGGGGATTCTCAAGTAGTTACGCAAGGTTAGTTACAGGAAATAGTTAATTACTTACAAGACAATAATAGGATACTTAAAGAACGTATTAATGGAATTGGAGCAGTAAAGATTAAGTTATCTTTAATTGAATGATTTTTAGGAGAGAAGTTAAAGCTTAAAGGATTTCTTACGCAGATGTACTTTAAGGTAGTATAGGAAGGAGTGAAGTTGGTAACATCGTTAGACCAAGTAGCCTATGCAGGATTGTTCCTAATGGGGAGGGCACTTAAGTGGTTTAAGCCGTATTTTACGGAAATATAGGTTAATGGCATGATAACTACTAACTAAGATACCTGGAAGCCATAACCACAGCGGAACGAAAGCTTCAGAACTTAGTATAACGCACTTTAGTAATTAAGTATATAACACAGTTTCAAACACTAGCTATATAGGTTAAGTGGAATAATAGGGCGCTTATGGCATAGTATAAATAGGGACTTAAAGCTAAAGTCTAGGACGCAATTATCCTAATGGAAGATGCGGATACTCTAAGAGAGTTAATAGATTAGTTAATAAAGATTAATAATAGGATCTACCAAAGGGAACAAGCTAAGAGAGGGCAAGACAGAGTTCTATAGTTATATAAGGCGCAGAGTACGCAACGACAGATATAGAGTTAAAAACTATGGAATGGCGTAGAGCTAATGGACCTAAGTAGTACTAAAGAAACTTAAAGATGGGAAAAGAAACCATAGAAACCTAGAGGTTAAGGATTAAGTAATTAAAGGACCTAGGAGTAGAGGCCAAACCAGGGATTTTAGCAGTAGAAGACGTTTAGGCGGACTCTATAGCAAAAAAAATGGTTTAAAGATAGAGCTTGCATAAATTGCGGAAAATAGGGTCATTTCGCTAGAGACTATAGAGGTGGTTAGAGTAACTATATAGTAAAGGAAACCAGACCAGCAGACGGCACGTATATATAGAGGGACGACGGTGCACTATAAGGAATAAAAGAGTGTTTAATTAACAGTTTTACGTATTGTTACAACAACGCATGCCGAATTTATAAAGACGCTAAGTATGGCGCAAGCTATTAGCCGCAAGAGCCAGAGTTAAGAGGACTTAAAGGAACTAGAGAGTTAGACAAAGAATAAGATTAACTCTATAAGCTGGATTAAGATATTACAGCAACGTGCGGATAAAGATTAGTAGTAATAACAATAAAGTTGGAGTACTTATTGATTACCAGCGATGAGGATAAAAAGGAGGCTAACTGGGAGCACTTAAACCTTAATAACGTAATAGAAGCAGAGACTAAGACTATTACCAAATAAGGTTTAGTAACAGATGTTATAACACCATTGGATATAATTTCCATCGCTTTATAAGACAATAGGAGCAATGTTTAGAAGAAACTAAGTAAGTAAACAACTACTAGTGCTAGCTTATTACTCAATAAAGGCAAAAGGCTACAGGCTTAAGACTTTTAAGAAGAGATAAAAGAAGCTTAAGATTCTTAAAGTAAGATAAAACACACCTAAGGACCCACAACGGATAAAAACCAATAGAAAAGGGTAGTAATTTAGTTTAGTAATAAATGAATAAGTATAGGACGCAAGTTTAAGAACTATAAATTCGGAGAACAAATAAGAATATTAGTAATCCTAGGTAAACGCAGTATTCAGCCTAAAAATTAAACAGTTAATACTAGGATTAAAAAGTAAGATAACTATAAAGATCCAGCTGCAAGATATAGAAAATAAGAAACTATAGATAAGTTTAAAACAAGAATTATTATATAGTAAGAGCAGAAGCTAGATAAGAGGTCAGCTACACTAAGTCGTATAAGGAATAGAGCACCTATACAAAGAGTTACTAATAGGCCGAGTGTAGGGACACCTAGGGTAAAGTAGTTAGATAAACTAGAATAAAAAGAGAATCTAGATATTCTAACTAGGTTCAAAGAAAGATATACTAAAGGATATTACAATATAGCAATAACAAGGTACTTTCTAATAAATAGACTATATACACTAAACCAGTTGTACGGAAAGTGGTATAGGCAACGACACAGTGATAAATAGGAAGATTTTTATATATAGCTAGACAAAAAAGTTGTCTAAGACCAACCCATTACAGAAAAACGCATAAGTTACATTAAAGGAGCATTAATTATAATATTAAGGAACCTAGAAGAGGGATCTAGGGACTAGAAAAGTAAGCGACAAATCTTAGTACCTATAGTGGAAATACTAGTGGTCAGGTCAACCAGGTATAGATTTAAACTTAAGGATAAAGACAAACTAAGAGTTAACCTAAAACATGCAGTGTATTATACACTATTGTGGATAGCTTGTGTGGATAATATATATAACATGCATAGAGCACCTAAAGACAAGAACCGGAAGTACCTAGTAAGGATATATTAGGCACCAGAGGAAAAGTGGTTCAGAAACGCTAAGTATATATATAGTTAGCACCCAGTAGAAGTACAAGGTTAAGGGGACTTAATACTTTAACTAGGAAGATTCCTTACGGAAGAATGCCTAGATGGATAATAGTAGTAGGAGTGCCCAGAGAACACTTGTTTATAGTATATAGAGGAAAAGAAATAAACTAGGTATTAGCTAAAGTTAGACTAAGTATAGGTAGGATCTAGCAGCTAGCAGTTAGAAAAAGGGGAGGTATATAGGACTAGAGGGAACTAGTGTTAGAGCCTTAGACCCTTAAAGGAATTTAAGGACAACACCTAAATTTAAGAGCTAAATGGCAAGATCAGCAGTTTAAAGCGTTAGTAGATAGTAGAGTAACTAGGAACCACATATTACTAAAGGCAGTGGAAAGGATAGGGTTACTATATAGATAGAAGAAATACCTATATCTATTTATAATAATTTCAGGAGATTAGATAGCCTATAGAGGAGGTATTATTAATCTTAAAACAGGACCTATTCAGATAACTATTAAAGGGAGACCAGTTAGAATGTCTTTTAATATCCTACTATTAGGACAGGATAAGGCGATACTAGGAATGCCTTAGTTATAGAAGTACAATCTAAAGATTAATTGGGTTATAGGTTAAGTTAATATTAAGGATACACAATGGCGTAAAGTGCGACAGTAAACCAAGTTAGTATAGTACCAAGTTAGAGCGATATATAAAGAGACTAAGCGAGGCTTAAGTTATATACTAAAGAGATACTATAAGTATGGTAAAAAGTTATGGTTACTAGAAAGTGAAAAGCTATTAGAGCATACAGCTTAGGACTATAAGATAGAATTAGAAGAGGGAATAAGTCCAAAGTTCTTTCTAATCTATAAGCTTACTGAAACAGAGTTAGTAGCGCTTAAGAAGTTTATCTAGGAGAACTTACAAAAAGGATATATCAGACTATTATAGTTATTAGTAGGATATCTAGTGTTGTTTATTCTAAAGAAAAACGGAAAACTTAGGATGTGTATAGACTATAAATAGTTGAACAGTATTACTAGGAAGAATAGGTATCCTTTACCCTTAATTAGCGAAATCTAAGATAGAATAGGCAACGTAAAGATCTTTACAAAGATAGATCTGAGATAGGCGTACCATTAGATTAGAATTAAGGAAGGCGACAAATAGAAGGCAGCCTTTAGGTTAAAGGAAGGACTATACAAGCCATTAGTTATATAGTTTGGGCTTATAAACGTACTAGCAATATTCCAGAAGCGAATTAATAGTATATTAGGAGAACACCTAGATGAATTTGTTATAGTATACCTTAATAATATTATTATCTACTTAGAGAGTGAGGAAGAGCACGGAGAACATATTAAGTAGGTCTTAAAGAGACTACAAAAGGAACAGATGCTAGTAGCAATTAAAAAATGCGAGTTCTTTACCCAAAAGACCGATTTTATTAGATTTATTATTAAACTAGGCCAACTTAGTATAGATCCAAAGAAGATTAAGGCTATAGTAAATTAGTAAGAACTAGAGAACGTTACGCAGTTAAGGTTGTTCCTAGGGTTTTGCAATTACTGCAGAAGGTTTATAGCGCAATAGTTATAGGATATTAAGCCATTTACGCAGTTAACAAAGAAGGAAGAACTATGGGTATAGGGAAAGGAATAATAAGAACTGTTTAAGAAAATTAAGAAGTTATTTACCTAGAAGCCAGTTCTTAAGATCTATTAACTAGGTCTAGAGACGGTTATAGAAATAGATATATTAGACTTTACACTAGGGGCGTGCTTCCTATAGAAATATTAAGATAGATGGCACCCAGTAGCATACTATAGTTAAAAGATAACACTACTAAAGTTAAACTATGACATCTACAACAAGGAGTTGTTAGGTATAGTTACGGCACTTAAAAAATAGAGAGTATTCTTATAAGGTATAGAGAAACTATTTATAGTTAAGACAGACTATAAGAACCTTACAGGATTCCTAATAATAAAGGAACTCAACCGAAGATAGGTTAGATAGGCGGAAATGCTTATAGAATACCATTTCAAAATTTAGCATACTAAGGGTATAGATAATGCACGAGCAGACGCTCTAAGTAGAAAGGCTAAACTATAAAGTAATAAAAAGCTATCGGGAGCTTTATTACAAAGGGATTAAGATAGATTAATTAGGTATAATTATCCAAAGATTATAGCAACTAAAGAAAGTCAGATCTATAAGTCACTAGAGAGTAATTGGATACAGAAGATCTAAAAAGCATAGGTAGAGAATCCAGACTTAAAGCAATACAAAAACAGAGAAGCAACATATATGCCTAAGTCTATTATAGAAGAATTTGTTAAGGAATTCCACAAGGGAATAACACAAAAACATAACAGAGCTATAGGCTTAGTGTTAAAACTTTAAGAGGAGTATATTATTTAAGAAATCTAGGGACTAGCAAGATAAGTTATAAGGGAATATCTAAATTACTAAAGAAACAAACCGACGAGGTATAAGCCGTATAAAGGGCTACAACCTATTAAGACACCAGGAAGACCATAGAAGGTTATATTATAGGACTTTATTATTAAGTTACCAAAGTTAAGAGATCCTATTATAGGACAAGATTATAACGCGATTTTAGTGATAGTAGATAAGCTAATAAAGTAGGGATACTTTATAGCATATACTAAAGAGATATCAGTAGAAGATGTCGCTAGAATCTATATAAAAGAAGTATTTATAAGACATAGAGCACTAGATAAGATTATATTGGACAAAGATCTAAGATTTATAGTAGTATTTTAGGAAGTGTTTCTGGCAGAATAAGGGGTTTGCGTAGTAATATCTATAGCGTATTATCTGCAGATGGACGGATAAACGGAAAGACTAAACTAGACACTAGAATAGTATTTAAGGCACTATATTAATCACGCATAGAATAATTAGGTATCGTTATTACTAGTTACACAGTTTGTATATAATATAACACCACAAGAAGGAATAGGGACATTACCATTTAAGGCGAATTACGGATACGAGCTAAGAACATTATTATCGCTATATTAAGCAAAAAAGACGAGTAGCATAGCTAAGTATAGAATAGAGACATTAATAAATCTTTATATAGACCTTAAAGAAACAGCTAAACTAGTATAAGAACGAATAAAAAGGTACTATAATACTAAGAGATCTAAGGGACCAGATCTTAAGGAGGGGGATAAAGTATAGC
>Ga0307507_10001985_pt1 | contig 44381 bp, 47 predicted proteins | sample 7_EM_MG_FD_207223 | JGI IMG/M metagenome (GOLD analysis project Ga0307507, IMG submission 207223) | Populus trichocarpa ectomycorrhiza microbial communities from riparian zone in the Pacific Northwest, United States - 7_EM | ecosystem: Host-associated > Plants > Roots > Unclassified | place... | reverse complement strand
GAAGAAGGATACACCGCGGAGGATGAGTATGATAGACAACATGTTCCGCCTTCCCTGCGCAGAACCAGCATCGAGGTTCGTTCCTCGAGGCGTCGATCGGGGAGTGGGTCACCCCGTGAAGGTGCCATTAGAGCGGCAGAGCTCGCGGCGGAGGCTCGTCGCGAAGAGGTTAAGCGTCGTAAGGAGCAATTGGCAGTGGGGGAATACGGACTTGAGGCATCCAGTATCCCAGACCCTCCCCGTGTACCAGAGAATGCCGCGGATGCACTCTATAACCTCAGGATGCGTACTGTCCTGCGGGAGTACTTCCATCATTGGCATCTGATGACAATTCAACGTGTGGTACGTCAACGGTCGCTTGAGCAGATTGCTTTTCTCCATGATCGTAGGACCCTTTTACGGCAGGCTTTTGACATTTGGCAGGAAGTAAGATGGTTTGCTGTCGTCGAGCGCCGGGCTGAAGTACGGTACAATTCCAGGCTCTTAGCTAGCGCGTTCCGCCTCTGGATTCAGAAGACGGCGGTGATTGTTCAACGGTCCCAGGAAGTCCGAGAGCGAATACTCGCGAGGAAATATTTCGGTGCTTGGAGGCAGGTGGTTGTCGAAAACAATACGAAAATTCGACTTTTTCAACTATCTGGCGCGCTTTTGAAATGGAGGAACAACCTGGCTAGGAAAAGGGAAATGGCAGCGCAAGCACAGGAAGTTTTCGAGAGGAATCTTGCACACCGGGCTTACTGGACTTGGTTTTTTAAGCTCTGTGGGATGCTAGGAACGAGGCGGAGTAATGAGAAACTATTGTTGGACAAGCTCTCTGTATGGGTCGATCGCACTGAGAAGAAGATTCGCATGAACAGAATGGCCGAAGCTTTCTTCAGGAGACGAACCCTGCAAGTAGTTTTTGAACATTGGTCTTTTCGTACCATCAAATGTCTTGACCAGGCAGATATCGCCGCAGACCACAGGGAATGGTCTCTGGCTCGCGGCGCTTTCGAGATATGGCGTCGAGAGACGCGATTTACACCTATACTGGATGCTATGGTTGAATTCGTCAATGATCGCATCGGGGATACATTTTTTACCGCCTGGAGAACACGAGCAAGGCAGTCAATCGAGGCTGAGAAAATGTCAAGGATCCGTCTTCTCGGACCCGTCTTTCGCAATTGGAGACTGAGAGTAAGACACAACGTTATGGTTGAACGAGTGGATGAAAGGGTTGCTATAAGTACACTCCACGAATGGGTTTTACACACGAGGGCTCGGGAGTTCAGATTGCACAGTGAGAGGGAGTTGAAAGCAGACACTCTATCTCACTGGGTGGAAAGATTCCGGAGCCAGGGAGATAAGATGGAGAACCTATGCCATGAGATGACTGTCAGACGGAATCGCAGGATCGCAACCGATGCTTTGCGCATGTTACGAAGAAAGTTACGACTGGTGCAACTCTCGGAGAACGAAGCACGAGCAATATACCGAAGTAATCTTGTCAGCAGAGCACTCGTGAAATGGAGAGCTGAGAGTGATGTTTACGTGCAGCTTGATGATTGGGCGGATGATGCGGTTTACTATTTTACTGTCAGGAGGACCCTAAGGAGGTGGATGAGAGCATTCAAGGAGTCCAGGAAACAAAGATTAAGGACGGCCTACCGCGTGACTGCCCGGAAGACAAAGAGAAATCTTGCAGCAAAGGTTATGGAGGTTTGGAAAAACAAATTCGACAGAATCCATGAAATGAATGACGCTGCGCAAGGCTTCAGGCATGAAAACGTGACAAGCACTGCACTTAACATCCTTCAACACTGGCAGACTCGAGCGGGGGGTATATTGTCACTCGCCGCTCAGGCAGAAGAAGCTAGTAACCTCCGGATTATGAGACAGCGCCTCATCATTTGGACTGATCGCCATGACCAAAACATGGAACTCGAAGAACAAGCTAGACTCTTTTCAGAAGAAGCAACAGCACGGGCAGCAATTAAGTATTTCAGCCTATGGGAGACCAAATCCTGGCATTTGAACATGCTTCGCATGACGGCTAGCAGATTCGAGAGGAAACGATTCAAGGCACTATTCAGGATGTGGAGGATCCGGACACAAGATAATATCGATTCCAGACTCGAAGAGCAAGAGAGAACAAGAATACTCATTCCACCGGGCATAGACGATACAATCGAGGGAGACTTTGGCGAGGATTGGGTTCCACCTCTTCAACCTGACGTGGGACAGTCGAGTACTCCTCTCGGAACACCAAAGCCTCCGAGAAGTTCGGCTGTAGTAATGCCTGCTCCTTGGAGAACATCTGCTACCACCGCGCTCGCAAGGAACAGGTTATTCGGTAGGACGCCTAGTGGAACACCAGGTGGTAGACTATTTGGGAGAACAACCGACGGAGCACCTACAAGCCCACTTCTGAGATCCACCATTCGAAGATCGAGGGAGCTTGGGAGGTCACGATTGGGAGAGTGAAGAAAGTTCTTTGTTTATTCCTTTTGCTCTTTATTCTATTTTTTTCTCTTCATTGGTTCTAATAGGGCTACTGGGGGAGTTTTGGTTGGTGAAAAGCATTGTTATAGAAGTGTACCTTTTCTTTTACGACGGGATTGATCATAAAGATTGCCAGGATTAAGTGTAATCATTAGCCCTCTTTGGATTGTTATAGTAGGATTGCATAGGCTTTGTGATGTTGATGTAGTGTACCGAGTAGCTTATAGGTCCTAATGCTGTGCTCGAGTAACCTTTAACACTGGAAGGCACCCTCGGCCCGTGATATACCCCTGTCTCCTCCTCTATGGAAAATCTTTTTTCCGACTATAACATGCATTACCTAATCCCCTGTGCCCAAGAGGTCGCATATCCACCTGTAGATAAGCTCTATTGAACAGAAATCCTGAATACGAGACCTCATAAATCCCATACCTGCTACCTAAACCATAGAAATAAATATAGCAAAGCTCCTCACTACCGACTATTCCTACCTAATAATCAATTTAACTTTTGACAGGTTCTCACGTGATACGGCGGTTCCCCATTTTTCCGGTCATGAGCTGCAGCCGCAGGCGCGTTGCGATCTTCATCCCTTCCATTCTTCTCATCCAACCAACCATTAATTGACTTCCCATACCGTAGCAGCTCCGTCCTTCGAAGCCCTTTCACCCCCGATTCATACACCCCATGATATGGCCTTGCGCTCAGTTTTACTCCCGGGAAAGCCTCAGTCAAATATACAAGCTGTTTGCACGGTGGAATGGGGGCGGAAAAGAATAATCGTTTGTCGTCCCTTTTGCCATTTCCTTCTTACCCTAGGGCATCTTCACACCCCCAGAGTGCCTGACTGTTAATGAGGGATATAGGCATACGTCTCTGGATGTGCATTGGCATTACTCGGTGATGTGGACCGGCTTATACAAACAATCTATCACGATGTGGAGGTGTTTGGGGTAGCCGTTGATGAGATTTCGGGGAAGATTGCTACGGTTGCAAAGGGGAGAGTGTTTGTCTATGCGCCGGTGGGGGCCGAGGAGCGGTCCCTGAAGGTTTGTATCCGATAGTGTCTCCGCGGATAAGCTCGACTGACCCGAAGGGAGTAGTGGGTTCTGCAAAGCCAAATAGACATAAGGGGGAACGCCAGACCATCAACGGTATCCTGGGGTGGGGAGGAAGAGCTACTTGTCGGCAATACCAGCCTTGCACTCTGGAGCACACAACACGCGCCCCCGAAAAAAATCTGGGAAAAATCCCTCGCGAACCCAGTGCACATCGGGGAATTCAGCTACGACGCCTCGCTCATCGCCTCAACCGGGGAATCAGACCGCCTAGTGAAGATATGGAGACGCCTATCAATCGGCACCGAAGACGTCCAGTTCGATTTCTCGTACCTCCCGCACCCACGCGCTGTTACGGAGATTCACTGGCGAAGGCCGTTCAGTCGGGAGCAGTCGGTCGATAACGTCCTTTACACTATCGCCGCGGACGGGGTCCTACGGGTCTGGGCGCCAGTATATCCACATGACTTACACCTTCTTCAGCTATGGGCTGTCATAGACCTCCAAGAATCCATCCCGGATAGCTTGGACTATGAGAAGACTATTGCGAGGAGGTCCGATAATCGATATGTGATGATTGTGGATGGATGTGTGTTTACGCATGCTGTTGAGAGCGCGGTTTGTTCTGTGACCGAGGGCGAGAGGGGGCAGGAAGTTTTCCAGAGGCTTGTCGAGGTTGCGAAGCGGAGCCCGGAGATCTGTGTGGTTTTTGACGGACGGGGGAGAATGAGCGCTTGGGGACTAGAGAATGTGGGGTGCAGGACTCGAAGGACCACCAATGTCTTTAACGTCATGCATGCTGAGAATTCCGGGATGGAGTTTGTGGCTAAGGGAGAGCAGGAGGCGTTTGTACGGTTTCATAGTTTTTCTGGGGGCGCAGGTTCGTCTCCTATGCTTTCCTCGTGGAGATGCCGTGAGGGACGATAGCTGATAAGTGATAGGTTTAATGGTTTTGGCGCATGTGTTTGACGGAAGGATATTCTGGTATGAAGCTAGATTAGACCGGTTCTTAGACCCTTCGCCCCGTCCGAAGAGAGCGAGTCTTCTGGGGGTATTAGCTGGGCATTCCGGGCCTATTGAGACGCTCGTACGGACTACAGATGGGAAAGCTATGCTGTCGTCTGCTCACAAGAATGAGCTTATGGTCTGGTCGCAGTCGAAGGGGGATAATATTGCGCTTTCAAAACAGAGTTCTATATCACCTACGAATCGTGTGCATAGGGCTGTAATTCTTGATAATGGTATGTTATCCAAGTTTATCTCGGATCATCAACTGCTGATGGTTTAGCAGGAAACTACGTGATGACATTGCATGATGGCCATGTGGTATTATGGGACTCGACTCAACCCGTAGCAAAAGAACTTGAACAGCTAGATTTCAAAGTCGCTGGGAAGATGCTTTGCTTATTGTTATTACCGGAAGCCCAAGACGGGTTAAAACAGTATCATGTTGTTGCGTTGAGTTCGGAAATGAAGGGGATCGCATGGGGTATCACATTACCCCAGAAGCCTAGCGAGCTGACGAATGGAATCAATGACATTCGACCAACGGTTCACGAGCTTGCTACGTTCGCGCTGGACATGAAGGAGGATCTGTTAATGATTCTGCCCGTTGATCCTGTGGGCTGGAATGCAACGATATCAGGCACCCTAGACACCTTCTCTCGGGAGGTGGCTTTAACGGTGGACAAGTCAGGTCTCTTACAGTCCTGGACTGTAAAAGTATCTCCAGACGAGTCGGGCCTTCGTTGGCTGGAGACTTCAACAGTTGATACTGGTATCGAAAGCCCCTCTTTAGCGAAGGGGAACTCAATACGAAAAATAGCACTTGTCAATTCTGGACGCAGTGAATTGACGATCTGGGATTCGAGGGCTGCGCAATTGGAATATCAGCAGCACTTCGAAAGTCAGGATGTAATACAAGACTTAGATTGGACATCTACTCCAGATTCGCAGTCGATATTAGCTGTCGGATTCCCGCATCGAGTACTATTGATGTGCCAGCTCCGATACGATTACTTGAACGCTGGGCCAGCATGGGCTTCTTTCCGGCAGATCAATGTCCGGGATATCACTCCCCATCCAATCGGTGACTCGCTATGGCTAAGTAACGGCAGCCTGGTCATTGGCGCCGGAAACCAACTTTTCGTCTACTCAAGGAAGGTTGAAGAGCTAGACGATCTCTCCAAGCAACTCCAGCTATCTTCGCTCAAAGCACGATTGGATGATATATTCGAGATAGTATCTCATTTGAATGGCCCTGTTCCGGTTTATCATCCGCAGTTCTTGCAGCAGTGTATTCTTGCCGGGAAATCTGCTCTGGTGGAAGAGATTCTGGTAAGATTACATAAGGAGTTGAAGAACTTTCATGAGGAGATTCCCTTGGACAATTTTCTAGAGATTCCTATTGATACGTTTTTGGCTAGGGAAGAGGTGGATTGACCCCGCTGCTTAGGATGCAGTATCACAGCCGCTGACTCGGGAATAGGATTTGTCAACCGCAAGAAGAACTAGCAAGCTCACTGGTGGCTTCTTCGGCAGCTATCAGGAAGAAGAGGAATTGCTTTGCTTTGACGAGACACTAGCAAAGTCGCTTTGTGGCCTGCTGACAAAGGTACCCATTCCGCACCTTACGGGCACAGAACAGATCAACCTGGCAAGCATCGTAGAGTGTGTCGCACAGGTCAAAGAGCACCGTCGTTCAATCGACGAGAACGGCGCCAGATACCTCCTCTCCTTTCGCCAACATGGCCTCCGCAGAGAACCCGCAGATATGTCCTATCGCTCAGCCGCCTGGGCCTTCCACAGCACTTCACAAGAGATCTTAATCGATCTAGTGAACAACAACGCCAAAGGAAAAACGATGTGGCCACAGGCCCGTGAGAGTGGAGTATTCATGTGGCTAAGAGACCCAGAAGCCATAGTATTTCCCCCCTCCTCATCCAACCCCTACAACAGCAGCTAACAGCCCGCCTCTAGCACAAACAATTCGAAATCATAGCTCGCAACCACTACACCAGCACCTTTGAGAAAAACCCCATAGACTGCTCCCTGTACTACCTCGCCCTCAAAAAGAAGAACGTCTTAATAGGCCTCTGGCGCATGGCGTCCTGGAACCGAGAACAAGTCTCCACCCAACGCTTCCTAGCAAACAACTTCTCGGATCCACGGTGGAAAACCGCCGCCATGAAGAATGCGTACGCGCTCATGGGGAGGCACCGATTCGGTCTATTCTCCCCACCCCCCTTCCCCTACCCCCCTTCCCCTACCTCTGTTACCACTCCGTCTAACAATAGGGCAAACAGAATACGCTGCAGCATTCTTCCTGCTGGCAGACAGTCTCAAAGATGCCGTAAACGTCTGCTTCGACCGCATGAATGACATACAACTCGCCATCGCCGTAGCAAGAGTCTACGAAGGCGACAACGGTCCAGTCCTTCGCGGGCTGCTGCAAGACAGGATCCTACCGCTCGCCGTGGAAAAGGGTAATCGCTGGCTAGCGACGTGGGCGTTTTGGATGCTCAGGAGGAAGGATATGGCTGTTCGATGTTTACTCGTATGTCTTTCTTCTTGCTTTCTTCATATCACGAGTTTAAAAATAACGAGTGATAATAATAACAGTCACCACTACGGTCCCTAACAATCCAAGGCACCGACTCCCCATCCACTCCGACTAAAATCGAAGCAAGGCTCTTCCTGGCGGACGACCCAGCATTAGTAATCCTCTACCGCCAGATCCGTGAAAAAACACTGCAAACCCTCCGCGGCGTGGAAAAGATTAGTCCAGAGGCGGAATCCCAATTTCTATTACACACCGCCAGACTATACGATCGTATGGGCTGCGATTTACTTGCTTTAGACTTAGGTACCAAACCCCCCCCCCACAAGTCAAAATGATGGGCATCATAATGGTTATTATAGTGCGCAACTGGGAGTTCCTAAGAACAAGCAAAGACGCGCACAAGCCACTTATTCAATTCAATCCGCGACATCACTTCAGAAGGAGGAGTTCTATAACGGTCGTGGACGAACCCCCGCCCGCGGCGAGTATGAAGTTGGGGATACCGGGGATCGGCGGTGGTGCGGGCGGGATAGTGAAGCCCCCTGTGGCTGTGTTTGAAGAGCCGAGTATGGATTGGGCTTTTTGAGTTGTTTTTCTTTTTTCTTTTTTCTTTACTCTTTTGTAAATTATATAAAGGTTGATTGGGACAGGAAGGATGAAAAGGAATAATGAATAAATAAGTAATATGGGGTTCCTGGATTAAATTGAATTGGGACACAGTACAGAGGGAGGGGAGGGGTTAGTAAGGATACACATATTCCTCCTTCTCGGGTTTTAGTCCCTCGGCCATCTGCCGTTCGTGTTCCTTATCCAGGTACGCTAGGAGTACGTCCTGCCAGCGTTCCCGACCTTTATACTTTGCGACGTCATCGCCCCAGCTACGTATCGCCGAAGCCAATCGGCCGGGGGCGTACGGTTCTTTGGCCATTTCAGTGATAGGGAGGAAGTATGTACGAATCGTGAATACCTGATCATTTCCCGTCCCCCAGCCAGTCAGCACAGCGGAGAGAAGGGCCGGAACAAAAAACAAAATATAGTGGATGCTCACCACCCCCCCACTCCTCGGCAGCCTCCTCAATGTCTGCCTTTCGGTCCTGAAATGGTAATGCTCAATACCCTTGTTGGCTTCACTTGTGTACCACCCGATCTGTTCATCGTCTTCAGGACCGATGCTGTGAGACCAGGCAAGGCAGTCGTCTGCTTGCATGAAATACTACATCATTCCGCATTAGTCCCACTCCCTCCCTCCCTTCCTCCCTTCTTCCATACTGAGAGGGAAAACATACATTATTCCTGATGACCGGTCCTCCCGGCATAACCCTTGCGAAAAAATTATTCATCCCCTTCGCCAATTTCTCCCTATACCCAGGTACATCCCCACTAGTGTGTATCTCATCCAACGGCATCCCCAATTTATCACCTAGTCGCCAAAACCCTGCGAGGAGAATACTCCCCGCCTGTAAATAGTACTGCCCATCCTTTCCCTCGATCATAATGGCGAGATCGTCCTGTACCATTCTGGCCGCCATCTGCATGGGGTCTTCGCAGAGGGGTGTCGTGGTAATGTCAAAGGTTTCGCCGGTGTACGTGTTGTGCATGCCGGTCTCAGTCCGGGTGTAGAGGGAGGGGTAGCGCGCGGGGAGGTAATCGACGAGGTGCTCGAGAAGCTCAATGGCAGCGTCGTAGGCTACCGGATTTGTGGTGCTGGCTCGGGCGCCCCGAGAGAGGATTCGGGAGGCCTTGGTGGAGTGATAGGTTGGGAATTGGTTGTCTAGCTCTATCCATTCTTCGAAGGGCATTTTGCGGAGGCCCATTGTTATGTTGTATCTTTACATGAGGTTAGTGTGGGAGGAGGGGGAAGAGAGGGGGGGGGAGTACTTTGGGCCATAGCGGAAGGGCCGGTATGGGAGTGGCTTTGTCGTGCTGATGTCCCATTCTGGATATGGTGGTGGGATGGGGGATTCGAAGACCAGTGGTATCCAGACTGGGAAATTGTATACCCGTTAGCTAAGTGCCTCCATGTTAGAGGAGGAGGAAGAGGAAGCATCAATAGCATACCACCAGGCTCCCTCCCTAGCCCCTTCTCAACCGACGAACGTCGAATTGGCGCATCCCGCCTCCGAGTTCTCTTCCGCCTCAAGATTAAAAAAATAATACTAGACAGTAACGTTGTCACAAGTAGGTATTCCGGTAAATGATGCAGCAGGTGCTCTTGAGCCGATAATAACAGTACCATCTTCAATTCCCAGGGTACCATACTCCTCCCTCGTTTCCTTTCTCTCTGCCTCCCTTTCCCCTCGCACTTAAGGTAGAGAGCAAGATGGTAGAAAAGAGAGCCCGTCGAGTTTATAATGATCTCCACAATCAAGAAGTTCTCTAGATTTTACAAGCCAAGACCAACCCCCCATTTCCGGTAGGCAGCTGATGCGGTACGTGCGTGGGGTACCGTATCAGCACTTTAATCTCAGGTGGTGACGAGGCCGGGGAGCTATCGATAAGAACTCTCAACCATGGTTGGCTGTCGGGGGGGATATTTTTGCCTACCAGGGTTAAAATATCCGCCAGCAGCTGTCTCGGTTCAATGGAGAAGGATAGCGGTAGCTGCAGCAGCTATCCCGCATCTACCCGTGTTGAAGATACTAAAACAAGGCTTTGTTCAGTAACTTACTTACACCCCCACCATATCAAGAGAACTTACAGTACTCGAGTACAACAGAGTAAAAAGACTACCAGCGTTCTACTAATAGAATACTCCAGGGGGCAGCCGATCGAGAATAAAACAAATCGGGGGTATTCCGGACGCTGTCCAGTGCCCCCATTTTTGTCGCCAGTGCATAACCCTAACCCTCTCACACTTACGGGTACAAGTACGAGTACATATTGTATAGTACACAATCTACGGGCCTGTGCAAACAGATATGAGATGCCCCGAACCATCCCCCATGCCACGAATTCTTACACCTTTCGTAATATAGTTGGTAGACCGAACTTCCTCCATGCGGCATCGTCCATTGGAAAGTATCGCAAATCACCATCACTCACTCGTCAGGATTCCCCCAGGCAAGACATGGATGTTCAAATGGGATACCGAAGTACACAACTTTCCATATAGGCAGGCTGCGAGATAGCTGTTTGCCCATAACAGGTCACAGAGTATACCTATTGCAACTCCTCGAGCCAACCAGTACCTCAGTTACCTGGCTCATCACATCAACAAAACATAAGACCTACACCCACCACTCAAATTCCTAATCTAGTTATACGGAACAAGAATAGCACTATTTACCGAGCCGTCCTCTTGAGAAGGCAATACTTGCCCCAGCTCTTCTTAATAGGTACCCATCTAGGCACCCATAGCGTCCTCCCTAGCATACCGGTCTGGGCAGAGTCCAGAAAATTCTCGCAGTATACACTCTCCCACTGTCCTTGATCTAGGGCGTAGTCTGGCTCGAACTCTTCCACTGGGCGGCTAAAGTAGGATTCTACCATATAATCACATAATTCCAAAGACACCTGCAACAACATTAGTTTGTTTATACATAGCTTTGGGGGGAAGGCTGATTAATACATATTTCGATGGATCCCCTTTGTTCTCGTCGTTCATGCCGGAAGGGATCATCCATGTCCCCGGCCTTGACCAAGGGTCGCCAGTTTCGGGAAATTCACCCGGCAAGAGCCCATCAAAAGCGCTCTTGACAAACTTTACTCTCATGCCATTTGGCAAGAAATAAGAAGACGGGAACCGGTACCATTCCTTCGCCAGGCAGAGGTATCCCTGTGTGTCGGATGGTAGCGCGGAATAAACATGCAGTGGCGCGGAATACCCTGAAGTCACAGCCAGTATGCGACTGATGGAAGCCATCATTGCCAGCGATAAAGGTGCAGCTAGGACAGCCCAGTTGAGGAATTCCCGCGCTTTTCCACTAGTGAGACGGGTTGAGAGACTTCCCCAGACAGTGAGAATAACATGGTACGAGATGGCAGCACTGATACACAGGGCCGGATAAGCCACAAACATGAATCGTTCTTCCTTGTGAGGTTGAGCTGTAAAAATAGCAAGCCAAAGGTATAACGGCAGAGAAATTAAGGCCATCCGGGGTGTAATACCAATCGCCAGGCTTCGACAGGCAAGGTAATACAAGCTCTGTCAAAAGCACGAGTCAGTCAAATTGGATTATTGGTTGAAGTCTCAGTTACTTACCAAAAGTGGCCAACTAGCAAGAGCAAGCGGAAGCAGGATATTAAAGTTTAAAGTCAAGTTGGCGAAATAAAACCACCATGGTTCCGTACCATAAATATTCGGACCTTTTCCAGCTCCGCTGAAAACATTATAGAGAACAATATTCAAAGGGACTATTTCAAGTTTTCCATAGGCCAAATAATCCACACCAACGATCAAGACCTACCAAAGCAATTAATTTTTGTGTTAAATTTATGGAAATGTAACTTACAAGTAGAATCAATGACACAAGTCCGCCTTTGACCAACCGTAAAACAGTCGGAACAAGGCCCCAGGTTACACATCCCATGAAGATTTCTTCGAACACAAACGGGATGCACATGACCATACTGAAAGGCCACCCAAGTAGTCCCCCAACTGCAAACCAGAAAATGCCTTGAACGGTGCGGAATCCCCGACGACGATCAATGAATGACGCCATTCCGAGCATTGTGGTATACATAGCAAAGGTAGATGGAAGAAACGCGACAGCTGCATGGAACATGCCAGCGCTTCCAATAGTAAGTATAAGATACAGAATTCCGACTCTCCGGCTGACGCTCGATGATACTGCTGTGTACAGTCTTTTCTCAGAGTATGCACAAACCACGGCAAATAAACACCTCAAGCCGTAGAACTCATGGGCTTTCTCGAGCTGGGGAGCCAAAGATACCGCTCTAGTGACAATGGCATGCAACCCCACATAAGCCCAACTACGGATAGCGTATACCGGTGAATACTCCCATGTTTGAAGACCATATCCATGCGTAAGGTAATGAGCCGGCTCCCAATAATTGAAGACTAGAAAAATAATCAGCTACATTCTCACTTCCCAGCCCGATAAATACGAACCCTCGTCGCAATCTGGAATAGTGGCATACACTGCAGAAAGCAATCGGACGACAAGTAGAATCGAAAACGCTGAAGTTGGAGAGATAATCGGATGGGACACGCGTGGTCTAGCGACGAATGCATCAGTGGTTAGGAGCTTCCAAATAGAATTGTATGGATAATTAAGCCCACCCGACAAGCTTCTCAGCGTCGCTTTCTGAGATGGATATCTTTTCGGGGGAGCTAGAAGTCGGATATCCACCTCCTACTCCTTTCGCTCGTGCCTGGCCTCTGGAGCGTACTTCTGCCATAGCGGGCACTGTCGTTCCCAAGCTTCGCGAGATCTTGAAGCGTTCCGAGTTTTCCCAAAACCTTAGCTGTATTTCAGGGCAATAAATCTAGGTTTTGCCGGCCGTTTGTAGTCTGTGGTTTCCTCTCCTGTCAATTCGTGGGTATCACATGATACCGTGCAGTGCGAGCCCCAAGGGCTCGACACTAACAAGCTGGCACCACCATCCAGCCACGAGGCAGGCCCTGAGACTTCCCGAGCGCCAAGAAATGCTCCGATTGAGCCTCACTCTCTCGCACTTCTATCCTCCTCCCCACGAGAAAATATTTTCCCCACGCGCAAACCTTCCCTCAACACCCACCAACGCAACCAACACTAACGCACAAAATCCGAACACCTATTTTCAAGGGATATTGAATTCAGACAACCACTCCGATGCCTGATCAACAGGCGCCCCCTGCAGGTCAACCTGCGGTTTCACCGCCCACAAACCAACCTGACCCCTGCTCTCCTAGATCATGTTTGTTTCCAAGGCCCAGCTCTAGGTTTAGAATACCAGGATTGTTTCTGATTGACGCTTCTTACGATTCAGACCAAGAGATCCCAGGCGCAGACAAAAATGAACTCAGTAGCTCCAGTTCAGAGGCGATGCCCACGGGACCCGCGGAATCTACCAGGAACAATGAAGCGGATATCGACAAAGCAGAATCTGTGGACTCCTACGATTCAATTGAATACTCGCCTTGCCTCCCCTCACCTTTCCCTTCTACAATTCCCAATGATACCGCAGTAAAACCCGCAGTGCCAGGACCACTCAGATCAGAAACGGATATCACTATGGAAGATACAGAGGATGACGGATCAGGGGGTCTACAGGAGAATATTAAACAAGAGGAGGTGCCAGGACCTGTCAGATCAGAAATGGATATCACTACAGAAGGTACAGAGGATGACGGATCAGGAAGTCCACAGGAGAAAATTAAACAAGAGGAGGTGCCAAGACCAGTCAGATCAGAAACGGATATCACTATGGAAGGTACAGAAGATGGCGGATCAGAGGGTCTACACGAGAATATTAAACAAGAGGAGGTGCCAGGACCTATCAGATCAGAAACGGATATCACTACGGAAGGTACAGAGGATGGCGGATCAGAGGGTCCACACGAGAAGATTAAACAAGAGGAGGTATCCTCCGAGCCAGATATTAACTACCCACCTCCTGCAGATGCAACTAGCCAAACGAAGGCACCGGCCCAGGAAGAAAAAAAGCCCATCAATCCAGATTTCCTTGGGGCAGCGCAAGAGAATAAGGGCAATCCAGATTCGGAGTGGCAATTCTCTTCAGACGATGAAGTCAGTGACGAGGAGGCATCATCAGCAGATGAAGAGGATAGCGACGAGGAAGGACGCTACTCTCCCATGAATGCGGCAGAGATGGCTCAGCTATTAATGCGGGAGGATGGCGGTTATGATAACTCCCCATCCGTCTGTGCCCCACACCGTACCAAAAATGAGATTTCAGAGGATGAAGCAGAGCCTGACAAGCCAAATATTTCACTTACACAAGATATGGCAATCAAACCTGTAGGTTTTGTCAAATCCATTGTGGGAAAGTTGGTCCTTATTGAGGCTTCTGATCCGGGGCACCAACGGGTTTTGGGAGAAGGTTCTGTGCTGGCACTCGAAGATCGCACTATCCTAGGAGTTATCAACGAGGTCCTTGGCCGTGTGGAAATGCCATTATACACTGTCCGATTCAAGAGTCCGGAGGAGATTAAGGAGCTTGGTGTAACTGTTGAGCTTAAGGTATTCAGCGTGGTCCAGCACAGCGAGTTTGTCTTCACACAGCCATTGAAAGCGATGAAGGGCAGCGACGCAAGCAACTTCTACGATGAGGAAATTCCCATTACAGAACAAGAGTTTTCGGATGATGAGGCAGAAGCAGAACATAAGAAATCCTTGAAGGAAGCACGACAAGACAAACGGGGTGATCGTGGAGGTGGTCGCAGTGACAACGGTGGTAGTAGCGCTCGGAGCAGTAGCACTCGTGGTGGATATGGCAGTGGCCGTGGTTGGGGATCCAGAGAACCGGTCCCAACCCACATAGATGAGCCATACATTCCTCTAGCTCGCCCAGCGAATCTGCAGGAAATGTACACATCGGCACCCCCCCCTCCCCCCGGTCTCCGCGGGGAGCAGAGAGGCAGCAATCGCAAGAGGGGTGACAAGGGCTGGGGCAGAGGCAGCCACCGTGGTAAGGATTCTTTTACTGGAAGAGGTGGCCGCAGAGGTAGTCACTCCCAAAACGACAGCGACAGACCCCAGTTACCCCCCTCGGTCCCCACATTTAGTTCCAGCATCCAGTCGAGCCAGCCATCTCCAAGTTTCCAACAACCCTATCCCTACACTTTCCCACCTCAGTGGCCCGCCCCGGAGCAGCAAGCTGAGTTCATCCGACTCATGCAAGGGCAGACTGGCCAATGGCCCAGCACCCGCCAGTTCCCAATAAGCCCATTCTCGCTACCCCTACACCCACAATATCAGCAACTCCAGCAGCAGGGATCACATTTCGCCGGTCAATCAAACCCCCAACAACCGCAATTCCATAATCTCCCAACAGGGGCATATATCAATCCGGCCTTCTGGGGTGGGCAAGGCCAAGTTTCCCAGGCCCAGGCCCCCCAAACTCAGACTAATTACAGCCCTCCAGCACTCACCCAGCAAGTTCCAGCTCCGGCAGATGAAACTGCCACCACAAGGACAGTTAGGGAGTCGCTTGAGATCCTGAAAAACTTGTCCAAGTGAAAGCCCCCAAGCTCAGGTCCCCCCCCTTTTCTGTCAGTTGCTCTATTTTCTTGTTTTTCTAATCTAAGGTTTGCTTTCACGGGGTTTTTCTCCCACATTTTCATTTATCGATATTTACGTGTGTCTCGAGTTTGTATAGCTGGGTATGGATGGGGTAAAAAGTTGTTACAATGCGGTAGATGCATAACCAATAGGCTAACCGCTGTAAATTTGTCGTATGTGTGCGGGGCTATTGCGTGAATCTATGTGAGCGACGCGAAGCGGGGGGCGCTCGTGGGTGTGCTCAGGTATGAGTTGGCATGTCTAGCGGAAAGCCCCAATTGGTGGGTCATCCCCTAAGGTATGATATATATCTCTAGCCAGAATGTCGGCATTGGCAGTAAATGACTAGGACTACGCCCTAGGGGGCACACCAGGCTATACGAATCGATGGAATGTAACCACATCATAAACTGCCGTACCCATGACTCGCGAATATTCCAGACCACCCAATTCCCCAATTCACGATTTTTCGACTCGTGATAGTGCGAGAACGGATAAGTGTCAGCCAGATCCGCAGGGTTTGTAACATACCATAACTTACCCAATACTGGACCAAATCAAGAAAAAAAACCCCTTAGAAATATGTGCGAAGTAAGGCAGAACAATATTACGGTCCCTTTTACTGATTGCAGGAGGCTATTTGCTGCATCAGTGGGCGGCATCTGGCTGACATGCTTCCGTTCTTGCCCCGCAGCTCTCACACTGAGGTTCGTGATAGTTCACCAAAAGTCACTCGCTTTGAGACTTCGACCACGGAAACAAATATTTATTAGGGTCTGTTTGGATACAAAATAGTTATGGTAATATCATACTCAAAGAGGTTAGGACAAGGGTTAGGTGTTCTCAGACCGGTGCTATCATCATCCCCACCAATACAAAAGGTTACGTGATAAAAGCGAGAGGTGGGCCCACTTTTTGCTACGGTACTCATTCAAACCTAAACTTGAACCTTCCTAGCCTCTTCAGAAAAATAATCTTTCTTTTATCCTCTTATTGTTTTTATTTTTTATTTTTTATATCTCTGTTTTCTCTAAATTATCGGTATCATAAGACTTTTTTGTAAAAAAGTGACAGGGTGGAAATATGGAAAACGATTTGGAAAAAATGGCGAAAATGCGAAAAAAATGCCAAGAGGTGGGAAGCCGGGCAAGAAGTTCTTTTGCACTGACGCTAATGCTAAGGATCAATCACATGATCTGAAGGTGTTTTCCCATCGATAAATCAGGTGATGTAGGACTTCAGGGATTAAGTCCTACATCACCTGACTTATGGATGGGAAACTTACCCCCGGCTTCTCTGGGGGCGATATGAGTCTTGGCTTCCTAATTCGGGAAGAACAATGCCAAGATATTACTCGCCAATGCAGCCACGGTAACTACTGCTCAAAGTCAATGTTTTTTTCAAGGTCCTTTTTGTAGATATCTAGAGAAGCGATAAATTGAATATAATATTTATGGAGGTTCTTAGGTTTGAGCACTCTCTAATAGAGTGCCCCCGGTTGCGAGCCAGCAAGCGTTCTGGGATTGTGGCGCTTCTGCTGCCACAACCTTGGCGCGAGCAACCAGTTGCAGCAGCCAGCCGCGCGAGAACTTAGCAAGTCTTGGCGGGGGATAGGTAAGCGCTAATCTGTATCATGAATTATCACTCGATATTGGATTTGTGAGTACGGTAGTGGGGTTGATATCACGGGAAGGAAGAGAGAAGAGGAGGAGGAGGAGGAGGGGGGTTGGGCTCATAATCAGAATGGGGTGGTTTTTTGGTAATTACAACCCGTCCGTAGAATTCTAATAATAATATTATGATACCCTTCTAAGTATAATAATATTATCATACAATACTAACCTTGGAAACGGCTCGCTAGTCTTCTTTATTCAGTAAAAATGGATTGTGACGAAAGCTTATAATTCCCCTAAAGGCGTATCCGAAAATTTTAATAATCGTTATTAGAAAGGCTTTTGCTGTTCATACGGTAGGTATTGATTGATCTTGAAGTATGTATATGAGAAGTTTATGGTTATCGCTCCGTGAGGCCCACGATGTGTTTTGCGAGGGGGGGAGAGGCGTGTTTAGGGTAGTATATTTTGCTACGAATCTGTTTGCAGAGTGAATTGGAGATGAAGGTTGCCTTCTCATACAAAGGAGGTAAGTATCGCAATACAAAGTGCTCGGGTACAATATCACTCGATTTCTTAGCGCTCTAGATTGCGTTACCCGAATCAGAACCGATGCACATTCGTCGCTTTCTCCACCATAGCGGTACTACGGTGCTAGACACTGGTAGGCTGCATCATGGGACGAGGCAATTGCCACAAACGGTAAGAACACGTCGGTGGCAAGTTTCAACATCAAAACAACGCGTGAGCAATTTCGTTTCACTGTGGGACAATGGTAACGACACCAATGCGAATTTGACAGAGCAAAAGAATATTTCAATTGCCCCGATTATCCAACACACATTTCATCATAGCACTAGGACTGCCATTTAATACAATCTCAGAACCGCCCCTTCCCACTCCATAACACAAGGGAGGAAAGAGAAAACTGAGCTGGTAACGAACAAGACACATGAAAAAGAAACCGTTTGAAAGCCCGCCCTAAAAGAAATATGGAAAGAACCCCTTTTAAAGAAAATAACACCATTGGTTTAAGATAAAAAATTGAGAAAAGCCACCACTAGTACAGGAATATCCTCCACCTCGAAGACGACATTTAACCACCGAAACCGTAGAGAGTACGTCCTTGACGCTTGAGGGCATAGACAACGTCGAGAGAGGTGACAGTCTTGCGTTTAGCGTGCTCGGTGTAGGTAACGGCGTCGCGAATGACACCTTCGAGGAAGGTCTTGAGGACTCCGCGGGTCTCTTCGTAGATCACTATTTGATGAATGTTAATTGTGTCTTTGAGTTGCAGTTATGAGAAGGAGAAACATACTAGCAGAGATACGCTTGACACCACCACGACGTGCGAGACGACGAATAGCAGGCTTGGTGATACCCTGAATATTGTCACGAAGAATCTTCCTGTGGCGCTTGGCACCGCCCTTTCCAAGTCCCTTACCACCTTTTCCGCGTCCAGTCATGATGAGGTTTGGTAGTTTGTTGAGAAAAGACCTTGTTTGGTAATGGTAATGATAGTAGTAGTGGTGAGAGTTAAAGGGGAAAGTGTTTGTTTGTTTGATGGATGGGGAAGAAAGAAGAGAAAAAGGCGCAAGGAGTGGGGGAAGAGAGGCGGTATTTGAACAAAGTGCGGCGGTCGATCGGTAGGCTCTGCATCAACCCGTGTTGCCCGCCCTTGCGAAATCTGAACTTTTTTTTTCTTTTTCTTTTTTCTTACCTTTTTGGCCAGGGGAGCTCGTGTGCGACCGCGTTCCCCGGGCTGGGAAAACCCTGACCCTGAACTCTCTCCATTTCTTAGTGCAGTGAATTGCTTTGCTTGGCGGTGCGACCGTAGGTTCACGCTACGGTAGTGAAAGGAAATTATTATGGAGGCTGGAATATTAGATGAGGGAGGAAGGGAAGAGTCATTCGGAGACGGCGAGAGGAAGTTTCTTTTACAATGGCCTTATTTCTTTCTTTTCTTTTCTATTGTAGGCGAGCAGGCAAGGGGAAAATACTAGGCAATGCTACAAACTTTAGGTGGTATTCTAGCGCCTACGGTCGGGAAAAAGTGTCATTCTTTGGGGACTTTTGGAGGATACCGTAAGGCAACAAAGAATAGTATTGAGATACATGGTCACAGTTTCCGTATCTCTGGGGACAGTCCAATCAAAGAGAGAGCGCTTCGCTCTCTATGCACCGTAGAATTTGATATGATGATGATGATGTATTTCGAGTTCGCATACGGTTACCTTACCACAAGTATTTCCGTGGCTTCACCGAAGAAGGATTCTGGATGCCCCTCGTCTCTGGCTGATCCCGGGGAGGAGAATTATGGGTCAGATTTGTAGGAAGGATGGTGGTGATTGGCTCATAGAGCGAGTTGGAAGGGAAAAACATCTCAAAACGGCATTAGATTGGGTGTGCGCGTGTGGGCGATGCATGGCTTGGGTTGCAGCAGGCTATCGGTTGCAGGGTTGTAAGCAGGGGCCGTCGTTGGATGGGGGCGCTAGCGCGATCCCATGTTGCTGCGAAGCTTTCGCGTTGCAATTTTCCCATACAAATTTTGTACGAGAAAAACAGCTGGAAAGCAGACGCTTTTTTTCCAAGTTCCGCCCTCGGTTGCAACGGTGCTTCTTCCCAACCTTTTTTCCTCTCTCCCAGCCCAGCCCCGTCCGTTTTTCCTTACCTAACCCTGCCGTCACTGTGTGATCTCTTTTCGCCGCTCGGAGTATATAAAGCTGCTGTCTCCCTCCTCTTCGCTTCCTTCCTTCCTTCCCTCAACAACCAACTCACTTCCTCTTTCCACATTTCCACAAACACACTTCACAAAAAACTCTCAACAACAAACATCAACTACAATGGCCCGCACTAAACAGGTGAATATTCCTTCTAATTATATCTTTATATCCTTTTTTCTTTTATATTTCCCTTTCCCCCTTGCGGTTGTTTGCTTTGCAGCTTCTACTTGCTCGCTTAAATTTAAGGTTGAACATGCCACTGACGTGTTTATTTATTTTTATTTAGACTGCTCGCAAGTCCACTGGAGGAAAGGCTCCTCGCAAGCAATTCTCTCACAAGGTTGCTCGCAAGTCTGCCCCCTCTACCGGTAAGCTTCTATCTATTCCTTGTTTGCTTTTTGTCGATCTAGATCTAATATGTTCATGCAGGTGGTGTCAAGAAGCCTCATAGATATAAGCCTGGTACCGTCGCTCTTCGTGAGATTCGTCGCTACCAAAAGTCTACCGAGCTTTTGATTCGCAAGCTCCCCTTCCAGAGATTGGTTCGTGAGATCGCTCAGGACTTCAAGTCCGATCTTCGCTTCCAGTCTTCTGCCATCGGTGCTCTTCAGGAGTCCGTTGAGGCTTACTTGGTCTCCCTCTTCGAGGACACCAATCTTTGTGGTATGCATCCACGTTATCTCTGACTCAGCAATTTTACTAACATTTCCATTAGCCATTCACGCCAAGCGTGTCACCATTCAGTCTAAGGACATCCAGCTTGCTCGCCGTCTCCGTGGCGAGCGCTCTTAAATATTCCCTTACCTCGTCTGCAATAATGCTTCGTCTCAGTAATTTGTTTCATCTCTAATGCTCGTTGGTTTTTGATGGAACTAGTCTGCGGGATGGGGTTTTCTTTTTTTCTCCAATGATATCTGGTTTGGGGCTGGTTTGTCACTTTTAAACGAAAATGAAATGGTTTGCTAGTCACTGGTTTTTCTTTCTCTGGGATCTGGGTTCATTTTTTCTTTCATTTTGTCAACATTACGGTGGTCGTCGTGTATCATAGTTCTCAGTGCTTTTAAGACATCCTAGCGGAAGCTTTCTGTCTCTTAGTTTTTGCGATGATCACTCTGTACTGTCTGATTGGACCTGTGCCCATGATTGAAAATAAACGCGAATCTTCGTAAAGTGAAGACTGGTAGATGTATACCTTCCTATCGGACTGCATTATTGGATTTCCTTTGCCATCGCTTGTCTGATTTCTCGCTTAAATGGTGGTTGTCTTTTTAACTATCATCGTTGAGGGGCTGAGGGTAGGAGTTGTATCAGCTTTGCAGTATGGAGAAGCCATCGCGACCGTTGCCCTCACCGCGTGATCTTCGCATTGTCGAATGATCCAAGTCCGATGAAACACTTGAAACATTCAAAGATATGATTAGAGAACCCAGTTTATATCTATTTGACTTGTCGTAAGCGACGTCGACCAGTTGAGAGGAAAAGGCATGTTATCGTCCAACGAAAGTTACGGAGGCAGAAATCCAACGGAAATCAGTCTAATTTATCATTATCCGTCCATACCATTCATTGACCAACCTATGATATGACGATCGGATTGCGACATATATAACGAGCGGGGAAAGGACGAGGATATCGTCTGATACCACTCTCATCACCTCTGGCATGGATAGAGCTTATGGGACGGTGCTATGATAGAGCGGATTGTGCTTTCTGTACTGTACTCTACTGTAGTAGACTAATTTTTTAACTGGATGGGATGCGGTTTATCTGCAAGCTTGTTGGCCAGCAGATGAACCACATTTTGAGGTGTTTTTCTGAGTATCGCGATCTGGACTACCGTTTCTAGGTATCTAGTGGAGCCACAGTTCCCTCTGCTGAAAGCGGCTCTCAAACAGAGATTTTCGCCGTCCTGCATTAGTGCCGAAGGGAACTTGTCTCCGGCGGGTGCCACGTTAGGCGCATGTCTTTGGGAGGGAACCACTGTCAGCTGGTTGGGTTACTTTAACAGAAGGCACGAAACGCCGGGTTGGGAATTTCTTTGATTGGTTCCATCATTCCCTCTTTTTTTTCTCCCCTGGTTATTGCCCTTTCCTCATTCCCCCACTTTCACGCCTTTGTCCTTTCTATTGATCTCTATGCCTACTTGTACCGACCACCGTTAGCTTGGAGTTTGCCTTAATAGCTTCTCTACGGTATTCAAGCTTGGGACGATCCTTGATTGGGACGATCCTTGACCAACTGTCACTCCTTTCACTCAGTAAACTCCGACCTATCATACCTACCGTACCACCACCCCCCCGAGCTCTGGAAGGCACGACTCTATAGTATTTATAACCTCGCTGCCTCTCCTCTACGTCTCTCATTTTCTGCCTACCGTCCGTTTGCTAGCTATTCTGTAACTCGCCCACAAAACATCAAACACGAACGTTCATTCATTTTTCCTTTTCTTCCAACAAACAAACGAACCGGCTACTCTGACTCATAGTACTAGTACACCAAGATGTCGACCATCTTGTTCAACGCCGCTTCCCGCTCGATCTTTAGACGTCTGGCCACGACTCCTCGTAAGCTTCCAGTTCCACCAAGTGCTATCCGTTTCCCCCGCGCAGGACGCCCAATTACTACCACACCCACACCAGCTCACAACCACACGAGCCTTATCCCTGGTCCGGCTTCCATCAACGGTGTAGCTACTATCCCATACTACTCGCAGTACGGGCTTAACCCCATAGTTCGTGCGTTCAGGTCCTATGGGAACGCGCAGAGGAAGAGGCCGTATATTACACAACTGCTGACTTCGGTCGCGATATACGCTTTGGGGGATTTGAACGCTCAGTTACTGTTTGGTGGCGATGAGAAGTACGATCCGTTGAGGACCGGGAGGATGGTAATGATTGGATCAGTGTTTTCGATACCTAGTTTCATATGGTACAATCTCCTTTGTTCTAGCTCTAGCTAGCTAGCTAGCTCGTCTAGACAAAGTAGCTAACCAAACATTGCGTAGGTTCACCAAACTAGGCCAATCTTTCAACTTCAGTTCCAAGATCCTCGCAATCTCAACACGCGTACTCGTCAACCAAATCTTCTTCACACCACTGTTCCTTTGCGCATTCTTCACCCTGCAAAACACATTCCAAGCCGGCCGCTTCGTGTCTCCCAAGGAAACGGTCGAAAAACTCAAAAAGACGATTCCAACAGCTTACGGCAATAGCTGCAAACTATGGCCTGCCGTAACAGCAGTCAACTTCTGGATCGTCCCGTTTGAGTACAGAGCTTTATTTGGAGGTTTGTTTTAGTGATTACCCTTTCACTTTGCGCTTTGGTGCTGATAATTATGGAATAGGTGTTGTTGCTGTCGGCTGGAATGGATACCTCTCATACCTCAACCAGGCAGCTCAGACAACTGTCATTCCAGCAACTCAACCAGTGGAAATCCCCGCTGCGCCGAAGGCTCGGGTGGTCGTGCAGAAGCCTTTGGTTTCATTTAAGCCTGTCGTGGCCTTAGTATAAACAACAAGAACTGGCCTTTTCTTTCTTTTTTGTCGTTGCCTGAGGGGAATAGTGGGGGATATACACACATTTGACCATAATATGTTTCCTTTGTCTGGATCGGTTGGGCGGTTTTTGTCTTTAGAGGTTTTTTTTTTTAACTTTTTACTTTCGAATTTTTCTAATTTTCTTTCGTCTTTGGGGCTTTTCACTGCTTTTCTTTTTCTTGGGATTATCCGGCTTTGGGTAGTCCTTTTTGGCGCATGGTTGGTGGGTAGAGGTGGTATCTTATACACAGGCGGGATGCATACATGCACACAGGCAGGTATCATACAGGTATCATACAGGTATCGTACAGGTAGAAGGGGGGATAAAGCTATAGGCTAGATTCCATAGACACCGAAGGCATAGACACTGAAGGCGCTTTTTTGGTTAGTCAAAGAATGTAATTAGTCTAGTTTGTTCGCCTGTTAATTCGCTCTTGTATTTTTTTGGTTGGTTGGTTGGGTGGTGGTTGGATTTTGCTGTTTCCTGCGGTTTCGTATTAGAGAATGGTAATTGGACTAGATGGGTAGACTACGGTAGAAGCACTTTTTTTTTGTTGCGGTCTGGTGTTGCCCGCTGTGAAGTTATGTGTTGCATACGGTAATGGGGACAGGGTAATGATCTACTGGGTGGTAGTACGCAGGCCGGCAGGCTAGCACGAATATTGCAGAACAACGGAAGGAAGGAAGGAAGGAAGAAGAGGAAGGAGGTTATGTATATACCCGCAAGTGTTACCATACTTCCAGACTCGCATACTCGGGCCCAAATTAAAAGATTCTGAAGATGTGACAAAAACAGAATGCATGGTTGCAACATACCGGTATCGTAGATATAATATCAAGGTCACTCCTTCCTTCCGAATCTTTAATTTGCGTCCGAGTATCATACAGTTACTAGTAGACTAATTGTCTTGACTGTCCTGTATTCACAGACAGACCCCTCCGTACTGTACTAGTACCTAGTTCTCACAAAGGAAGAACGCTCTCCTCTACTATAATACTTTTCCCAGAGCAGTCTCTCATGGTACTGTACTAATGAAGCACGACTTGTGGTATTTCCAGTACCACGGAATGATATAGGGGTCGTTGGATCTAGAGTGTATCTGCAAAAGGGTTAATTTGGGGGGAAGGAGGGAGGGATAATAACTCTACGGTATTGAAACGGTGCTGTGGAGCACAATATCGGTATCGGTATTGGAGGAGGTTTAGCTGGGGGATTTCGGTTATTGGACTTTGTTATCTATTATATTATACCTCATCCCTACTGTATCGGTAGCTGACACTACGGTACGGTACCCATTCCCTCACTCTCCCAGCGGTAAGGTTCAGAGTAGACTATCCAATATCGCAATAGTCACCAACACTCCAGCCAGTTTGCAACAATCTTCGCTTCGTGAGGTAATATACAAGTAATCACCACCACCACCACCACTGGCAAACTACAGGTAGACCAACTTTATTATAGTATTATAATTTGTTTATAATAGCTAGAGTGAGTTTTTTCATAATAATAATAATAGTAGTAAAACCCTCCAATAATAATAATAATAATAATAATAATAAAAAACCTGCGGTTTTTGCTTTTTTTATTAATAACTTTTTATAATTAAGGAACCTGTTCGGCAGGCAGGCAGGGCAGGCAGGCAGGCAACAATTTAGAAAAAAATTGTTTGTGTGTGACCTAAATAGATCTCCCTGTGATGTTTTTCCTTCAAAATCCTCAGTTCAACTATCATACGATAACTATCATAATATTATCATAGCTCTACCGTATGCTTTTTTCACCACCGGGGCGAAAGAACAGTTAGAACCAGCACTGCTTAAGTGAAGCGCAACCTTATAACCTATATAACATTATTATTAAATTTTATGATAATATTATCATAGAAAGAAAAGAAAAAAAAAAATTTCTCTCCACAAACATCCATAATATTATTATCATATAGAACTTGAGCATTTCGGAAATAATAATCATTATAATGATAATATTATTCACTTTTTATACCCTTTACCCTATGGCAGTGCTGGGTTTTCACAGAGCGGAATGGTATATATGTGCAGTACGTACTTGACATATAATACTTTGGTAGTATGCACATTCACGGTTCGATCTGGCTGGCTTTTTGAATACGGCACTGCACAGGTACAGTACGCTGTGGATTGCTCTCTGAACGGGGGAGTAATAATTTAATTGTTTTTTTTGTTGTTGCTGTGATCTCTGGTTCTTTTGGTCGCCGGTGTATGTGTGTGACTCAGATGCTCGGTATCCTCTCCCCTGCCTGTTGGTTGTGTGTCATTTGGTGCCTGCTTGCTGAGGTGTTCAAGGGGTATTCTATCATAGCGCAAGTATCGTGATGAGGGAGTGTTGGATTGTTGGGGTCTTTTAACGGTGCTATACTTTATAGCAGATATAGAGTTACTGATAGGGCTTTCGCTTGTTACAGTGCTGGTTCAGCAATTTAGAGTGTGGTGCGGGCTATAAAGCCTAGGTTGGCTTCACCTCCCGGGGGATACAGTTTGTATTATATTAATCTACTCGAGTACTGTATTGTCCAGTCTACTTTTTCTTCATGCACCGCTTTCTTCTACGGGAACGGAAATCATAGCTTTTTAACCCCCTCTCCACCGGCGCCCTTTTCCACGCATATCCCACTTCTAATTCCACCAAAAGCTCACGCTAAAGCTTGTATCCAGCGAGCGGACATAATGCCACCACCCAGCCTATTAACCCATCCATAATTAGCCCCCTGCGCACTTACCCAAGTAGAGAGTGAGAGGAATAACCCACCGGAATAAACAATCCCTCACCAGATCTCAACACAGCCTCCAAATACTTCGCTCCCTGAAACCTCTCCCACTCCTCCACCTCGACTCCACCACCTTCAGCGTCCATATCCACCCGACTGGTATTCGACATATCCACCCCACCCCCCTCAACACCCCTGGGGAACAGCCTCTCGCTCTCGGAGGGCGGGTAGAGCCTAACGTACTTCCGTCCGAGCACCTGGCATAGAATATTCGTGTAGGGGTCCGTATGTAACGGTGAGACCGTCCCCGCGGGACCAAACCAAGCATTGACGATCGGGCCATCAAGCGGATGCGTGCGCAGGTCAGGGGGTGCAGGTGGTGGTGTAGTATAGCAGTAATCCGGCGTTAAGATATCCGCCCTTAATGAAGGGATTTGGGAGAATAGACTGTGCTGGGCTAGATACCCCGGATACGACCCATCCGCCTCCGAGGAGAGGATATAGGTCCTTAAGAAGTCGCGGAATGGCATGATCTTCTGGGACCAGTTATCCATAGTGTAGGATTTGCCCAGCTCGATGGGCACGAGGCGGGTGCCAAAGTGGGTTTTTGAGAGGAGGTAGGAGGGTGAGGACCAGGGGTTTGTGGCCATTGCTGGCCAGGCTGCTAGTAGGTTTTGGATCTGTAGTGGAGTGTATGCCGTGTCGAGGTGGTTTTGGAAGAAGCCGAGGGATGGGGGCGTTGTTAAGATTGGGATCTGGTGGGTGATTTTTGGTGATGGAGTGGAAGAAGGTCGTAGTTCTTGGGGGAGGAGAGAGGGGGGTGGGGTGGTTAGTCTCCTTCGCTTCCTCCTTGATGCTTCCCTATCCTCCTCCTCTCCCTCTTCCTCCTCCTCCCTATCTCTATTCACTTCCGCCTTCTCTACCTTCCCCTTCCCCTTCCCCTTCCCCTTACACCCAGCACCATTCATCTCAACCCCCTCCATCATCTCCTCTCCATGCACTGCCAGGAAAGCCCCAACATAACCCTCCAACTCTGCCAATATCTTTTCGATAACCTCCCGCCGTCCATTTCCGGGTGCCGCCGCCATAATCAAGGCCATATCCAGCGTCCTGACAATTTCCTCATCTGCACGCCTAACGCCCTCTGCATCCCTGACGGAAAATAACTTCTGGATCAGATAAACGCCTTTCAGGATGCTCACATCTGTGTACAGCCTCAGCCAGCACAGCGGCACCTCACGATAGGGGAACGCATGCAACTTGTTTGTTGCGAGGCGGAGGACGTCGGTGCAGCGAGCGACGGTTGATTGGAGGAGGTGCGGGGTTGTAGTTAGTGTCTTTAGGAGTTGGAGGACTGGGGCGCCGCAGGGGTAGAGGTCTCCTAGTTTTCAAGTTAGTAGGGGGGAAAAAGAGTTTAAGGCGAAATTGTGGGGAAATGTAGGAGAAGTGAGAGGAGTAAAAGCACAGTAGGCGGAACACGGCAGCGTACCTGAAGAGGACAATTCAGACGACACAAGGCTCGTCGCAAGCAGACAAGTGTTCCTCAAAGAAGTGTTCATCGGACTGTAACGTAATGTGTAACGTATATTTGGAATACGGGTACGGCGGGGTAGTAGTGAGAGCGAGAGTCGATAATCTCAAATTATCCCAGGCACGATATTATGTTAAGTTACCGGTACTAGTTTTATAATATGATATTATATCCCTAATTACGGGGTATTGTTTTCCCGGGCACAAAGTAACCGCAAGCCCTACAATATCTTCCTTTTTTCCTCTTCCCCTTCTTCTGCCCTTGCCCTCTCCCTCCAAAAGCACTTCTGCTGCACGGTACTACAAGCACGGTTCGTTAGGAAAAGAGGAAAAAGAAAAGAGGGGGGAAGGCAGAAAGCTTACAGGTATGTGAAGGAAAGGTATGATGTTCGAGAAAGAGAGCGAGTAAGCCTTACCCACTAAAACCCTCTCGTTAGCCTTTATATACGCCAAATCCTGCGAAGCCTCGGAACATGCCGGCCTGTACCACCATCATCACCACACAATCCCAGCAACCCCATCCATTCATCCAGCCAATCGTTAACCAACACAGCTCTCGCAGGGAAGCGGTACAAGAACTACAAACCTACCAGTACTCCCGATACCACAAGAGACTAAACCCATAGCCTTGATCTCACCAACTCAATCGCATCCAGTCACCGTAAAGCCCCCCCTACCGTACCCCTCCTTTTCACTAGCCCGAGTAGACTACGTGTGTTCCTTCCTCTCAAGATGCCACCACATAATAAGCAGGCAGGGAGTCAGTCAGACTCAGAAGAGTCAGCCCCAAAGCTTCCACCAGTCGAATTGCATGCCGTGCTGCCCTCGAGTAACTAGTCCTCCCCCCATGATCCTCCACTACACTCTGGGCACGGCAGCAAAAGTACCGTACCAGTGCGGTGCGGTATAGTTGGTTGGTTGGGTAATAATATGTGAGCATACAGCGAGGCAGAAACGGAGGTGGTTGTAGTTGCTTTTTAGGCTGAGGGGGATGATACAGTATTTAAGCTTAATTGCTGCTGGTTCTTCTTCTTCCCTCGTGAATTGATTGTACTGGGCTGTGTCGTGCTCTCTGGGAATCTACTACTGGTATCCTTTCATAAAGGTCTTTTTGGCATTCTACTCAGGCACTTGTTATCTTTTTTGTGTGTCTTTCTGTGTGTGTGTGTGTTCTCCACTGCTGGCATTAAGTGGTGTTTTTTTCTTCACCAATTATACAACTACATTACCTTACCCTAGCATCGACTTGGCTCGATCTACGTTCACTCGGGAAGTCACTCGGGAATTCATTCAGGACCAACAATCGAGCGTCAGAAAGCGCAGTATACCGTAGCAAGTACCACAGCCACCACCACCAGCTAGCTAGCCGGGCACCAAATCAACTAGAATGGACCCAAACTGCGCAATCTGCAACAACCCCCCGAAGCATTCTTGCGATTGCGAACGCCGAAGCCTAATCCACGCTGTGGAAGAATCCGAAAGACGGGTTCTCTCCCCTCTAATTGCTGATATACGGTTTTTCCTCCCCTCCTCTCCCCCGCTTCCTTCCCTCCCCGCTAACATTCTCGACTTATTATGATAGTCTATGGGTAACGACCCAAGCACGAGCCTCAATCCACCAAGACTTCCGTGCACGTGAGGCCCGCCGACGAGCGGACTATGAGCGCTGGCGACGGGATAACCTCGGTAGGATTACACGCGCGGAGCTGGAGGAGGAGGAGTATGAGCTGCACAGGGGGATCAACGATGATTGGAGGGCTGCCGTAGAGAGGTACCCTGATGTGCTGGATTATTTCTATGGGCTTGTGGGATGGACGAGGGGTAGTGGTGGGGGTAGTGGTGGGGGTGGGGTGAGGAGAGAGGTTTATCTCACTAGGAGGGGGTAGACATTATATTATTATCATAAAAAGAGGGAGGGTAGGAGGGAGGTGTGGAGTTTTTTTTTGGTGTATACATACTCTTTCGTCTGATGTTTTGGTCCGCTTGTCCGGACAGGTTTGGTTGGGTACTATCACGATTTCCACGAAGCGCAGCATAACGACACAACATATATATCGGTATCATACCATAATAGGATAGGGATCTCTCCACCTATAAAATATCTCCACCTAACCCCTCTTCTACCCCAAATTAGCTCGACCCCCCTCTCCAACCAACCAACCAATCCACAGGAATGAAACTACTCACCCTACCACCCCTAACACATTCCCTCAGCTTTAAAAACTCTTCGAGGCACTTATCCTTATGAATGTTGTTGTAATCCGCAACTACGCATCTACCATACGCGGACACCTACACCTCCCTTACTATTACTACCCAGTTTCTCCTAAGGAAGGCAGAAAGGAGGGAATATACCTCCGCTGAGCACTTCGCGACCGCGCTTGCGAATTTTTGGATTGGGCGTGTTGGGCGTGAGGGGGTGGACATGGTTGATGTGGGGCGTTGGTTTGTTTTGTGTGGCTACGGGAGGGAGCTTTAAGTTACGGTAGCTTTTGGTCCAGATGGGAGAAGGAGGAGAGGGAGCTTGGCGCCAAGTTAGAGCTGGATTGGATGGGATTGGATGTTGTTGTCGATAAGTTATTTGAGTAGTCCACCATAGATTTGGGAGCTTCAAAGGATTGGGGCTAGAAGATGTGTTCCTGCTTAGGTACTGTGGTTCTCCGTACCGATCTTTCTTTCTCTTCATATTTGGAGAACAGTGCGGGAGTTGGTCATAGCATTGGTATTTCGGATATTATATCTCATCTAGCTAGTCTGATGTCATATACTGTACGATATCAGGATATATGTATCTGCGCCTACGCCTCCTTGATCCTCCCTTCCAGCCTCGGTGCGATGCTTCTTGTCCAGTCGACCACCAATTCCGAGTCCTCGCCCTTGCTCTCACGAACTCCCGCGAGTCTCGCCCACTTCGATCCGGCTTTCGAGACTAGCTTTCCAATCTTTTCTTCCTTTGGCAGGTCAGTTTCGTGAACCTCGTCAACGTGCATTTCCTCATCATCGTCATCACTGCCGGAGTTGCCATCGTCATCAGCTTCCTTCTGGGTGACTTCTTCAGGCTGTAGCAATTCGCCCTGCTTAACCTGTTCGGACTTGTAACCGCCGAAAAACTGTCTGAACGCGCCACCGCGTCGCCATTTGCCCATGACCTTTAGTGAGAGGAAGTACTGGCGCAGGATCATGGAGATGAGAACACCATTTTCCTCGTCTACGATATCCTCTGCACCCGCCGCTTCTGTCAGGGAATCGTAGCCGTCCTTGCCATTTGCCATATATTTCCTAGTAGCGACGCTGTAGGCCTTGTCGGGGACAATATCATCTTGGCCGATCTTGCAACTAATGATACGAGAGCCAGCAGGGAGCGAGACGTCGTAGGTGTAGAATATATTACTGACGTGTGTGAAACGTCCTTCGAATGCAGGAAGCTTGGAGAGACCATTTTCGATGGCTTTGAGGATATTGGCACCGGAAACCTTGATGACCACGACGGGGTCTTCAAATGGGAAGCAATTGACAATATCACAGAGTCTAAGGACTCCGGGGGGATATATTTGGTCTCCACGGATAGTTCCGGCGGCTATCAAAGCGCAATCTGTCGAGTAATAAAATCGCATCAAGTCAGACCTTCACTAACATTAGCTTCTATCGAATCACCGGAATGCAAGATGCTCACACAAAGTTTGCAATGTTCGACTCCTTGCTTCGGACGGTACTGAACCTTGCATCTAGTGGCACAGCCGTGTATCCAATTGGCTTTTCCAGTTTGGCCTTCAACCCAGAAGTCAATTTATCTACAAGTTGAACTGTCGAAGGGTCCTCAGGTCTGAAGGAATGTCAGAAAACGCGTTAATAATGGGGGCGATCAGCAAACTCACATTTCTTTAAGAATATTTCTCCGGATAATATCAAAATTCCAGCCGGGGACCGATCCATCCTTGCTCTTTCTCCGGGCCTCGATGTAGGAGAGCTGTTTAAAGTCGCAACCAGATCTGATGACATGACACCCATTGATGATCACATGAGCATAGTGATGATCGTGGCTAAAGGCTTTCATTAGCATAAGAACAGTTTCAGGATTAGAATATCCAGAGGAATCGATTACCTACCCTCCAAGGATGATATCGATAAGGCCCTCCGGTATATTATTCGCTACTTTAATCTACCACTTATCAGCAAGCACTCTCTAGACCCTAGAGCCCGCCAAAACCTACATCATTCGGCTCCCTCTGATGCGAGACCGCGACGATGATATCCGCTCCTTGCTCCCTCAATTTCGGCACTATCTCTTTCGCCATAGCAGACGCGGAGATATACTTCAAATCAGGCGGCAGCGAATTTATTGTATCCAGCCACTCCCTCTCAACAAGCCCAATGACTCCAACCTTCAATCCATTACTGCTCTCCAAAATCACCGTCTTTGGCAGGCCACCGATGCTCACGCCCTCGCCGAGTGCAGGGTCCTCGACGTTTGCACAAAGCCAGGGAAACTCGCATTGCTTTGCCAAGTAGTTAAATTGGTCGACACCAAAGTCAAGATCGTGGTTCCCGAGCGCGGCCACATCAGTCTTGATCTGGTTCAGAATGGGCACCATATGCCGGCCCTTGGTCACAGAAGATTCGAGAGAAGGGTTAAACGCATCGCCCGAGAAGAAGGTTAGGAGAGAGGGCTGGCCGTCGTACTCGGGGGCGGAACGATAGTGGTTTACTAAGCCCACGAAGCGGGAAGCACCGCCGACAGGGTCACGGGAGCTGCGGGTTGATTGCGTTAATTACGTTGCGACTGTTTGTCGGTCACTGTGACGGGGCGGTAGAAAGATTGAGAGTAGAGGTAGGATGAAAGAAGAAGAAAAAAATACCCGGCATCAATGTGGTAGACCTATAATAATTGTCCCCATCAGCTATTGCATGCACCTCCAAGAAATCGTCAAAATCGGCAATTGAAACTCACATCATTATAATGTAAAAAACGCAAATCCGGTTCACCAGTCGCTCCAGAGGAGTAAGTAACGCTCTTAGTAGTGTCAGCCATCGGGAGGCAAATGGCGGGGTATTGAACAGCAGTTGGAAGGTAGATGTTTCGGCCAACAACAACAAGGGAATCTCAAGTTTGTCAAATTTGCCCCTCACTCTACTGTATCCTAGCAGAACAAAAGAGGAGGAGAACGGGGGGAGAAGGACGGCAATTGACCCTCCTTTTATCTTATCAACAACCAGCCCGACAGCGGGGAAAAATCACGAGGTGCCTGAAAAAACAAAGGCCTGGACTCGACAGAATGACCTACGAGTAGTACGGGTGCTATGGTACGCATGTGAGAAGTATAAAATTCTTTCTGTAACCACCCTCATACATTGCTACATGCGATGCGTATCAAAGTAAGTTACTGATCAGATTCTAGAGCAGAGAACATCCCGTGCTCAGCTGAAAATCCTGAGGGGAACGCTGCGCATGCCGGCTCGTGAGTACTAGTACTATACCGGCACCGGTGTGTACACGCTGGTTAGTTTTCGAAGAAAAGGCGGGGAACGGGAGTTAATTGGGAAGGATGTCCAATCAAAGTTAAGCTATTGGGTATCATAATTATGTTTCAGTTGGGGATGGATGGATGGGCAAGTACGGGCTTATCCTAAGTCAAAGCCTCGCGGGGTTCCTGGAGGGTGTCAGTGCAAGTGGGATGCACAAAGTGAGTGGGCACGAGCGCAAAAACGGCAGATTTCACGCCGGGATACCGGTATTACACTGGAGAAAAGTTACAAAATGCGGACTATCCATAGAACCACTGAAAACAGTAAGGACATCATTTTATATACAAATGTCCACTCAATTCCTAACCCCTCAAGGGTGGTATGTACCGTAAGAACTCCCTCTCTTGGATGGGGGGGGGGGTGGCTGACGTAACATGGCTAAGGCAAAGTCCCTGTATAAGGAGGGATGTCTCCCACACAAACTTTCTTCAACCACGCAAACCTCCTTCAACCACGAGCAGAAGACAACAACGCCGGGCAATCCATACACCATGTCTTTCTCACGTGAGTTATGCCCTACCTCGGGGAAAATAATAGCTAAAGGTGTATTTAGGCCTTCAGAAATTCGCTGCTACTCAAGCTAGCACGACGGTTATTACCTGGACTATAGTCCTTGTTGCAGCTGCGGCCATTGTTCCCAACCGTCCGGTCCACCCGTCTTGGAGGTAACTTAAGACGGGGCGGACTATGTGCCATAGTCCGACATTTCTTGGGCGACGGGACGCCCTATGCCCGACAACCAAAGGCCCGGACAGACTGTGGGCCTGAGCATCCTGTACAATGCAGTGGACTCTGAAAATTAGCCCCACGTCCTACTCCCCCGGTGTCCTTTATATTATTCGACTAAAATCTACCTCTCGATGGGTGCTTTACCATCCTATAGAGTTAGGGATATTGTTACTAGCAAACGCTTCCTTGGATTGTGGAACGCGCCTAAACTTGCTACCAATTGAGGCAGCGGATAAGACTCGAAGATTCATTTTGGGGCGGAAGGCAAATCCACAAATTCAGACTCCATGCCCTACTCCCGAAAAGCACTGTCTGACTCCATAGGGTCTGCCGCCCGGGTCAAGGGCAGCCGTCCCAGGATTTCGCTGCCCTGGACGGACTGCTAGGGGCAGTCCAGTCCCGTCCAGTGCTCTCGGCAGTCCCCCTTGGACCTTGGGAGCGCTGGCTGCGGCCGCCGTGCTAGGCAGTCACATCGATACGAATCACAGGTTTAGCGATACGAATCACTGCTTTGATAGGATCGACGAAAAAAAATGCAAGATCTCGATAGGAAGATTGACGTCATTGACGTGAGCCCTAACTCACACTCGGCTTTTATACCATCGAAGATTCTATGGTGTGTACTACTATAAGAACTCGAATGATCGGACCATGTGTTGGGTAGTCCAAAATTTCCTCCCTCGAAAAGGGTCGACAAGCACTAAAAAACCCGCTCTCCGAGACAAATAAAAAGGAAAAAAACGCTGGACCTTACTAGAAAAGGCAACTCCAATGTCTTAGCACAGGGTCTAATCATTCGAGTTCTTGCAGTATGCGAGCCCTCGACGGCAACAAGGGGCCTCTCGAAAAAAAACCCGAAGGATACAACGATTGCGTCAAAATGAGTCCCAAGGGTCTCCCGTGCGGGCCCATAGGGGGCTAGGAGGGTAGGGAAGGGGGGTTAGGGGGTAGGAAGGGGTAACAGAAGGGTAGGGAAGGGTAACAGAAGGGTAGGGAAGGGTAGGGAGGGGGTTTCATATCTTTATTCGCATTAGATTGGTTTAAGCATCATCGGGGGTGTTTACAATAGTTAATTATAAAAGGCTTTACATCAACTCAGCTACAGTCCTTCTCATCCACATCAACCCCATAGCGTTTGTGCCTACCAAGTCTCATGGATATCAACCGTTTCCCAAGTATCTACCAGCCAATCCTACCAAGGGGATATATCACCCGCAAGGACATTGGAAGGCCAAATTCCTCAGCCAAACTATGAAAGATCAATTCCCCCGAATATCAACATTTAGGGCCTACGGTGGCCTACCTGTCCGCAAGTAGTACTCACCAGCCATTTCTAAGTGGTGCTATTAGTGGTGCTATTAGCATATACTGTGCCCAACCATAATGGATTTAAGAGGCAACAGGCAGGTATGGAGCAAACAGGCATTTAGTAAGAAGCACAAAATATCAGAAGAGATACCGTAAGGGAGTTAAGAAATGGGTAAAGAATGAAAGAAAAATGAGTGAAAGTGTAGGAGGAGGGTAGGGCATTGTGGCACAGCACAATATAAAAGTAACAAGGCGTAGGGTCTGCCATGGTGGCAGACCCTGTAATATGAATCCAAGCGAGAACAAGGCAGGAGTATGTATGTATGAAAATTTAATGAAGTGGGAAATAAATAGAGGACATCAGTCCAAGTGAGTGAGCCATGATGGCTCACCTGCCACTTTGATTAACAACGTGGGGGAATGGTAAAGGATATCGTAGAAAAAGGGAAGCAAAAAAAAGGTACTAAGAAGGGGGGCAGGTGTGCCATGGTGGCATACCTTGTGACAACATTAACATTAGGAATAGAGAAGGTAGATATGAGAAGTATTATAGAAGAGAAAAACGGCAAATCAAAGGAGGGTGGGCCATGGTGGCAGACATGCCAATTGAATTACTGTAAGATGAAGGGGGATGTTTAAGTGTAAATGAAAGGAGGAGGATGAAAAAAAGAGGGGCAAGGTGGTAAGTTAAGTAAGCCACGGTGCACACCTCTTCAGAAGACGAACATCAAGTAAAGGCCAGAGATAAGTTAGAGGAAATAGGGGCGAAAAATGAGGAGAGCATAGATAGATAGTCTACCATGGTGCGATACCAGGTATTATAATTAATTGATGATAAGGATAAAGAGAAAATTTATATTATAAATTTAATAAAGGAGGAATAAAGAGAGGACTTACGATAACTCTGGGTGTGCCATGGTGGCATACCCAGGGATATAATATTATTATGAAAAATATGAAATAAATAAAACAAAAAAAACAGAAATAGGGAAACTATTAAAAATTAAAAATTAAAAAAAGCAAGGACACGGAAAGGGTAGGCCATGGTGGCATACTCAGACTGGTATTATATTGTAACGGGATGGGAGTTTTAATGATGGAGTAATATATGATGTGAGACATATTTGAATATGTATCATGGTGGCCGACTTGTTGTCCTAGTCATACTGTGCCATACTAGTAATATAGACGGTGGCTACTAAAGTTGACTGAATTCCTAAAGAAAACTGCGCCAATACCAATTGTTTGAGGTGCGCTTTTCCTGATGGGCGAATGTAATGTACTGTATAATAATTAAATGTATATCCTCAACACAAGGCTCGTGAGGAGGAGAGGATGGCAAAACCCCTACTATTATACCAAGTTATGGGCGCGGATGTCCTTTAATTGCGACCATGTAATGCATCGGTGGTGCAATGGTTGAGTGAGTGAGTGAGTGAGTCCTGGTGAATAGCCGCTTGCACTACCAGTACTCTGAGCCAGCCTGTGGAATCACTGTTAGGCGGTTCTAGGGTATAAGTATAAAGCAAGGCCTTTCCACTTTTTTTTTAATTTTTTTAATAATACCTTCCTAGGGAGGTAGGAACTTGAAGGATTTCATCTAAAAACCATCTTAATGATCCCTAACTTAACGCTCCGTCCCTCGAATTCCGCCAATCGCCCCGGTGGTAAAATAAAATTAAAATAAATCTTCACAACAAAGCAAGTCTCCTCTGTGCCCACACGTTGCTACCCCTATAGCCTAATCTATGATACTAGTGTTGTATGTGGAGAGAGAAGAGATGTTCGTTGCTATCTAGTCGTACATGAGAGGAAGCGATATGTAGGTAACGTACTGTACATGCCCACACAACCAATGGATGCCCTGAACCCCAACGCGACATAGACAAACCCTAGTCTAACCCAAAGACATGACCTAAGTGGGTAGCCGTATCTGTACATATCCAACAACTAGTGCCTAGGTGGACAAGCACGATATAACACCCCCTTCACGACAGAGCTTCATCCGTCCCTTAGACCTCATCTATCTAATCATTGACTAGAGACATCTCCTACTAAGCAACACCACTATACAGCCCTACAAGAACCTCACTACCTCTAACTATAATATCCCTACCCCATCGAAAGTTCCATATTATACAACAATAAATTTATTAGACCCCACGCAACGAGCATTATTATAAGTAAGCGTCATTCTTGGGGGGGGATATCCAAAAAAATGCCAAATAACTCATACCATATCGCAAATGTTATTCTTGGAGCTGATGGTTGGAGTCATCAAGTTATTGAATTGTTGTGTGATATAATTCGGTCTGACCTTTTGATTGAAGTCAATGACTACCATGATATATATAATACCTATTATACTCGGAATGTCGTGAGGCTTGTGAAATGGACTTACTGCTAGGGTGTGCAGTACAGTCAAAGATTGGCTGGAGCTTCAGAATTTTGGTGATACTTTATGCAAATGTCATGATATTACTGGTATCATACGTAGGAAGCTATACATACAATGGCTGTGAGAGGCGCATGATATTGTATAATACTAGCGATTGCAGGAACTGAGTTGCCTGCCTGCCTATCTGCCTGCCTGCTTCTGAAATATACCCCATTTCACAAGCTAGTCCCTTTCCGGGTATTATAGTGCCAAATCGCCGAACTTCTGCCATGCATATAATTCCAATCTAGTTCAGCACAAATATAATACCCCCCCCCCCCCATACCAACATGGCGTAAGTTCTCCCGGGGTCAAGTATCACACACAGAATAATAAGAATCGTCGCTGAGCATACTGAAAAATAATAATCGCAATGAAGGTAATGATCGGTGGTGAGGTTTTTTTTTATCTTTTACGTTAGTAGAGTGAAAGGGCTAGAGTGAAGAGGTGCAGTGTGTATTGTATTAAGCGGTGAAGGAGTTTCATGATTTCTTCCGTTGAGTATAATATGTTGAAAGGAATGTAGGTTGAGAGGAAAGGACAGGAAGGAAGGAAGGAAGGAAAAAACAAATATGATGTTATAGGAGAAAAAACTTTTGATGGCTTGCGTGTCCTTCTGCCAGTGGCATACACGTACCACCGCCTGCGGCCTCTGAGTGTGGGTGTTTCTTATACCAAGCGCGGCTATTTTCAATACGGCAGTTATGTTTTCTTGCGAGTGATGGACTGTGAATGGATGAGTGCCCCATCGTGTCGGAACTTAGAGATCTACACTATGTGTAGTAGGAGGTGAGAAGGAGTTAGTGGCAGAATAGCTACGGCACTTGACGACTCAACTATAAAATTTTCCAAGTCTTTAATTTAATTTCAATTTGGACACAACTGCTATGCTTAAAGCCTGACTATGGAGTAGAAACATACTGTACTTGGGCGCAAATTAAAGATCTGGACGGTGTGACAAACAAGCGAAACAAAATGCGTGGTTGCGACATAGATATATATCAATATCACTCTGTCTTGATCTTTAATTTGCGCCCAAGTAATTTAGAGAAAAGACAAAAAGGCAAGGAAGATAGGGAGCGCGAAAGCAAGATAATGTGATTTATTTCCCGACACAAACTAAAACGACAAAGATATAACCAAAGTAAGAGTTACTTACCGTAAGAGCTCGAATAATTGGGCTATGTGCTAGGTAGGACGTTGAAGTTGCCTCTCTTAGTAAGGTCTAGTGTTTTTTTCATTTCCATTTTCCTCCGAGGGCAGAGGAGGAATTTTTTGGACCATGATATTATACTGTACCTAGCAATTATCCGAGTTCTTACGGCACGCCAAACAAAGAGGAAAACATGGCTCGCTACAATCGTTACAAGTGCCCATTGTTAAACATTTTCATCAGCTAGCCCAGATGCAGCCCCTCTGTGACTAATCTCATAACGAACGATGGAAAGGCCATCATCGTCTTGGCCAGGGTTGACTGTATGGTAGTTGGCCAGGAGCAGGATTTTGTAAACTGCCGCCCCGAGGGCTGCTCCAAGGCAGGGTCCGACCCCTATGCAGAATTGTGTTAGAGGACTTGGCAGCATGTTTTGCGGGGAAAGTGAGGGTGTTACAGTAAATCCAATGGTAGCCCGGGAAATCGCGGGTAATAACTGCTGGCCCAAGGGACCTAGCAGGATTGAGCGAAGCGCCAGTGAAATAGTTCCCAAAGAGCAAGATAGTGAAAAAGCAGAGCCCGATGCCAAGCGGGGCGATAAAGGTCGCACGATGCTATTAGCCAGTCAGCCTTCATTGCACAAAAGTCTAGGCAGACAATCCGAAGTGAGGGATCATACTTTTTCCACAGCGAGCTGGTGACCAGAAACAATGTAAGCTTATTTTCTTACATGAAGAGATTTAGACAAAAACATCATGTCCTACCAAAAAGAATGCAATCATCAATTGCGCTGTCAAAAAAACTTCAAGAAAGAGCCCTTGAACGATAGAGACATCCGCTGTTACCCCTGACATTAGCCTAAACCCCAGAACTACGGTACGGCACACACAAGTGCCTACTCACGTGCTAGACTCGTCCCAACAGCCAGTTTTCCGGGTGTGAGCCCTTCAACGAGGCCGGCTGCTGCAATCCCTCCGAGCAATTGAGCACCTCCTATTAGAGCACCTTTGAGAGGAGGAACTCCTCCAATAAGGACACATCCTAAAGTGATCGCTGGGTTGAAGAAGGCGCCGGTGACACGGTAGAAGGCCCAAACGTTGACGGTAAGGGAAAACCCAGCGGAGAGGGACTCATAAAGCAAAAGTTCCGGTGTTGGGACAACACGAGTAGGATCTTTTGGGAAGGAACTACTACTGCTAGCATAATTGATCTTGACTGCCTGGGTGCCGCCAAATGCGAGGGATAGGAATAGGAAGGTTCCTGTAAGGCATGGGGATGGTTAGCCTTTAAAAAAACAAGTAGACGGAATATAAAGTGCGGAATCAAATACCTAGAAATTCTCCAAACTTTGCAGAGCACGGTGATATCAGTAGATTCTTCGACACATTCATCTTACAATCACAGGGCATACCATTAAAATACCATCTATAAAAGCCAAGTGTCAATACCCCGGCTACCTAAATACCTAGAATTATGAAAGGGCTGTGCCTACAGTTTTTAAGGGTATTCTGCTTCAAAGGAGCCTGCGACCCCACATTGAGGCTGGCATTCTTAGAATCAACTCCTTCAATTGGGGTAGTACTGGTAATTGTATTGATTTTAGGTTCAGACATCTTGCTCGGGTTATCAGTTAAAGTGATGAAAGTTTAAAGGATGCTCAAGAAAAGAAGCTTTTATTATTGGAACTCAGAGAGTCGGAGGCGGCGGTAGTGGGGTTGTGTGGGAGTGGTGGTGATAGTTGCCGTACAGGCAAAGGTACGAGATAGCGATATCTAAAGCCCAGTAGGAAGGTGCGAGCCTTATATATCATATTATAGACCACCCAGCACACCGTCTCCTGGAAAACGAAACCCCACACTGTGTCAAGTTGTATAGCCTCGATAGTGATTTAGGCTTGCCATCACAGTCCCGATGCTCTCGACCGCGGAATCCCAACGCACTCATTACTTACAATTGCCAGATGTTAGTAGGACGGAGTGTTATTCCATGCCACCAAGATCCTGAGACTCTTGCCAATTTTTGGCCTGTACGCGATAACAGTCCGCTTTTCAAATGCCGGCAATTACGAACATCACACAAAACCCCACTTTTTTTTCCTTCGGTTCATATTTCGATAACCAATTGTAGACCATAGATCCGATCGAGGCCGAAGGATACACGGCATCCTTCCAACATTCATCCTGTGAATTTGTGGCAAGAGCTCCACCCAGGAAACTCTTTGGGACCAAGAGATGTGGTAGCAGAAACTTCAGATAAATTGGGTGATCGAGATGCCCCAATCGATAAACACAAGTGACGTATAATCGTAGGACCCCAAACCCAAACATCGCTCTCTAGTAACCTGGGTAGAGATGCTGGGGTCTCGCTTACAGCTGCCGATCAAACAAAGAGCCGCCGTTTGAGGGTTTTTTTTTCCTTTCTCTTGAGAGGAGAATTGAATACCGGACTATCTTGAATAAGAGAGAATTGTCCCTGGACGTCTGTTTCCTATCCTGATGGGGACTGGGGAAAATGCCGGCAAACCAAAACTCACCTTACTCAAAAGGGATATTTAGGCGACGCATCTGCGCTTAAACTAAGTTACAAGTACCAGTATGGTGCATGCAACGTGGTAAGCTAACCATGTTGTGGTTGTTTTGGTTTTGGTTCGCCGTAACCTCACCCAATCATCATGCACAGTACCATATCCCAGTTCAAGCGCAAGAAATTCTCTCTTATCCAAGATAACACGGTAATCTTCCAACTCCCCGGCACATGGGAAGATGTAGTATGTGCCGCTTTCAATGTACCGGTACCCCCAGAAGCATCAATGATAAAATCGGCCGTGTTTTCGGGTGCTAAAGTGGCACAGCACCACGACTTATCCTCCAACATCCTTGCTGTATATCCTGCACCCAACTCGAAACTGGACTACTTGCGTAATGGGAATGGGGGGTTCCCGTCTTCGTCTCATTGTAACGAAAATGTGAATCGTGCAGAAAGGATTATGAGCAGACCGTCCCCTTTCTAGTACTCGGATGCCAGAGATAGTCTGCGAACAGCAAGGCTGACAAAGCAAGAGAGTATATCGGAAATAGTTGCACGCATTAATGGTGTGTTGAAAGCCGGAAGAATTCCCCGCATGGTTTCTGCTTTACTATCGGTTAGGCTATCTATATATAGAGGCTTCTATTGGCCACCAGACATATACATTACCACCTGAGCTCCCACCAGCCTTCTCGGGGGTTCTCAGATACCAGTTCCTATGGAAAGAGAGTATGCCGCTCAGTGGAGTACGAGAAGGAAGGCCAAGGACTATTGATGTGACAAAGGATGTCATGAAGGATATCTGGGATCAGATAGCTGTGGGAGATGAGTTGCGAAGGTTAGTAGAGCGTAGACTATGCCCCAGAGGATTCAGGCGGTGATTGCTGCAGGTGGCGGGCACACAGTTTATGCCGAGAATAAACCCTCCCGTTCGCAGACTTACCCTAACACCCCAGCATCATATCATACAACGGGAAAAGATCTTCCCATTCATTCCACCCACCGCCATTAGGGCCTGGCCCTGCCCGGAGGACTGGAATAATTGGGGATGACGCTAGAAATCCAAAATTTCCCCCTTTGGATTAAGGTGAGAGCACGACGAAGAGGTTCTTTTTCAGCCTTCAGTTGAGAAAAATACGACAAACCTTACCAGGAGGGGCAGCTCCTGACATGAGGCTTAGTTATTCTTGCTCTTATAGTACGGTAATTCAGGAGAATAGCCCCTGATACAAGTGAAATCTCAGAATCACAAAAACTCACTCGCCTGGTATTGACCGCTAGGTTGTAGTTGCTTCACAATTACCAAGCTCCACCTCTAGTATAAAAATCTATCACAGCTCCAAGCCGAGTTATCTCATAGCTAGTACTAGCATTTCTAAAAGAACATGAGAGTGGCACAAGCCATGGGGAATCCATCATGTGGGGCACAAAAAAAAAAAGAAAAACAACAAACTCCGTTTCCCGACCCTACAAGCCATTACATCGGTCATGGTCATCATCGCTCTCGTCGCTGTCGCATAACATTTCGTCCCGTATCCCACATAGTGACTGTCATTCGAGTACAGAGAAAAGAAAAAGAGAAAAGGTGCGGTAAACTCCAAACAACAGTCATAATCATGACTGAGAGCCATCCAACTATCGTATCATATTATGCGAGAACTGCGCCTTGAGGCTGCTGCGGTTGATTTCCCAACTCGATTATCTGCTTCATCAAGAAGCCCTTTTCATCGATGAATTGTTCGTCCTCTAATCCCATGAATAAAGATATTAGACTAGGTTTTGGTCATAAGATATGCGAAATTTGGCTTACCCCGGCGATCATCATGAAATTTGGGTAAGAAAGCTAGAAGCTTCTCTCGATTCTTTAACAGAATATCCTGTACAGGCTTCGACTTCTTTGGGTTCGCCACAAAGACCTGTGGATTATCATTAGTCAGGAAAACCAAGTCAGGCGATGCCCAAATAAATAAAAATAAATAAAAATAAATAAAAAACAAACCTTAAAAACGTGGAACGCTTCGTACTGAATGTTCTTACTCTTATCACGAAGTAAATTCATCGTCAACTTCAAGTGATCCGGAGAGTCCACGTAAGCGAGCATTATGTTGTAATTCGCCCTGTCTAGAAGAATCTCTCCAAGAAGCTTGATCGACTGCCGTTTGGTAACATAATTTGGCGACACCAAAAGCGTATTGTATTTCAGGAAGAACTATGAATGTGATCAATACGCCGAGTAGTTCAAGATAATAGGAAACACGTACTCTAGCATAATTCTGGCTGAGAAACTGAGCTACTAGTGGCTTATGTTTAGTCAATAGCTCCTATAGGGCTTGTTAGTAAGGAGACGATGCCTTCTCAAGAGATATGAATGATGCTCACTCTAAAAGTGCCGAAAGCGTCGCTCGCGATGTCAAAGCTGCCACCCTGAACGTAATCAAAGAACCTCCAGAATCTTTCGTCATAGAGTACAACGTGTGCCAAAGCCTGATGTTTAAAGCTTTCCCGAAGAATTGTCCCACAATTGTTGGCCACATCTTTGTTTTCGTACCCCTTAACCAGAGTGATCAAGGTATCCGGACGGTTGGTATGAAGGTAATCAACGGTGGGGAAACGATTGATAGGCTGTGGACAGTATCGGAGGAGGCCATTGAACAGCGCAGTCACATCCTTCTTGGCCTGTATGTGGTGAACATGAGCGTGTCGGTGGTCAGCAGAGGAAAAATATTTCAAAATACCGAGATTCGTTTCCCAAACAGAGGAGAAACATTGAATAAGGATTCTAACCTCAAAGTCCAACCGAGCCATATTATTGGCAAGCAATGGTAGTAAATCTATTGTGTAGACTTCCTGGGCCAACATCTGAACCTGATCTGGAATTGGATCCGTTTCTATTTTATGCATGTCAGTAGCGGAATTTCGCAGAAAACATGGCAACCTAATTCGAAATCAAACAGGGAGGGAACGGCAGGAACGGACCTGCATTTCCTTGTAGGACAATCTTCATCTGAGCGAGTAGCCGTGAGGCGTCTTCGGATGCCTACAAGAGACCATGATAACCACCACCTTTAGCAAATACCACAAACCGCCTATAGATGCAATCATAATACCACTAGGTAACGGAAGAAGAAGTAGACTTACACGGCGTCTCTCTAAATGGACATCCATTCGTGAGATAGACTCCCGAACGGCCCGTACAAGGTCCTGGGGAGTCTTTTGGCGGTTTCTGCCGAAGAGAAATGACATGGTGGGAATATAAAGCTGGTACTATAACA
>Ga0307507_10001984_pt1 | contig 44384 bp, 5 predicted proteins | sample 7_EM_MG_FD_207223 | JGI IMG/M metagenome (GOLD analysis project Ga0307507, IMG submission 207223) | Populus trichocarpa ectomycorrhiza microbial communities from riparian zone in the Pacific Northwest, United States - 7_EM | ecosystem: Host-associated > Plants > Roots > Unclassified | place... | reverse complement strand
GTACGCAGAACCGTTGTACGCAGAACCGTCGTACGCAAAGCCGTCATGCAGAGCCTCCGTACGCAGAGCTTCGCGCAGAGCTTCGTGCAGAGCCTCCGTAGAGCTTCGCGCAGAGCCTCCGTACATACACCACCTCTTTACATCTCGTTGTAAGTGCTTATTGATCTTGGCGACTAAACTACCTATTTTAGGCATAATCCTATACAGAAAGGGTATAAATCCGCGCTGTTTGATCGGCACGATCGGCACGCACTTACAACGAGATGCGCCGGGGTGGTGTAGAGCTTCGTGCAGAGCTTCGTGCAGGCAAGAAATTGAAATAGAAAAGCTCTGCATAGGGCACTTTTATCCTTATTAATTGCGATGTTTTATACATTTTCTATTAGATAAAGGATATTTTATAAAACTACTCTATAGATAATAAGGCGCGTTTAATATGGAAATAGGCTATCTCATAGTTTTATATATAAGATTAGGTGTAAATTTTAGGAATCTATATATTAAGGATTCCAGTTTGTTTTATAAACGACTAATTAAAGTCCTTATTATTTTAATTAATAAGATCTAAACTAAAAGGACCTAAATTAAGCCTCTAGATCTAACAGAACCTTTAAATTTAGGCCCTTAAGTCTTATAATATTACACTCCTATCTAGCATAAAGCTTATCCCTCCTACACTCCTTCCTCGCCTTAACCTCCTCCTTAGTTTTATTATAATAGTGCCTATAACAACTATAACCCTCTAACGCCTAATACGGTATAGCCTCTTTAACTTCCTTAACTTCCTTAACTTCTTTATTCTAAAACCATATACACTAACTATGGTCTATAGGCGGCTCTATATAAGTTATCTAAGTAACCTTTGTTAGTTTGGCGCGTTAGCCAGGCTTAGGTAGTCCTAGAGGAGGAGTAGATGGCTTCCTACGTTTATTTGCAGCAGAAGCCTTAGTAGCGACATTAGTAGTACGTGGACGAGCGAAGGTATTACTAATAGAGCGAGTGCTGCTAGCTAGAGGAGCTGCTAATAGCGTTAACTTTAAGGCCTGCTTTATGGGCTTCTTCGCGGGCTTTTTCGCGGGCACTATAATACTAGGAAACGCGTTAAGATAGGGTAAATAGCAGGGTAACGTCGGCTTTAACTTACTGACTAACGGTAGGGAGTTATGTCGACAATAAGGCGTGTTGAACGTGGAAAATGGGCTATCTCACGGTTTTACACGTAAGGTTGGGTGCAAAAATCGGAGATCTGCATGCCAAGGATTGTGGTGCATTTAGTAAACGATAAATTAACACATGGAATCCTTGGCGCGCTTCGCAAAAAAAAACACGCCAAATTAACACGCCAAATTGAAGTTATTATATATAGAGTCGCATGTAGAGCTTCCATACGCAGAGCCTCCATATATAGAGCTGTGCGCAGAGTTATCGTATGCAGAGCCTCCATACGCAGTGCCTCCATACGTAGAGCCGTACGTAGAGTTATCGCATACTGAGCCTCTTTACGCAGAGCCTCCATACGTAGAGCCTCCTGTCGACCGTCGAGGTCACTGTCAGATACCACCTTATGACTCGGTCATCGACTCAGTTATCGACACGGTCGCCGACTCGGTCACCTACTATACCTTTATTTTAAAGATAGGTAAGAATATAAGGTTTTGGAAGTTGTTAAGGGATAATAACTTAGGTGGGGGAGGTATATAGTGGTGTAATTTAGCCCCCTAGATTTAATATCTAGATTAGGCATAGCTTTTAGAGAGCCTTCTATATATTTTATATAGATCGGTTTAGAGCCCTAGAGTCTTTAATAACTTAGACAGGACCAATAGATATACACTTTTCCTTTAATATACTCTTTTCTTTTTATAAGGGGACTTTATAGACAGGGGGCTATAAGGACACGATTGTGGAACAGGATAGATTGGTAAGAGAGACGAATCCTTAAGGAGGTAAGGCCTTAGGGATTGTGGAGACTATATACTATGGGTACATGCCTCTAGCACATAACTGGCGACCATCTAAGGGGCGTCCGGAGGTTGTCCTAAGGGCAACCTAAGGTGTCCGCAATAATATCCCTTACATTACCCCCCCCCTTCTTGCGGTTAGCCCCTAATTGCCATTACCTTATAGTAGGGAAATTATAAGGGCTTGTCCTAGAAGGGGTTTGGAGAGATATTAGGGAGATATTAGTATGCCACTATATATTATTTATCTATCTAACCCCTGCTTTAAACTTCTGAAAACCTTAATAAGGAAAAAATATAACTAGAGAAAAGATGTAAGGATTGCTAGGAGACCTATTAAAAGCCTACTAGAAATATACTAGTAACTACCTAGGCTAACCTAAGGATTTTTATACAACTCTACTTTTAAGCCTTTATACCAATCTACAATTAATTATAAGTATTATAGGCAATTTAGTGTTCCTAATATAGTTCTATAGAACCTTTTAGTATAGGATTTAATATATAGAGCCTTAGCTTGCCGTCGTCTTTAACTTTTAAGATATTAATCTATAATCCTTTCTTGTTAGTCCTGTGCTATATATTTAGCGTAGCTCTACTGCCCAGTAAATAGGAGGGACACTTTATAATAGCGCCTTTAGCTATTATACGGTTGTTAAGAACGTCTATAACGTTATTCTTTAATACTATAGTATCGTTTAGGTATAATTTAACCCATATATATCTGTAATTAACGTCTTAATTGCCTTCCCTGGCCATGTGGTCGGTTTTTCTTGTGGGTATAACGGAGCCTTGTAGTAGGTACTACGGTGGACTCGTTAATGGGCTAGGTATATAGGTATAAATAATAAGTCAATAACGTAATAACAACTAGTGGAGTGGTTGCCCAATAGATTAACTCTAATTGTATTCTGAGATTCACTATAAAGAGAGAACTATCTGGGTAGGGACTATAGTCCTTTAAATACACAACTATACGCCTAAGAAATCCCTTCGCTCTGTGAGGTATATGTACTCTATACGCTCTATATAGATCACATAGATTACATAGATTATATAGATTATATTATATAACCTTAGCTACTATTCCTTGTTATATAGTTCCACCAGATCCATCCTAGACTATGCCTATATTAACTAACTAGCTTCCACCAACTCCTCTCTAAGTAGTTGTAATATTGTACTTAAGCTATCCGTAACACTATCTCCCTCCTCTTTATCTTTGTCCTTAAAGATTCCTAACATCTCCAAGTTATCTACTAGAGGTGTGATGTCCGTCTAATTAATTTAGTTAATATTTTTATTTATTATACCTTCTAAGGTTTCTAAGCCTTTGGCCTCTTCTTTTACAGCTTATTAGTCTCGTACCATTGCTATAATACTATCGTTGGGTAAAATCATGCCATCTCTATATTCTCGTTATGCGAAAGAGGGGTTAGTTTATATTGCACTAGTAAGTCCTTTGTCTTAGCAACCCTCTTCTTATTTAGAGTGCACTAAAGCAAATATTTAATTATCCTGCGATGTTTGCTCTATCTCTAACGCTAAGTATGCGTGTCCTATAACTCTTAACAGTTTTCGAGTTCCCTAAGTAACTTATTATAGGGTCTCGCGTTTAATCTACTACTGCAAAGCTTGATAACAAGTTAGCTGCCTTCCTTGCGGAGCTTTAGCGTACTCGCGTGGCTTACAAGGCCTACTTATCTACCTCTGCGCGTTTACTTCGTCTCGAGCGCGTTTATAAGAAGGTCCGTTCTAAGGAGTGAAAACTTATTTAATAGGGCCTATCTAAGCTAGGTAATGAGAGAGTAGTGTCTCTAGAGAAGGAAACAACTCTAAGTAATATAGTAGTTGCTCTTCCCGGGTCCCCCTTAGGTGACTCGTCCTTTGGCGATCCTTTTTTAATACTTCCTAACCTACTTTCTTCTAATACTCCTATACCTTTCCTATAGCGTTCTCTAGGTTGCTTAGTAGTTCCTAGGTAGTCTTACTATAGCCTATCTACTTTACTTTATACCATATTTTATTATCTACGTCCTTATAACTGATAATCTTTAAAACTTACCATTTGTCTTCTTTCTATCCTTTATATGTGTCTGCCTTGTAGACTAATAGCTTAATATTCCTATATACTGGCTCTAGTATTGCAATATACTGTATAGGGTAGATCTTTATTTTAGCTAGTAGGTTTAACTTATACGTGACTAATAAAATCCCCTTTGCGATTTTAAAAGGTCCTAGTCTAATATAGTCTAACTTCTTGCTTAGTTGTTAACTCTTAAAATTTTTGTGTAATAGCCACACTTATCTCCCTCCTTAAGATCTGGTCCCTTAGATCTCTTAGCATTATAGTACCTTTTTATTCTTTTTTATACTAGTTTAGCTGTCTCCTTAAGGTCTATATAAAGATTTATTAACATCTTTATTCTTTCTTTAGCTGTGCTACTTATCTTCTTTGCTTAACGTGGCGATAACAATATTCTTAGCTTATACCCATAATTCGCCCTAAATAGTAATATTCCCATTCCTTCTTATAGTGTTGTATTGTATATAAACTATATAACTAGTAGTAATAATACCCAATTATTCTATACGTGATTAATATAATGTCTTAAATACTACTCTAGTGTCTAGTTTAATCTTTCTGTTTATCCGTCCGTCTGCGGATAATACGCTATTAAGGTTACTACGCGAACTCCCTATTCCGCCAAGAATACCTCCTAAAATGCTACTATAAATCTTAGATCTCTGTCTAATATTATCTTATCTAGTACTCTATATCTTGCGAATACTTCCTTAATATAAATTCTAGTGATATCCTCTACTAATATCCCTTCTATATATGCTATAAAGTATCCCCACTTTATAAGCTTGTCTACTATTACTAAAATTTTATTATAATCTTGTTCACTAATAGGATCTCTTAACTTTAGTAACTTAATAATAAAGTCCTATAATATAACCTCCTATGGTCTTTCTGGTATTTTAATAGGTTGTAGCTCTCCGTATAGCTTATACCTTATTAGTTTATTTCTCTAGCAATTTAGATATTCTTTTATAACTTGTTTCGCTAGTCCCCAGATTCCTTAAATAATATACTCCTCTTAAAGTCTTAACACTAAGCCTATAGCTCTATTATATCCTTAAGTTAGTCCTTTATAAAACAATTTAATAAACTCTTTTGTAATAAACCTTGGAATATAAGTCGCCTCTTTATTCTTATACTGTTCCGTATCTAGATCCTCTGCCTATACTTTTTAGATCTTCTGTATCTAATTACTCTCTAGTAATTTATAGATCTAACTCTCTCTAGTCGTTATAATTCTTAGATAGTTATACCTAATCAATCTATTTTAATCCTTTTATAGTAAAGCCCCTAATGGCTTCTTATTGTTTTATAGTTTAGCCCTTCTGCTTAGAGCATCTACTTATGTATTATCAGTACCTTTAGTGTGCTAAATCTTAAAATAGTATTCTATAAGCATTTCCGTCCATCTAACTTGTCTTCAGTTAAGTTCCTTTGTTGTTAGGAATCCTGTAAGGTTTTTATAATCTGTTTTAACCACAAATAGTTTCTCTATACTTTATAAGAATGCTCTCCATTTCTTTAACGCTATAACTATACCTAATAACTCCTTATTATAGATGTTATAGTTTAGTTCTAGTAGTGTTATCTTTTAACTATAGTATATTACTAGATGCCATGCGTTCTAATACTTCTATAGTAAATATGCTCCTAATGCGAAGTCTAATATATCTATCTTAACAACCGTTTCTAACTTTAGTTAATAGATCTTAAGGATTGGTCCTTAGGTAAACAACTCTTTTAGTTTCTTAAACAACTTCTTTTACTTCTCTACCTAAACCTATGGTTTCTTCTTCTTCGTTAGCCTTATAAACGGCTTAATACTTTTTAACTACTATGCTATAAACCTCCTATAGTAATTGCAAAACCCTAGAAATAATCTTAACTGTATAATGTTCTCTAGTTCTTGCTAATTTACTATAGCTTCGACTTTCTTTAGGTCCATACTAATCTTTCCTAGTTTAATAATAAATCCTATAAAATTGGTCTCTCTTATAAAAAACTTGTATTTCTTAATTGCTACTAGTATCTGTTCTTCTTATAGTCTCTTTAAGACCTACTGTTACAGGACACCTCCGTAACACCTTACACACGTTTACCTGTTTTCACCATCTCGACCTCCATATTAACGACTTAGTTAATTAAGACACATAACGGCAATCTAAGGCAATTTACTATCACGTGACGGCAATCTACGGCAGTTTGCCGTCCTTTACTATATTCCGCCACATTCTGCTAAGTTCTACTAGGACTATAACCTAAAGCCTATTCCGCCCCATGCACGTGTTAACCAAGCAACTAAGTTAACGATATATACCCCTTTCCTCCCATTTCCTTACCTTCTTTCCTTACACAACGTCTTAACTTTATTACGCAGTTTATATATATAGCTTAATAATATCTACTTTACTATATATTATTACCGCTTATACTTACTCCGTAATACTACGTTGCGTTAACCTTATATACTGCCCTCTAAAATACAGAACGACCTTAAAGCCCCCATAATAGCCGCCGGCATTATGTCCGCACTTTAAGAACAATTATTAGAGATATAGAAGTTCTTTATAGACACCCTCACATAGAACTAAGCCACTTTAACTTAACAACAAGCTAATTAAGAGGCACAACATCTATAAATAATTAAGGACCTCCAAGAAGAAGTCCGCACCCTTAAGATACCCATACTAGGGCTCTAAGACTAAACGCCTTCTCTAGAGATAAACACGTGGGATAAGAGTCCCAAACCTATAGTAACTATTTACCCTAAACCAACTACCGTACTATAACAATCCGAATAACTACCAAACCCTCTAATATTCACTAGTAAATAATAAGAACTCCAATTATTCCTAAGCTAGCTTAAAAATAAGCTAACTAGTAACGCTAACCGCTACCTAACTAAAGCCAACTAACTCTACTACGCCCTAAGTTAACTAGGAGGAGATATAGCTAACCTTGTTAAACCCCTTTAACCAAACTTAGTATAAAGCCTAGTTGTACTACTTAAAGCCATATATAGTAACCCAAACCACCAAGCTACCACTTAGAGGAAGATAAACTATATAACTTAAGGAACAAAAAGCTTCCTAGTATACTTCTCCAAATTTAACCGTTATGTAAAGGAAACAGGCTAGAATAACTCCACACTAGTTAATAGCCTTATTAAGTCCCTAAGCCCTAAACTAAAAACCTCCCTAATAGGTGTAGACCTACTAGGAGCCATTAATGCCTGCGCAAACCTTATTAATAAACGGTATAATAATATACTACGCCTAACACTAAAGTCCACTCCTTAATATAATACGACAGCTCTATAAACGTCTATTAAGTTATTGTCTCAGCCTAAATACCCTAACGCTATAGATATTAATATAGGGACCCTAGGATATGCTCCACTAGGGTCCCCTAAATAAGAATAACGCATTAAGCTAGGCCTTTACTTTAAATGCGGAAGTAAGAATTATATCTTAAGATACTGCTCTGTCCCTATGCCTTAACACAACTTATAAATGGCCAATACTAACAACCGTTCACCGCATTAATCCTCCAGTTACTGCCCCTAATCTTTATCTAGCTCCAACTCTATATCTAGTAAGCACCACTTATAAGGATAAAGTTATAACTAATATTCTGCAGGAACCCCTTCCCGCTCGCCACTAAAAGGTATGTCCTAGAGTTAAGTTGCTCTCTAAGACAGCTATATTACAGGATCTCGTTAAATGCATTAGATGTTATAAAACCTAACTCTTAGGATTATAGTATAACCATTAACTGCCGTCTTTAGCAGAAAGGTTAATAGGCTAACACTTAAGTCCTAATTAACACAGGAGCTAGCGGTATAGGATTTATTAATAAGATCTTCGCGTAAGACAATAGGTTTACCCTAACACCCCTTAACCGGCATATTAATATATTTGGATTTAATGGCAAACGCATTATCTTAGGCCGTATTACTTACATAGCGGCCCTAAGACTCTAATACCTAAACCATAAAGAATTAATTAAACTCTTTATAACTACCCTAGGTCACCTAGTAATCCTTAAACAGCCCTAGATAAAGCTATATAAGGTAACCATTAATTAGAATAACCTTAAGCTTCTATTTACCACCTCCTATTATAAGCAGAAGTGCTTTATAACTTGCTGCTTAAGCCCTAAACCAAAATCTAAAAAATTCACTAGGATCTACTAGTTTAAATTTTCTACTAATATCTACTCTATACCTAAAAAGTCCACCCAATTCCACCAACCTGAGAATTCTACCAAATTCCACTAACATAAGATTTCTACTAACGTCTACTAAGAACCCAGAAATTATACTAGGCCACATAAACTAACTCTAACTACTACACCGCCCTAAACTAAGTAGAAGCCTAAGCCTAAGCTTAATATACAAAAGTACTAGAAGAACTGGTATTCCACTATAAAAAGAATACTTAAAGAACCCAAACCTAAATATAAACAAGAAATTATATAAGAGACTAAGGATAATCTAAATTTGCTTAACACCTTAGATATTTATATAATTGGAGCTACTGTATTAGTATAACTTGCCAGGAAACCAGAATATACAATCTTTGCTGTTACAATGGCCGATATTAAGAAGGCCTTAGCATTAAAGAAGCATACTAACCCCGCCATAAAAGTACCTATAGAGTACCATAAATATCTAGATATATTCTTATAAAAGGAAGCTAATAAGCTACTAGAACGCCATCTATATAATTACAAGATTGTAGTTAAAGAAGGAAAATATTCTGGATTTGGACTCTTATATAGGATGTTCTAAAACAAACTCTAGGTACTACGGAAGTACTTAGATAAACATTTAGATAAAGGATTTATTAGAGCAAGTTCTTTACCTATAACCATACTAGTAATTTTTGTTAAGAAACTTAGTGGTGGTTTATGCTTCTATATAGACTACTAAGCTCTTAACGCTGTTACTGTTAAGAACTAATACTTAATCCCATTAATCCAAGAGACACTAAACCGATTAAGTAAGGCTCGCTTCTATACAAAGATTAATATTATCCACGTATTTAACCGCCTCTGTATCGCGAAGGGAGATAAATGGCTTACTACATTTCGTACTTAATACGGACTATTTAAATACTTAGTAATGCCATTTAGCTTTATAAACGCCCTAAGTTTATTCTAACACTTTATAAATAACACCCTATGTCTATACCTGGACGTCTTTTATACTGCTTATATTAATGATATCTTAATATACAGTAATAGTCTGGCTAAATACTAAAAATATATTAAACTGGTCCTGTAAGCCTTGTGCAGAGCCGGCCTATAATTAGATATAGATAAATGCGAGTTCTATAAAACGGAAGTCCTATACCTTAGACTTATTATTTCTATAGACGGCGTATAAATGGACCCTAAGAAAGTTAAAGTAATTGTAAACTGGTAAGAACCCAAGAATGTTAAGGATGTAAGAGCCTTTATAGGCTTCGCCAACTTCTACCAATAGTTTATTGATAACTTCTCCGCCTTGGTTTTACCCCTTATGGCCTTAACCTAAAAGGATAAAGCCTTTATCTTTAATAAGGAATATAAGAAGGCCTTTACTTACCTAAAGGTTATGTTTACTACTATACCTATACTTTAACACTTTAACCTAGACTAAATAAGTGTTATAGAAGCTGACTTGTCCAATTATATTACTAGAGGTATTTTGTCTTAATATAATAAGGAAGGAGTATTGTACCCTATAGCATACTTTTTGAAACAACTAAGCCTAGCTAAATATAATTACAAGATCTATAATAAAGAATTGCTGGCTATTATTAGATACTTTAAGTAATAGTAACTAGAACTAAAAGGAGCTAGATTCCTAATTAAGGTTCTTAGCGATTATAAGAACCTATAGTACTTTATAACTATAAAACAGCTAAGCCACTGTTAAGCCCGCTAGTTAGAATATCTATCCCAATTTTAATTCTTAATTATATACTACCTAGGCGTTTAAGGTTAAAAACCTAATGCCCTAACTTGACATTTATAAGATATAATAGCACAGAAAGAAGCGCGCGCCTACCGTAATTAAACCCTACTTTATCCCGAATTATTTAATCCCCTAGCTGTTACGGACGCTTTAAGTACGATGTTACAACTACTTGAAGAAGAGTCGCAGAAAGCTAGTTGGTTGATACAGGCACGGTCTAAGATGGATCCGGTGGAACTATGTGACGAGGAATGGTAAGTGAGTCACATAATATTATACGCGGTGTATAGAGTATACGCAGTGTACATCTACGTACAATACGTATAATACGTACCTCACGTACAAGAGAGGATTTCTTAGGAGTACGGTTATATATTTAAAGGACCTTAGTCTCTACCATAGATAGTTCTCTCCTTGTAGTAAATCTTAGAATATAATTAGAGTTAATCTATTAGGCAACCACTCCACCAGTTATTATTATGTTGTTGTTTTTGTTCTTACCTATATACCCAGCCCAATAACAGAACCTACTATAGTTCCTACTACAAGGTTCCGTTATATATTCACTACCTAGGTTATAGTATTGAATAAGATTAAATAATATGCCACTAAGAGCAGCACTAGTCACAACGGCGTTAACGGCAGCCACAACCTCAGGGCCAAGTGATACCAGTATAGATAATGGGGATTCTCAAGTGGTTACGCAAGGTCAGTTATAGGAAATAGTTAATTACTTATAAGATAATAATAGGATACTTAAAGAACGCATTAATGGAATCAGAGTAATAAAGATTAAGCTACCTTTAATTAAACGATTCTTAGGGGAGAAGTTAAAGCTTAAAGGATTTCTTATGCAGATGCACTTTAAGGTAGTATAGGAAGGAGCGAAGTTAGCAACATTGTTAGATTAAGTAGCCTATATAGAATTGTTCCTAACAGGGAGGGCACTTAAGTGGTTTAAGCCGTATATCACAGAAATATAGGCTAATAGTATAACAACTACTAACCAGGACATATGGTATATATTTGCCAGTTAAAACAGGTTTGCGGAATAACTAATGCAGATATTTAGAGACCTGGAGGCCACAACCACAGTGGAACAAAAGCTTCAGAACTTAGTACAACGCACTTTAGCAATTAAGTATATAACACAGTTTTAAACACTAGCTATATAGGTTAAGTGGAATAATAGGGCGCTTATGGCACAGTATAAATAGGGACTTAAGGCTAAAGTCTAGAATATAATTATTCTAATGGAAGATACGGATACTCTAAGAGAGTTAATAGATTAGTTAATAAAGATTAATAACAGAATCTATTAAAGGGAATAAGCTAAAAGAGGGCAAAATAGAGTTCCATAGTTGTATAAGGCGCAGAGTATGTAACAACAGATATAGAGTTAAAAACTATGGAATGGCGCAGAGTTAATAGACCTAAGCGGTACTAAAGAAACCTAAAGATGGGAAAAGAAACTATAGAAACCTAGAGGTTAAGGATTAAGTAATTAAAGGACCTAGGAGCAGAGGCTAAACTAGGGATTTTAGCAGCAGAAGATGTTTAGGCGAACTCTATAGCAAGAAAAATGGTTTAAAGATGGAGCTTATATAAATTATAAGAAATAAGGTTATTTTGCCAGAGACTGCAGAGGTGGTTAGAGTAACTATATAGTAAAGGGAACCAGACTAGCAGACGGCACGTACATACAGAGAGATAACAGTGCACTGTAAGGAATAAAAGAGTGTTTAATTAACAGTTTTGCGTATTATTATAATAATGCATGCTAAATTCATAAGGACGCTAAGTATAGCGCAAGCTATTAACTATAGGAGCTATTATTACCTAAGTTTAGAGGAACCAATAAACCAGCTTATAGATTAGATATTAAAGACAATAAATTTAACAAAGGCAAAGCATTTACTAATAATAAGGCAATAAAGGCAGCTTACTAGGAGCATATAAATCTTAGAAAAGTTAAAATAGAAGTAGAGACTAAGACTATTACAGAACAAGGTTTAGTAATGGGTATTACAACACTATTAGATATAATTTCCATCGCTTTATAAGACAATAGGAGTAACGTTTAGAAGAAACTAAGCAAGTAGACAACTACTAGTGCTAGCTTATTACTTAATAAAGGCAAAAGGCCATAGGCTTAAGACTTTTAAGACGAGATAAGAGAAGCTTAAGATTCTTAAGACAAAATAAAACACACCTAAGGACCCACAACAGACGAAAACCGGTAGAAAAGGGTAGCAACTTAGTTTAATAACAAATAAATGAGTATAAAATGCAAGTTTAAGAACTATAAGTTTAGAGAATAAATAAGAACGTTAGTAATTCTAGGTGAATATAGTATTTAGCCTAAAGATTAAATAGTTAATACTAGGATTAAAAAGCAAGATAACTATAAAGATCTAGCTATAAGACACAGAAAACAAGAAACTATAGATAAGTTTAGGACAAGAATTATTATATAGCAAGAGCAAAAGCTAGACAAGAGGTTAGCTATGCCAAATTATATAAGGGACAGAGCACCTATATAAAGAGTTACTAATAGGCCGAGTGCAGGGACACCTAGGGTAAAATGGTTAAATAAACTGGAATAAGAAGAGGATCTAGACATCCTAACTAGGTTTAAAGAAAGATATACTAAAGGATATTATAATATAGTGATAATAAGGTACTTTCTAATAGATAAACTATATACACTAAACCAGTTATATGGAAAGTGGTATAGGCAATAACATAACGATAAATGGGCAGATTTTTATATGTAGCTAGATAAAAAAGTTGTCTAAGACTAACCTATTACGGAAAAACGCATAAGTTATATTAAAGGAGTATTAATTATAATATTAAGGAACCTAGAAGAAGGATCTAGGGACTAAAGAAATAAACAATAAATCTTAGTACCTACAGTAGAAATACCAGTGGTTAGGTTAACCAGGTATAGGTTTAAACTTAAGAATAAAGACAAACTAAGAGTTAACCTAAAATATACAGCGCATTATACACTATTATGGATAGCTTATATGGATAATATATATAATATATATAGAGCACCTAAAGACAAGAACCAGAAGTACCTAATAAGAATATATTAAGCACCAGAGGAAAAGCGGTTCAGGAATGCTAAGTATATACATAATTGGCACCTAGTAGAAGTATAAGGTTAAGGAGATTTAATACTTTAACTAGGAAGATTCCTTATAGAAGAATACCTAGATAGATAATAGTGGTAGGAGTGCCTAGAGAACACTTGTCTATAGTATATAGAGGAAAAGAAATAAACTAAGTATTAGCCTAAGTTGGACTAAGTATAGGCAGGATCTAGCAGCCAATAGTTAGGAAAAGGGGAGGCGTATAGAACTAGAGGGAACCAGTATTAAAGCCTTAGACCCTTAAAGGAATTTAAGGACAACATCTAAATTTATAAGTTAAGTGGTAAGATTAGCAGTTTAAAGTGTTGGTAGATAGTGGAGTAATTAGGAACCATATATTACTAAAGGTAGTAGAAAGGATGGGGTTACTATATAGATAGAAGGAACACCTATATCCACTTACAACAATTTTAGGAGATCAGATAGCCTATAGAGGAGGTATTATTAATCTTAAAACAGAACCTATTTAGATAACTATTAAAGGGAGACTAGTTAGAATGTCTTTTAATATCCTACCATTAGGATAGGATAAGGTAATACTAGAAATACTTTAGTTACAGGAGTATAATCTAAAGATTAATTGGGTTATAGGTTAGGTTGATATTAAGGATATATAATAGTATAAAGTGCGACAGTAAACCAAGTTGGTATAATACTAAGTTAAAGCAACATATAAAGAGACTGAGTAAGGCTTAAGTTATGTACTAAAGAGATACCATAAGTATGGTAAAAAGTTATGGTTACCAGAAAGTAAGAAGCTGTTAGAGTATATAGCTTAGAACTATAAAATAGAATTAAAAAAGGGAATAAGTCTAAAGTTCTTTCTAATTTATAAGCTTACTAAAACAGAGTTAGTAGCGCTTAAGGAGTTTATTTAGGAGAAGTTATGTAAGGGATATATTAAACCATTATAGTTATTAGCAGGATATCCAGTACTATTTATCCTAAAGAAAAACGGAAAACTTAGGATGTGTATAGACTATAGACAGTTAAACAGTATTACTAGGAAGGATAGGTATTCTTTACCCTTAATTAGCGAAATCTAAGACAGGATAGGTAATATAAAGATCTTTATAAAGATAGATCTAAGATAGGCGTACTATTAGATTAGGATCAAGGAAGGTAATAAATAGAAGGCAGCCTTTAGGTTAAAGGAAGGACTATATAAACTATTAGTTATACAATTTGGACTTATAAACACACTAGTAATATTCTAGAAGCGAATTAATAGTGTATTAGGAAAACACCTAGATAAATTTATTATAGTATACCTTAACAACATTATTATCTACTTAGAAAGTAAGGAAAAACATAGAGAACACATTAAATGGGTCTTAAAGAGACTATAAGAAGAATAGATACTAGTAGCAATTAAGAAATGCGAGTTCTTTACTAGGAAGACCAATTTTATTAGATTTATTATTAAACTAGGCTAACTTAGCATAGATCTAAAGAAGATTAAGGCTATAGTGAATTAGCAAGAACTAGAGAATATTATATAGTTAAAATCGTTTCTAGGGTTTTGCAATTACTATAGAAGGTTTATAGCACAATAGTTATAGAACATTAAGCTGTTTATATAGTTAATAAAAAAAGAAGAACTATAGGTATAGGGAAAGGAATAATAAAAACTATTTAAGAGAATTAAAGAGTTGTTTACCTAGGAGCCAGTTTTTAAGATCTATTAATCAGGTCTAAAGATAGTTATAGAAATAGATACATTAGACTTTATACTAGGGGCATACTTTATACAGAAATATCAAGATAGATGGCACCTAGTGGCGTACTATAGTTAAAAGATAATACTACTAAAGTTAAACTATGACATCTATAATAAGGAGTTGTTAGGTATAGTTATAGCACTTAAAAAATAGAGAGCATTCTTATAAGGTATAAAGAAACCATTTATGGTTAAAATGGACTATAAGAACCTTATAGGATTCCTAACAACAAAGAAACTCAACTAAAGACAGATTAGATGGGCGGAAATGCTTATAGAATACTATTTTAAAATTTAGCATACTAAAGGTACAGACAATGCACGAGCAGACGCTTTAAGTAGAAAGGCTAAACTATAAAGTAATAAAAAGCTATTAGGAGCTTTGTTATAAAAGGATTAAAATAGATTAATTAGGTACAATTATCCAAAGATTATAGCAACTAAGGAAGGTCAGATCTATAAATCACTAGAGAGTGATTAGATATAAAAGATCTAAAAAGTATAGGCAGAGAATCTAGACTTAGAGTAATATAAAAATAGAGAAGTAATATATATGCCTAAGTCTATCGCAGAAGAATTTATTAAGGAATTCTATAAGGGAATAATATAAGGATATAACGGAGCTATAGGCTTAGTGTTAAGGCTTTAAAAGGAGTACATTATTTAAGGAATCTAGGGACTAGTGAGATAAGTTATAAAGGAATATTTAAATTGCTAAAGAAATAAACTAATAAGGTATAAGCTATATAGAGGGCTATAACCTATTAAGACACCAGGAAGACCATAGAAGGTTATATTATAGGACTTTATTATTAAGTTACTAAAGTTAAGAGATTCTATTACAGGATAGGATTATAATGCGATTTTAGTAATAGTAAATAAGCTAATAAAGTGGGGATACTTTATAGCATGTACTAAAGAGATATTAGTAGAAGATGTTACTAGAATCTATATAAAGGAAGTATTTGCAAGATATAGAGCACTAGATAAGATTATATTAGATAGAGATCCAAGATTTATAGCAGTATTTTAGGAAGTATTTCTGGTAGAATAAGGAGTTTGTATAGTAACCTTTATAGTATATTATCCATAAACGGACGGATAAATGGAAAGACTAAACTAGACACTAGAGCAGTATTTAAGGCACTATATTAATTACGCACAGAATAATTAGGTATTGTTATTACCAGTTATACAGTTTGCATACAATGCAATACTATAAGAAGGAATGGGGATATTACTATTTAAGGCGAATTACAGATATAAGCCAAGAATATCGTTATTGCCATATTAAGCAAAAAAGATAAGTAGCATAGCTAAGTAAAGAATGGAGACGTTAATGAATCTTTATATAGACCTTAAAGAAACAGCTAAACTAGTATAAGAATAAATAAAAAGGTACTATAATACTAAGAGATCTAAGGGACCAGATCTTAAGGAGGGGGATAAAGTATAGCTACTACACAAAAATTTTAAGAGTTAACGACCAAGTAAGAAATTAAACTATGTTAGACTAGGACCTTTTAAAATCAAGTAAAGAATTTTATTAGTTATGTATAAGTTAAACCTACTAGCTAAAATAAAAATCTACCCTATATAATATATCGCAATAATAGAGCTAGTATATGGGAATGTTAAGCCACTAGTCTATAAGGCAGATATGTATAGAGGATAAGAGGAAGATAAATAGTAAGTTTTAAAGATTATTAGTTATAAGGATGTAGATAATAAAACATAGTATAAAGTAAAGTAGATAGGCTATAGTGAGACTACCTAGAAACTATTAAGTAACCTAAGGAATGCTATAGGAAAGGTACAGGAGTATTAGAAGAAAGCAGGTTAGGTAATATTAATAAAGAAGAATTGCCAAAGAACGAGTTACCTAAAGGGGACCCAAGAGGAGCAATTGCTGAGCTACTCGGAGTTGTTTCCCTTGTAGGAGGAGAGCTAGTCCTTTTGTTACCTAGCTTGTCAAGACCCTACTAAACCAGTTTCCACTCCTTAGAATAAACCTTCTTGCGAACCTTCTTGAGACGGGTTAACCAAGCGAACGCAACCTATTAAGACTTAAAGGAGTGACGTTGAGCCTTAAGGGCCTAAGCGGTCTCTTTAGCAGAATGGTAGAGTTTAGCGTATATGGCAGCCAACTTAGACTTAAGCTTTGCAGTAGTAGATTGAATATGAGACCCTATAATAAGTTACTTAGGGAACTTAAAGACTGTTAAGAGTTATAGGACGCGTATACTTAGTGTTAGAAATAGAGCAAACATTATAGGACGATTAAATATTTGCTTTAGTACACTCTAAGCAAGATAAGGGTTGTTAAGATAAAGGACTCGCTATTATAATATATATTAACCCCGCTTTCGCACAACGAGAATATGGAGACGATATTATCTTACTAAGTAATAGTATAGCAGCTATGGTGCAAGTATAATATTACGCTTATAAAAAAGAAGAAGCTTTAGGTATAATAAGTAAGGATATTAACTAGACTAATTAAACAGACATTATACCTCTAGTAGACAACTTAGAGATGTTAGGAATCTTTAAGGATAAAGATAAAGAGGAGGGAGATAGTGTTATAGATACTTTAAGTATAATATTATAACTACTTAGAGAAGAGTTGTAGGAAGCTAGTTAGTTAATATAGGCACAGTCTAGGATGGATCCAGTAGAACTATATAATAAGGAATAGTAAGCGAGTTACATAATATTATATGCGGTGTATGGAGTATACGCAGTGTACGTCTATGTATAATACATATAACACATACCTTATATACAAGAGAGGATTTCTTAGGAGTACGGTTATGTATTTAAAGGACCTCAGTCCCTACCGTAGATAGTTCTCTCCTTGTAGTAAATCTTAGAATATAATTAGAGTTAATCTGTTAGGTAACCACTCCACCAGTTATTATTATGTTGTTGTTTTTGTTCTTACCTATATACCCAGCCTAATAACAGAACCCACCGTAGTTCCTGCTATAAGGTTCCGTTACACTAGCTAAAGACCTTATAGTATACGTCCTTAAAATAACTAATTAATTAATTAAATAGATTATAATTAATGAATACCTAAATAATAAGTTTATCTAAGAGATACTTAAGCTAATTTAAGATGGCGTTAGATGCTCTAAAAAGATCTCTTTAAGTAAATATAAAGCTCGCGGAGACCGCTTATACTACTAGAACTGCCTAGTTGTCCCTAATTATAATAAACTTAAGCTCAAGCTCCTTAAACATGTATATAACCTACTAGTAGCCGGCCACCTAGGCTAAGGAAAAATCCTAAAACTACTCTAATGGGAGTACTACTAGCCAAATATGCATAATATAACATAAAGGTATATCTCTAGCTGCTATACCTGCCGACGAGCTAAAGCTTTGCATAAGATGTATAATGGCTTTCTAAAGCCACTGCCCGTTCCGGACTGAAGATGGAAGGACATCTTAATTAACTTTGTTGTTGATCTCCCCTTAAGTAAAGGCTATATAAACATTATAGTAGTTATAAACTAACTATCTAAAATGAGATACTTAATCGCCTGTCCTAATATATTAACGCCTACTATTGCTTAACTGTTTCTGGATTATATATGGAAACTTTATAGACTCCCTAAAACAATTGTCTCTAATAGAGGTAGATAGTTTATCTTTGTGTTTTAGAAAGAACTAACTACCTAACTCTATATTAAAGCACTATTGTCTATAGTATACTACCTAGAAATGAATAGTTAAACGGAACGTGTAAATGCTATAATGGAATAATATATTTAGATATACACGTTGTATCTACAGTATAACTTGATAGACTGGCTTATATTTGCCAAGTTTACAGTAAATAACTCCGTCTTGGAAACTATAAAGGTTTCCTTATTCTTAGCTAACTATGGCTAGTACCCGCGAATGGGTTTTAAACCCTTTAGTAATGTTCCTTACCTAGCTTATTAAGCCTTATAAGTTGCAGAAGTAAACAAATTTGTAAAGAAGATAGAAGAACTATAGGAGTTCCTTACTAATAAAATAATATAGGCCTAGTCTATCTATAAAGCTGTAGTAAATAAGAACCGAACCCTAGCACTAGCTTACTAAATTGGTAACTTTGTCTGGCTAGATATAAGAAATCTAAATATAAAACAACCTATTAAGAAACTTAATTGGAAGAACGCCGGCCCTTATAAGGTTAAAAATGTTGTTTCTCCTTATGCCTACCAACTAAAGCTCCCTAATATGGTTAAAATCCACCCTATATTCCATATGTCAGTCCTTTACCCTACCGCCCCTATATTGGACGCCCTGCCTAGACAGATTTAAGACCCTCCCCTACTAGTTAAAGTAGATGGCGAGGATAAGTACCTTATTAAAAGAGTTAATGACATTAAGTACGATAAACGGAAACGCAAATATATGTACCTTATAAAATGGAGAGGCTTTACTAAGCCCTTATAGAAACCCATTAACTCTATAGGACTTATATAAGCTATAGAAGACTTTTATAAACTTTACCTAGAACTACTATAGCCCCATTTTATAGAAGCTTAAGTTTAAAGGGGGGGTACTATTATAGGACACCTCTATAACACCTTATACACATCTACCTGTTTCTACTGTCTTAACCTCCATATTAACGACTTAGTTAATTAAGACACATAACGGCAATCCGAGGCAATTTGCCATTACGTAACAGCAATCTACGGCAGTTTGCCGTCCTCTACTATATTCTGCCATATTCCGCCAAGTTCCGCTAGGACTATAACCTAAAGCCTATTCCGCCCTATGTACGTGTTAACCAAGCAACTAAGTTAACGATATATACCCCTTTCCTCCCGTTTCCTTACCTTCTTTCCTTACGCAACGTCTTGACTTTATCACGCAGTTTATATATATAGCTTAATAATATCTACTTTGCTATATATTATCACCGCTTATACTCGCTCCGTGACACCTACTTAACATGTTCTCCATATTCTTCCTCACTTATTAAGTAGATGATAATGTTGTTAAGGTATGCTATAATAAACTTATTAACGTGTTCTCCTAATATACTATTAATTCGCTTCTAGAATGTTGCTGGTGTATTTATAAGCCCAAATTGTATAACTAATGGTTTATATAGTCCTTTCCTTGTCCTAAAAGCTGCTTTCTATTTATCGCCTTCCTTGATTCTAATCTAATGGTACGTCCATCTTAGATCTATCTTTGTAAAGATCTTTACACTGCCTATCCTGTCTTGGATTTTGCTAATTAAGGGTAAGGGATACCTATCCTTTCTGGTAATGCTGTTTAACTATCTATAGTCTATATACATCCTAAGTTTTCCGTTTTTCTTTAGAGTAAATAGTACTGGATATCCTGCTAATAACTATAATGGTCTAATATATCCCTTTTATAAGTTCTTCTGGATAAACTCCTTAAGTGCTACTAACTTGGTTTTAGTAAGCTTATAGATTAGAAAGAACTTTAGACTTATTTCTAGTTCTAACTCTATCTTATAGTCCTATGCTATATGCTCTAACAGCTTTTTACTTTCTAATAACTATAACTTTTTACCATACTTATGGTATCTCTTTAGTACATAACTTAAGCCTTATTTAGTCTTTTTATATATCGCTCCAACCTGGTACTATATTAACTTAGTTTGCTATTACATTTTATATTATTAAGTATCTCTAATATTAACCTAACCTATAACCTAATTAATCTTTAAATTATATTTCTGTAACTAAGGCATTCCTAATATTGCCTTATTCTTTCCCAATAGTAGGATATTAAAAGATATTTTAACCTGTCTCCCTTTAATAGTTAACTAAATAGGTCCTGTTTTAAGATTAATAATACCTCCTCTATAGGCTATCTGATCTCCTAAAATTGTTATAAGTAGATATAGGTATTCCTTTTATCTATATAGTAACCCTATTCTTTCTACTGCTACTGGTAATATATAGTTTCTTATTACTCTACTATTAATTAGTGCTTTAAACTGTTAATCTTGCCACTTAACTCTTAAATTTAGGTATTGTCCTTAAATTCCTTTAAGGGTTTAAGGCTCTACTACTAGTTCCCTTTAGTCCTATAGGCCTCCCCTTTTTTTAACTGTTGGCTACTAGATTCTGTTTATACTTAGTCCTTTTTAGGCTAATACTTAGTTTATTTCTTTTCCTCTATATGCTATAAATAAGTGTTCTTTAGATAATTCCACCACTATTTTCTATTTAGGTATTCTTCCGTAAGGAATCTCCCTAGTTAAAGTATTAGGTCCCCTTAACTCTATACTTCTACTAGGTGCTATCTATGTATATATTTAGCGTTCCTAAACCGTTTCTCCTCTAGTGCCTAATATATTCTCTTTAGGTACTCTTAGTTCCTATCCTTAGGTACTCTATATATATTACACGTATTATTTATATAAGCTATCTATAATAGTTTATAATACGCTAAGTGACTTAGGTTAACTCTTAGTTTGTTTTTAACCTATAGTTTAAACCTCTGTCTAACTAATCTAACTGTTAGTCTTTCTTCTATAGGTATTAAGATTTATTACTTACTTCTCTAGTCCCTAGATCCTTCTTCTAGGTTCCTTAATATTATAATTAACGCTCCTTTAATATAATTTATATGTTTCTCTATAATAGGTTGGTCTTAGACAACTTTTTTATCTAGCTATATATAGAAATCTTTTTATTTATTATTGTATTATTGCCTATACCACTTTCTGTATAACTAGTTTAGTGTGTATAGTTTATCTATTAGAAAATACCTTATTATTACTATATTATAACATCCTTTGATATGTTTTTCTTTAAACCTAGTTAGAATCCCTAGATCCTTTTCTTGTTCTAGTTTATTTAACTATTTTACTCTAGACGTCCCTGCCTTAGACCTATTAGTAACTCTTTATATAGGCGCTCTGTCCTGTATATAACCTATTACGCTAGATCTCTAGTCTAGTTTCTATTCTTACTATATAATAATTCTTGCTCTGAACTTATCTATAGTTTCTTACTTTCTACGTCTTGCAGCTAAGTCCTTAAAGTTGTCTTGCTTCTTAATTTTAATATTAACTTTTTAATCTTTGGGCTAAACACTGCGTTTACCTAGAATTAACGTTCTTATTTATTCTCTGAACTTATAGTTTTTGAACTTGCGTCCTATACTTATTCATTTATCTTTAAACTAAGCTATTACTCTCTCCCATTAGTTTTTGTCTATTGTGGGTGCTTAAGCCTTCCTTATCACACTTTATAAATCTTAGGTATGTCTTATCTTATCTTAAAAGTCTTAAGCGTCTTGCATCTCTTCTTAAGAATCTTAAGCGTCTTGTATCTCTTCTTAAGAATCTTAAGCCTATGGCCTTTTGCCTTTTATAAGTAGTGAGCTAGCACTAGCAGTCATCTGCTTACTTAATCGTCTTTAGATATTACTCCTTTCGTCTTATAAAGTAATAGATGTTGTATTTAATGGTATTATAATGCCCATTACTAATCTGCGTTTAGTAGTGGTTTCAGTCTCTGCTTCTATTACGTTATTAAGATTTAAGTGCTCCTAGTTAGCCTCTTTTTCTTCCTTATTACTATTAATCAATAAATACTCTAACTCCATTGTTATTGTTACTAATCTTTATCCGTATATTGCTATAATATCTTAATCTAGCTTGTAGAGTTAATTTTATTCTTTATCTAATTCTCTGGTTCCTTTAAGTCCTCTTAACTCTAGCTCTTATAGCTAATAGCTTACGCCGTACTTAGTGTCCTTATAAATTTAGTATACGTTATTATAACAAAACGCGAAGTGCTTAATTAAACACTCCTTAGTCCCGCGCAACATCCCTATATTTATGTTATTATACTCCAACAACCTAGTGCCCTTTACCACGTGGTTACTCTAACCACCTCTATAGTCTTTAGTAAAATAACCTTGTTTTCCGCAATTTATATAAGCTCCTAATTTAAACCATTATTCTTACTATAGAGTCCGCCTAAACGTCTTTTACTACTAAGATCCCTGGTTTAGCCTCTGCTCTTTAGTCCTATAATCACTTAATCCTTAACCTCTGGGTTTCTATAGTTTCTTTATCTATCTCTTAGATTCTTTAGTACTACTTAGGTCTATTAGCTCTGTGCCATTCTATAGTTTTTAACTCTATATCTACCATTGCGTACTCTGCGCCTTATATAACTATGGAACTCTGTCTTACCCTTTCTTAGCTTGTTCCCTTTAATAGATCCTGTTATTAATCTTTATTAATTAATCTATTAAGTCTTTTAGACTTTCCGCATCTTCTATTAGATAATTACGTCCTAGACTTTAGCCTTAAGTCCTTGCTTATACTATACTATAAGCGCCCTATTATTCCATTTAACCTATATTGCGAGTGTCTGGAACTATGTTGTATATTCTATTACTAAAGAACATTGTACTAAGTTTTAAAGCTTTTATTCTGCCGTAGTCGTTGCTTCCAGGTCTTTAAATATCTATATTAGTCTCTCCGCGAACCTATTCTAACTAGTAAACATAAACCATATATCTTAGTTAGTAGTTGTTATACTATTTACTTATATCTTAGTAAGGTAAGGTTTAAACCATTTTAGTGCTCTTTCTATTAAGAACAGTCCTGCATACGCTACTTAATCCATTGCCGTTGCTAACTTTACTCCTTTCTATATTACCTTAAAGTGCATTTACGTAAGGAATCCTTTAAGTTTTAATCTTTCTCCTAAGAACCATTTAATTGATGGTAACTTAACCTTTACTGCTCTAATTCTATTAATGCGTTTTTTAAGTATCCTATTATTGTCTAATAAGTAATTAACCATTTCCTATAACTAACCTCTCGTAACCACTTATAAGTCCGTATCCACTATACTGGTGTCTCCTAATCCCGAGGTAGCTGCTGCCGTGGTTATAACTAGTGCTTTTAGTGGCATATTGTTTAACTTCTCTTGTGTTTTAATACCGTAACCTTGGTAGTAAATGTATAATGGAGCCTTATAGTAGGTACTACGGTGGACTCGTTAATGGGCTAGGTATATAGGTATAAACAATAAGTTAACAACGTAATAATAACTAGTAAAGTGGTTGCCTAACAGATTAACTCTAATTGTATTCTAAGATTTACTATAAAGAGAGAACTATCTGGGTAGGGACTATGGTCCTTTAAATACACAACCATACGCCTAAGAAATCCCTTCGCTCCGTAAGGTACGTGTGCTCTATACACTCTATATAGATTACACAGATTATACAAATTATATAGATTACGTTACGTAACCCCGGCTACTATTCCTCGTCACATGGTTCCACCAGATCTATCCTAGACCGTGCCTATATCAACCAACTAGCTTCCGCCGACTCCTCTCTAAGTAGTCGTAACATCGTACTTAAGCTGTCCGTAACAATAAGGAAGTAATGGCTAAATGGCGCATACGCGTGTTTCCTTTCTTCTGAATTGCGCTATTATAACGGAGTTATATTGGCAATGTTGCGGCTATTTACTAGAAGGGTATTAGAAGGTAAAGTATAGAGATATCTTGCTTACTAAGCTACTCCTTTTCCTTAACACCTTACTTCCCATTATTAACCTTTATCTAAATTTGGATATATCTTTAATATATTATTAAGATTTTCTTTTTTTCTATTATTAATTTAATATACCTCTTTATTCTCCTACTAACTACTCTTCTAAGCCAATTCCACAGTATATTCTAGCCCTACCGCTATATATAAAACCCTAACCTCCGCTAACCCGCAACTAGTACTAGTCCTGCCTAAATAACTTTATATATATGTCCTTAAAAGACTGGAAGTCTAATAAGAAGATTCTAGATGCTTATAATAAGACCTACTATATAAGGTCTAACACCTTTAGTCCTTATAATTAATATATACATACTAAGAGCGGCAGTTACGTTAAGGTAAGCTTTCCTATTCTTAATAGGTTTCTATTACTAACTTTAGGCTTTAATATAGCCTGGGCCTAAGTGGCGATAATCCTTTAATATCCTTAACTACTATATTACCCAGGCTCTCTATTATTCTAGCGCTAATACTAAACATTTAGGTTAAATTTAAGACTATGCCACAACCATCTATACCGCCTATAATTCCTAATAAGCCAGCCAGTAATACCTAATAAGGGAGTAAGGTTAGTATACTAAGGATAGGGTAAAGAATAGGGGTGATAAGAAGAAAGTTACCGTTTACTATAAAAAGGTGTTTATGCATATACATTAAGTTTTAAAAGAGTATAATATAATATGGTATTAGGTAGGTTACCCTTTGGGTACCTAGCGGATAGGTAACTAATAATTGCCGTAGCAAGGTCTTGGTAGTTCTAGTCTTTACCAGCCAGCCAATATCTCTATTTATTCTAGGCTTAAGCATATCTTTATTAACTACAAGCTTACGCCTTAAGAACTTCATTAGTACTAGTTTAGGCCTAATATTAGTGTTAAGTATTTAAGGATCTCTGCTCCATCTACACCTTATTAGCCTACCCCTATTTTTATACCTACCTATACTCCTACCAAGGGATCTAAATCTAGATCTTATTCCTATTAGCCATTACTTAGTAGGCTAATGAATACTAATCCTATACCTAGGGATAAGGCATAGTGGCTTTTAATTTAGGTATTTAGAATTAATTCTTATATATAGTAGCAATTAGGAAGGCCTTATAAGGTATTTAGGAAGGCATAGGAATATAATTCTAGCAAAATACCCTATTAATTCTATGCTATATATATAAAAAGGCTAAGGACCTATCCTACCTTAGGCTATAGCCCTAATTAATCCTTATAGTTTCTAAAGCTTATTTATTCCATATCCAATTTAACCTATTTACTCTTTAGGGCCTCTCTTAGCCTATTATAAGCTTTCTTTATAGGTTGCAATAACACTATAATATTAAAGCGCTTTCTGCAATTTGCAGATTATGGACCTTAGTCCCAATATTCTTTTAGAATATCTTTATAATAATTAAGGTAATCCTCTAGTTCCTATATAAAGTCCTTAGCAGGCTAGCCTAGCTATTTAACTTTATATTAAAGCTTGTTCTTAACAGACTTATAGCATAGTATAGCTTTAACCTTATACCGCTCACCTACCACTTTAGGGTGTTTAATTGGGCCTAGACAGAAGTTCTTTTCTAGTAGTAGTCTATACCATAGCTCTAGTAGATTTACGTAAAATACTAGATATACACAGGCTATAGATAGGGGTAGCTAAAGATAGTAGGCTAGCTTGCCAATTTGTTCCTTAATTTAAAAGGGACCTAGGTATCTTATATTAAGCTTCTTTAATAGTTAACGGGTCTTAATATTTGTTAAATATAATAGAATCTTATTACCTACGCCAAAATGCTTATTCTGGTGTTTGTAGTTATACTAAAGTCTCTACTACTCTTACGCATTTTATAGGCTCTGCTTTATATACTTCTATTACTCCTCCTATTTCTTAAGGTATCCTTATACTCTCTAGTAGATGTCCTTAAACTTCCTAATAGGATCCTATAATTAATTATGCGGCCTTAGCTAGTAATTATTAGGTATACTATTAAATCCTAATAGTTAGACGCTATAGGCAATCTGGATTAGTGTAAACTAATATAATAAATGTTACTTTAAGTTATAAGCGTATTCCGCGTATAGAAGTAGCTTCACTAATTATCTTGCTAGTAGTTTAAATATATTCGCAGATAAGACTCCAGTTTTTAGTTCTAGCATTCCATTTACCTATCTATCTATAGATAGAAAGCTATACTATAGCAGTGGTCTATTTTTAAATAAAAGCATAGATCTAACTAGTACTGGCTTATAAAGATACTGCCCCTATTAGTAATAATAGAGTATAGCTAATCTACTTTAAGAAAGCATTTCTTCTTAATTAGGCTGGTAAGCGCTTATATATTAATTATCTTATTAACGGGAAGGTATTAGATGTACTTTAAAAACCTATTAATAAGTACTAGGACTAAATTATATATTTATTCTTACCTATTTTTTAAGGGCGGGAGATCCATAATAAAATCCATAGCGTAATATTGCTATAGCTTACTAGTAGGGTGAACTAATTTAAGTAAACCCCATAGCTTATACCTTTAGGTTTTATATACTTAACACTTCTTATAGTGGCTAATATACTCCTTTACTTCCTACTTAAGCTTTAGCCAGTAGTATTTGCATTAAAGTAATTCCACTATCTTAGCTTAACCATAGTAGCCGCCTAGAGGATTATTATAATTCCTTATAAGGATCTTCTGTTGTAGATTTGCTTCCTATAGTATCTAAACCTTATTATATCTACACAGTAGGCCCATTGGGTCTAGCTCCTAATAGTAACACCTAGTAGCTTTCTTTCCATCATATTTCCAGTCTATTTCCGCATTAAAGATGGTATAAGAGGCGTCCCTCTATTATACCTTATAGATAAGATCTATTAACCTTTTAGATAGTTCTTAGGTAAAAGCTATTTTATCTTATACTGCTCTAAGTACATAACTAGATGGTATTATGGATCTTATAACTCTCTAGTATATATATATTAGAAAGGCCGTTATAAGGTTAAAGTCCTTTAGTTATTATAGGGCTCTAAGTTCTAATTACTCTTTAGCTTTGCTATTAGTTTAAAGGGATAGCTTAGCAATTAGTAGTATATTACTAGGTTCCAAACTTATATTAGGGACATCCTATCTAGGTATATTTAGACCCTTATTAGCTGCGGACTAGGTACCAGCTAGAACAGTAGTAGAAGCTAATGGGGTTTGCACTACCTAAGACTTAATACATAGAGCTATAGGTATTTAAGTATCCCATACCTAGAGCTTATTCTATAATATAGGGAGTAAGATATCTATTATCTGTTTTCCTTCTCCCATTTTAAAGCCTTTAGCATAGTCTAGCCGTTATAATAGTCTGTTAGTAGGGTTATTTTCCCCTAGCTTATATTTAATCTTAAAGTTAAATTATATAAGCTCCTCTACCTATCTGGCTTGTTAAGGTATAAGCTCCTTTATAGTTATAAAGTAGCGTAGATTATAATAATCTAAGAGTATATAAGTAGTATGGCTCGCGTGCTTAAGGTAGTACCGCCACTATTTAAAGCAGTTAACTATAGCTAGCAGTTTCTTATTGTAAGTATAATACCTAACTTTAGGTCCCTAGAATTTTCTCCTATAGAATACTACCGGTCTCTAGTAGAGCTGGGTAGCGTCTAAATACCTATTAGGTTGTAGTAGGATACTAATAAGGGCAAAATTTAATATATTAGTAACTATTATTAGTAGCTAATCTAGGTTAAAATGCCGCAATAGTGGAGCTTCTATAAACTTTATATATAGTTCCTAAAAGGCTTCCTGTACCTTTCTAGGCCATATCTATAGTTTATAATATTTAGTTAGTCCCTTTTTAGTTTTCTTCCTTCCTGCCTTTAAGCTTTTTACTCCTTAGGCTAGGTCTTAGGAAGCTTTAGTAATATAGTTAAATAGGTATTAGGCAATGTCTAAGTAGTTATAAATAAAGCGTCTATAGAAATTAGCAAAGCCTAGAAACACTTAAACATCCTAGTAGCTCTCTAGCTCCGGCTACTTTTAGATTATCTGTATCTATACTAGGTCTATAACTATACCTATAGGCGTTATAATATACCCCAGGAACTCAACCTACTTAGTATTAAAGATATACTTTAACGCCTTAGTATAGAGGCCCTAATTATCCAAATATTCTAGTACTTCGCGGACATATTGCTTATACTAATTCTCATCTTCTAAGTAGATTAGAATATTATCTAAATAAATAATATATATATGGTTAACTAGTCCCCCTAAGGCTCTATAAATATATAATTAGAATATTATAGGCGTATTAGCTAGCCTAAAGGGCATCACCAGATACTTAAAGTGGCTGTATTAGGTTTTAAAAGTGGTCTTCCACTTATTCCCTTCTTTAATACAGAGCCTATAATAGGCGTCTTATAGATCTAGCTTTATAAAGATCTTCGCCCTAGATAGTTAATTTAGCATTTTACTAACCTATAGTAGTAGGTAATAGTTCTTAATTATAATCTTATTAAGACTGTAATAGTCTATATATAGCCTTATAGTTCTATCTGGTTTTAGAATAAAGAGGATTAGCGCGCCTGCTAGTAACTTACTAGGCTATATTTATCCCTTTTCTAGTAAGCTGTTAAGGTACTTCTATAGGATTTTAAGTTCTTTACAAAAGAGGTTATAGATAGGAAGGTTTAGTGGTTATTTAACTTCTTTTAGATTAATTATATAATTATATTCTAAGTTCTATTAAAGGACTTTTGCTTACCTACCCAAAAATACCCTTAATAAGTCCCTTAGGCCTACTAGGATATTTAATAAATTAGGGTCGCGTTTATCCTCTGCGTTATTATTAAGTAAGTCCTAGAGGTCCCTTAGGACGCTTATAGGTAGCATTATACGCTATAGTGGTTGTTTATATATAGTTACCACTATATATTAAACAGTTTTATATAGTAGCCAGTAGAGGGTAGGAAACTCTTTAATATAGAGTTTAAGGTGTTATAGTATACTCTTTATATATTACTTAAGCTAGAGTAACCTATAGCGGTGGAAGTATCTTATAAGATCCCCAAGATCGCCGCCTCCCTATAGTGTCTCTGTGATTTATCCAGTAGTTCCCTATAGGGTATCTATTACGGAAGGGTTATTGCCTATACTAGGCTCTATACCCATCTTGCTATAGAATAGGGGTTGGATCCGATACCCCCCTAGGTATAGAGTGTATACTATTTCTCCTAGAGCTATATCTTCTAGGATATCTTTTAAGCTTATTAGTAAAATACGCCCTTTTAATTCTTTATTATTCTACTATTTAAAGGCTCCTGTTTTAAAGCACATCTTAGGATCTACTTTTATAAGCTAAGGGTATTTAAGAATAAGGTTATAGCCTATAAAGTTAGCCACCTAGAAGGGTTACGGGCCAACTACCTTAATATAGTTATGCATATTAGCTACTAATACTGTAAGCTTATAGGCATTATATAGTTTAATTTAATGCTTATCTAGAAACCCTATAGTTAGTTTCCGCTACCTTAGTAATAGGATAAGCTTATACTCTTTTACCAAATTATATTATATAAGATTAATTTTAGCGCCACTGTTATATAACGCTTAGAACTAACATACCTCGCCTATAGGGGGTACCATTTCTAGCTTAATAGTAATATAGAGAGTCTCTTCTTCTGTATCTTACCCTAGTTACAGCTAGGAGAGGTCTACAACTAGGGCTTTTCTTTTTTTAAATTATTAGTACAGTTATTGCCCTGCTTGTTTTTCCAATTTGGTTTTCCTCTAGAGAAGTTTTCTCTTAACTTTTTGAAGTGTTTCTATAAGGGTGCCAGATGGGTATCAAGTTGGCCCTAGGAGTCTTTCCCATTACTTAAGGTCCCTGACTTTAACTATTCCGGATTTCTCTTTAAGAACGGCTTCTTTAGAGCTTGGGTCGCATCCTCAGCATTTAAAACCGCTCGTTCGAAATCCATATATATAGTAATCCGCAATAGGGCTCCCACGCGCTTTATTTTGTTATAAATTACTAGCTTAATTCTAGCCTAAATAAATCTGATCTTCTCCTTCTTATAAATACTACTGTCCTTATTTTTAAAGGGCTTTAGATCTATTAATTAAGCATAAGTTTCTACAAAGTTTATAAACTGGCGGAAATTATAGCAGTTAAGCTATATCCTATTCTAGAATAGCTCTATATTATTATATTATATAATATGCGGATCTTAAGTCTATTTCTTTAGGAAGGTTTACAGCTGCGGCTATATAGTAATTTACTCTTTATTAAGCTAATTAAATATAATCTAGTTTAGGGATCAGTCTTTAATCTTACTAATAATCCATTAAGTACACTCTTTAGTATTGTCTTGTATTATTAGCATCTTAAAGAAGTTATCCATTTTATAAACCCAATTGTCCAACTATTGGGCGTTAGGTCTATAGCGGAGTTCTAGACTACTAGAGGCCTTAGCCAGTTAGTCTATATCCTTTTTCTATTTACTACGTAGATACCTCTCTAAGTCTTCTATACTTCCTTAGGTAGGTACTAGGTAGCCCCTAGGAGGCCCTTAGCCTTAGCTAGGTTATAAAAGATTTTATCTAGCCTAGATTAAGCTCTACTAGATTTAGACCTACCCCTAGAGGTTTCTAATATATTTATTAGTGGCTCCTTCCCGTATAGCTTCTAAAAGCCTTACGGCAGCTTCCCAATATCCTTCTTAGAGAAAATTGGTATAGGGCTTTTAACTTTCTAACCTTGGACCTAGGGAAGCTCCAGCTATAGAGGTAGTATTAATACTAGTAGCTGATATAGGTTTCCCTATAAGGCTTAAGTCTTAAGTTAGTAGTTAGGTTAGATTACCTAAAGGGGTAGGCCTACTTGGCTTATAAGCAGTCTATACGTCGCCACTATGCCAATTATAGGCCAGTGGTCTTCTAGGAGGGTTCCAGTTAGGTCCCTGATTAGGCGCGTTAATATATTCCTCTAGTATTTCTAATTTAGGGGAAGATTTTAGGGTTGCCTCTAGCGCTTAATCTTCTAATTAGCCTAAGTAGGACTAAAGGTGTTCTAGTTACTTTCTAGTAGTATTATAACCATTATAGAGGGCGTCTATGTTTTCCTTAGCATTGCTAGTAACTATAGGTATATAAGAGTCTTTAAGCTCTTAGTGCATCTAAGTATTAGGGCTTATTCAGCTATCTTACCTAGAGGTTTGTATTATCGCAATCTTTTACTATTAGAGTGATCTTCCTGCCTTAGCGCGACAGCTTTCTATAAGGTATTTATAGAGTTTCTATTTAGGTTATTGCGAGATTTTAAGGGAGGACGGTAGATATAAAAGATATAAATAAATAATCTAGTCCCTAAAGCCAGCTACCCTTTTAAAATAGAGTAGGAAGGATTTAAATATAAGGGGACTTTATAGATAGGGGGCTATAAGGATATAATTATAGAATAGGATAGATTAGTAAGAGAGACGAATCCTTAAAGAGGTGAGGCCTTAGGGATTGTAGAGACTATATACTACGGGTACGTGCCTCCAGCACGTAACTGGCGACCATCTAAGGGGCGTCTAAAGGTTGTCCTAAGGGCAACCCAAGGTGTCCGCAATAATATCCCTTACATTTTTCTTCTTACTGACCGCTTTTTTACTAACTAATTAAAACTAACTGACTAACTAACTACACCGTGACTTTATATCTAATAGGGGTTATACCCTTCTATACTACTAGCGTAGACTATATCTTACTAGATAAGGGGATAGAGTTCCGCACTATAGGCCCTTAAACAATTTAAGGTTAGTAGATAGCTAATTAGTTATAAAAAAAAGTGGTGTTTTTTAGGATGGAGACTAGTGATACTTTAGTATTAGTAAGTGCGCCTTTAGTTTGCCGCTTACTAAGATAACGTATTTTACCCCTAAGTGGCCCATATTACGAACACTTTAAGTATAATGTTACAACTACTTGGAGAAGAGTTAGAGAAAGCTAGTTGGTTAATATAGGCATGGTCCAGAATGGAGCCGGTGGAACTATATAACGAAGAGTGGTAAGTAAGTCACATAATGTTATACGCAGTGTACGTAGTATACGCAGTATACGTCTGTGTATAACATGTATAACACGTACCTTACGTACAAAAGAGGATTTCTTAGGAGTACGGTTATGTATTTAAAGGACCTCAGTCCCTACCGTAGATAGTTCTCTCCTTATAGTAAATCTTAGAATATAATTAGAGTTAATCTGTTAGGCAACTACTCCACCAGTTATTATTATATTATTAATTTGTTTATACCTATATACCTAGCCCAATAATAGGACCCACCGTAGTTACTGCTATAAGGTTCCATTACACATTTACTATTAAGGTTACGGTATTTAAACAAGGTTAAGCGATATGCCACCCAAAGCACCAGTTATAACGATATTAACGGCAGCCACGACCTTAGGCTTAGGGGAGACACTAGTATAGCAGATACCAACTCACAGATAGTGACATAAGGTTAGTTATAGAAAATGGTTAATTGTTATAGGACAACAGCAGGATACTTAAAGAACGCATCAATGGAATTAGAGCAGCAAAGGTTAAGCTACCATTAATTAAACGGTTCTTAGGAGAGAAGTTAAAGCTTAAAGGGTTTCTTACGCAGATACACTTTAGGGTAATGCAGAAAGGGGCAAAGCTAGTAATACCTATGGATTAAGTAGCGTATATAGGACTGTTCTTAACAGGAAGAGCTCTAGAGTGGTTCAAGCCTTACCTTATAGAGATACAGGTAAATGGTATAACAACTACTAACTAGGATATACGGTATGTGTTTGCAAGTTAGAACAGGTTTGCGGAACAGTTAACATAAATATTTAAAGACCCTAAAGCAACCACTATAGTGGAATAAAAGCTTTAGAACCTAGCACAGCGTACTTTAGCAATTGAGTATATAACGCAGTTTTAAACGCTAGCTATACAGGTTAAGTGGAATAATAAGGCGCTTATAGCACAGTATAAATAAGGACTTAAGGCTAAAGTCCAGGACGTAATTATTCTAATGGAAGATACAGACACCCTAAGGGAACTAATTAATTAAGCAATTAAGATCAACAATAGGATCTACTAAAGGGAGTGGACCAAGAAGGGTTAGAATAGAGTTCTATAGTTATATAAGGCGCAGAGTACGCAACGATAGACACAGAGTTAAAAACCATGGTATGGTGTAGAGCTAATAGACCTAAGCGGCACCAAAGAGACCAAACGATAAAATAAGAAACTATGGAAACCTAAAGGCTAAGGATCTAGTAATTATAGGACTAAGGAGCAGAGGTTAAACCAGGGATCTTAACAGCAGAAGACGTTTAGGCGGACTCTATAGTAAAATCAGTGGTTTAGAGATGGAGCTTGCATAAATTGCGGAAAATAGGGTTATTTTGCCAGAGACTGCAAAGGTGGTCTAAGTAACTACGCGGTAAAGGGAACTAGACTAGCAGATAACACATATATATAGAGAGACGATGGTGTACTATAAGGAACAAAAGAGTATTTAATTAACAGTTTTGCATTTTGTTATAACAATACATACCAAATTTATAAGGACGCTAAGTACGGCGCAAGCTATTGGCTATAGGAGCCATTATTATCTAAGTTTAGAGGAACCAACAAACTAGCTCGCAGATCAGACATTAAGAATAATAAGTTTAATATAGGCGAAGTATTTACCAATAATAAGGCAATAAGGGCAGCTTACTAAGAGCTAGTAGTCCTTAGAGGAGTCAAAACAGAAGTAGAGACTAAAACCACTATAGTATAAGGTTTAGTAACGGGCATTATAACACTATTAGATACGATTTCCATCACTTTATAAGATAATAGGAGTAATATTAGTAAAGGACTAGGCAAGCAGACAACTGCTAGTGCTAGCTTATCCCTTAATAAAGGCAAAAGGCCATAGGCTTAAGATTCTTATAACAAGATGCGAGACGCTTAAGACTCTTAAGACGAGATAAGATATATAGAGGCACCCATAATAGATAAAAACCGATGGGACAGAGCCAAGACTTAGTTTAGTAACAAACAAATAAGTATAGGACGCAAGTTCAAGAACTACAAGTTCGGGGAACGAATAAAAACGTCAATTTTAGGTAAACGTAGTGTTTAGTCTAAAGATTAAAAGGTCAATACAAGGATTAAAAAGCAAGACAACTATAAGGATCTAACTACAAAATATAGGAAGCAAGAAACTATAGATAAGTTTAGAATAAGAATCATTATATAGCAAGAGCAAAAGCTAGATAAGAAATTAGCTATACTAGGTTATATAAGGGACAGAGCACCCATACAAAGAATTACTAATAGGCCTAAGATAGGCACGCTAAGGGCGAAGTGGTTAAATAAACTAGAACAAGAAGAGGATCTAGGGATTCCAACTAGGTTCGAAGAAAGACATACTAAAGGTTGTTATAACGCAGCAATAATAAGGTACTTTCTTATAGACAGACTATATACACTAAACCAGTTATATAAAAAGTGGTATAGGTAATAACACAACGATAAATAGGAAGACTTTTATATATAGCTAGACAAGAAAGTTGCCTAAGACTAACCTATTACCAAAAAACGCATAAATTATATTAAAGGAGTATTAATTATAATGTTAAGGAACCTAGAAGAAGGATCTAGGGACTAGAAAAGCAAGTGATAAATCTTAGTACCTATAAGCAAAAGACTAATAGTCAGATTAGTAAGACAGAGATTTAAACTTAAGAGCAAAGATAAGCTAAGAGTTGATCCAAGTCATTTAGCACATTATACACTATTATAGATAGCTTGTGTAGATGACACGTATAATATATATAGGGCACCTAAAGATAAGAACTAAAAGTACCTAGTAAGGATGTATTGGGCACTAAAAGAAAAAAGGTTTAGGAATACTAAGTATATATATAGATGGCACCCAGTAGAAGTGCAAAGCTAAGGGGATTTAATACTTTAACTAGGAAGATTCCTTATGGAAGAATACCTAGATAGATAACAGTGGTGGGAGTACCTAGAGAATACTTATCTATAGTATATAGAGGGAAAAAAACAAACTAAGTATTAGCTAAAAGTAGACTAAGTACAAGCAGGATCTAGCAGCTAATAGTTAGGAAAAGGGGAGGCCTATAGGACTAGAGGGAACTAGTAGTAGAGCCTTAAACCCTTAAGGGAATTTAAGGACAATACCTAAACTTATAAGTTAAGTGGCAAGATTAGCAGTTTAAAGCGTTAATAGATAGTAGAGCAATAAGGAACCATATATTACTAGCAATAGTGAAAAGGATAGGGTTACTATATAGACAAAAGGAACACCTGTATCTACTTATAATAATTTTAGAAGATTAAATAGCCTATAGAGGAGGTATTATTAATTTTAAAACAGGACCTATTTAGTTAACTATTAAAGAAAGATAGGTTAAGATATCTTTTAATATCCTACTATTAGGACAGGATAAGGCAATATTAGGAATACCTTGGTTACAGGAGTACAATCTAAAGATCGATTGGGTTACAGGTTAGGTTAATATTAGGAATATTTAACGGCGTAAGATATAATAGTAAACCAAGTTAGTATAGTACTAAGTTGGAGCAATATATAAAGAGACTAAGTAGGGCTTAAGTTATATACCAAAGAGATACCACAAGTATAGTAAAAAGTTATAGTTACTAAAAAGTAAAAAGCTGTTAGAGCATATAGTATAGGACTATAAAATAGAATTAGAACTAGAAATAAGTCTAAAGTTCTTTCTAATCTATAAGCTTACTAAAACCAAGTTAGTAGCGCTTAAGGAGTTTGTCTAGGAGAACTTATAAAAGGGATATATTAGACTATCGCAATTATTAGTAGGATATCCAGTACTGTTCATCCTAAAGAAAAACGGAAAACTTAGGATGTGTATAGACTATAGATAGTTAAACAGCATTACTAGAAAGGATAGGTATCCTTTATCCTTAATTAGCAAAATATAGGATAGGATAGGTAATGCGTAAATCTTTATAAAGATAGATCTAAGATAGGCGTACTATTAGATTAAGATCAAGGAAGGCGACAAATAGAAAGCAGCTTTTAGGTCAAAGGAGGGGCTATATAAACCATTAGTTATACAATTCAGGCTTATAAATATACTAGTAATGTTCCAGAAGCGAATTAATAGTATATTAGGGGAACACCTCGATAAGTTTATTATGGTATACCTAGATAATATTATCATCTACTTAATAAGTAAAAAAGAATATGGAGAACACGTTAAGTAGGTCTTAAAGAGACTACAAGAAGAATAGATGCTAGTAGTAATTAAGAAATGCGAGTTCTTTATAAGGAAGACCGATTTTATAGGATTTATTATTAAACTAGGAAAAATCAGCATGGACCTAAAGAAAGTCAAAGCTATAGTAAGTTGGCAAAAACTAGAGAACGTTACGCAGTTAAGGTCGTTTTTAGGGTTTTGCAACTACTATAGGAGGTTTATTATATAGTAGTTAAAGAACATCAAGCCGTTTACTTAATTAATAAAGAAAGAGGAACCATAGATATAGAATACTAAGTAAAGGAAGCTGTTTAAGGAACTTAAAGAACTATTCACCTAGGAACCAATCCTTAAGATCTACCAACTAGGGTTAGAAACGGTTGTTAAGACAAATATATTAGACTTTGCACTAGGAGTATATTTACTATAGAAGTATTAGGACGCATAGCATCTAGTAGCGTATTATAGTTGGAAGATAACACCACCAAAGTTAAACTATAACATCTATAACAAGGAGTTATTAGATATAGTTACAGCATTAAAGGAATAGAGAGTATTCTTACAAGGTATAGAGAAACCATTTATGGTTAAGACGGACTATAAGAACCTTATAGGATTCCTAACAACAAAGAAACTTAACCAAAGACAGGTTAGGTAGGCAGAAATGCTTACAGAATACTATTTCGAGATTTAGCATACTAAGGGTATAGACAATACACAAGCAGACGCTTTAAGTAGAAAGGCTAAACTATAAAACAAGGAAAAGCTATTAGGAGCTTTGTTATAAAAGGATTAAGACGGACTAATTAGGTATAACTACCCAAAGATCGCAGCAACTAGGGAAAGTTAGATCTACAAATCACTAGAGAGTAATTAGATATAAAAGATCTAAGAAGCACAGGCAGAGGATCTAGACTTAGAGTAATATAAAAACAGAGAAGCAATATATATGCCTAAGTCTATCGCAGAAGAGTTTATTAAAGAGTTCTATAAGGGAATGACATAAGGATACAACAGAGCTATAGGCTTAGTATTAAGACTTTAGGAGGAGTACATTGTTTAGGGAATTTAGGGACTAGTGAGACAAGTTATAAAGAAATGTCTAGATTGCTAAAGAAACAAACCAACAAGGCATAAGCTATACAGAGGGCTACAACCTATTAAAGTACTAGAAAGACCGTAGGAAGTTATATTATAGGACTTTATTATAAAATTGCCAAAATTAAGAGATCCTATTATTGTTAGATAATCTATATTCTCTAAGGCGTGGGACACGTGCACGAGTCACGTGCACGGGGCACGTGCATTGTAAATCTCTTCAGAGCCCCAGGGGCCCTAGGTCAACCAATAAAGACATCAATTAATAATCAAGTCAAGATCATTAATTAATCAACCCATTTCATTAATAAACCCCTCTACATAAATTATCTGACAGTTATAAGCCCGGTCCACCAACTTAAGAAGCTATTCAGCTATTACTTAATTGTTTGAAGAAATTCTACCTTATCGTTAAGACGCAGACTCTGACAGAAATCCTACCTCAATTATCACAGGACAAGATTCCACGAGATTCCACAAGATTCCACGAGATTCCACCTTAATTATTAAAGGACAATTCTGATAATAAGGACGATCCTAATAATAAGGACAATCCTGACGACAAAATACTATCTTAATTCCTCCTTTGCCTATCAGTTAAAATGACTCCACTAACGTTAAGTTCGTTGACTATGATCATCCTTAATAAGCCAGAAGACTGGGAATAATGGCTATAGCAACTCCGAGCTGTTATAGATTAGCAAATTTGGGCCCATATTAACCCAGCCACAGAAGCACCTTAAGAAGGTCTACTTAAAAAACTACCTTATCTAAAGGTTATAGATTTTAACAAGAATGCAACCTTATATATATAGCTCTTAACAAATTAACAGAGAGCGTATAAGAATAGCAGACAATACTATAACTAGGACATAAAGTATTTCCTAAGATAGGAAGATTATCTTTAATAGATCCGTACCCAGATTACATCCATAGTATTAACTTAGAAGAAGCTACTACTTAACCCTTCCTTAACTATTAAAGAATGGCTATTCCGGCTAAAAGAGAACATAGAACCTACCTTATTATTTGTTAAGAAGAAGGTATAATACTAGTACACGGAAGCCCTTAAGGGGTTTAAACAGTTGTTAAAATTAAACTAATAGCTAGATTAATGGGAACACGCAATATCCCTAGGAGAGAAGTATAAGATCCCTTAAATGTCCAATAGAATCTAGCTTTAAGATTTAGTAGAAGTTATTTAGCCTTTTAGTAATGCCTACTATATAAAGTATACTACCAAGTTAAATAACCTATAGAAGTTAAGATCTTCCAAATACCGCAGAGTAGTAAAGGAGCTGCAAGAAGGACTTAGAAGACCCTTAAAGCAAGCCAATACTACTATAAGAGGGAGTACCTTTAACATAAACTTCGCAGAGTAAGCCATTAAGGATCACTCTAATACTACTAAAGGTTCATAAAGAGGAAAGGCCTTGGCACGCACTAGCCGCTTAAAGAGAGCCAGGTTACTAGTTAAGGAGACGTTTTAAAAGAAGCCAATACCTAAGTGCTTAGCGTGCAAAAGAAGAGGACACTCCATTTGGGACTATTAGTGTTTATTTAAAGATAAGAGACCTATAGAAGTCATAATTGGAGATACTCGTATTAAAAAAGCACTAAGGAAGGTAGAACAGAATAAGGATCTTACTAATCTAGTTACCAAAATCAGACTTAAAGAACAAAAAGACGAAGCTTAATAACGACAGGATAAGAGTTAGGAGATAGTTAAGAAGAGCAAGGGAATCCTACGTCTTAAGGAAGTTACCTTTTATATAGACTTTACAAATCTAGTATCATTCCGTCTACTTTAAAAACAAGGGTACTACTAGGACAATAAAGGATAATATAATCCTATGTCAAATGGAAGAACGTTACGGACAATAGACTATCAAATATGTCTGACTAGGAAGTCTATTAGCGTTTAATACAAGCCAACTGCTACGCCGCAACGGAAGCGCAGAGCATTGTTAAGAGACATTCGTCTAGATGCGAAAGGTAATGCATGACTACGGCATCTACGTCTAGGTTATCCAGGACCTATAAGGTCTTATAAAGGTTCTTGGATCAGAATATTAATAAACCCTATCTTAACCTCCTAACTGGACTAACCTCAAGAAAGCGCTAAGGGGTTATATTTAAGCCTTTAGCGCCACATACCTAAGCTTAGAACGGTACCGCCAAACGCTTAGGGGATATAATTATTAAAAAAGTATATAAAGGGACAGTAGATCCTTAGCTTAATAAGACTTACCTATAAGAGCTACTGCATTGGCGAGTACAACCTACTAGATCCTTATGGCGATTACCGCGAAATTTAACCTAAAGATAACACATAGATACAGTTAACGTGTTTATCCATTATAATTTTAATAAAGTTGTTAGTTAATAACATTGTCTTCTACTATAAAAGATAGATAAAAAGAAAGCTTAAGAAGCAATTAAGGAGCTAAGCAAGGAATACTAGATAAGTACCCTTAGCGAGCTAAAATAGCTCCTAGAAATCTATATGCTATATAATCGTAGCCAGAGGCCCCTGTGGCTATCCTAGGAAGCCTATATTAAGAAGATAGCTAACAAGTATAAGATAGATCTTATAGGGCGTCTTCTGGACACTCCTATAGCAGAATCTAAACTCCTCCCTACCGATCACTGATTAATCCGTCTGACACATCTATCCCCTAATATAGACCTACTAGTCCGTCCTATATCCCTACCAAGAGAAGCAGCTTCTATAATACTATGTTAGAGTATTCTAGTACCTATATAGCGCGAGGAGCAGAGCAATCTACTATAGAGGAGATAAGGAAGGAATAAACGGCAAAGGGAGAGACAAAGGAATACGCAATAAAGGACGAGACGACGGAAGAGACGGTAGAGGACCGATCGTATAGAGAGCAAATAAGCAGGATACGGTAACTACGTCAAGCACAGAAGCTAAGTTATTAGCCCTATCTCAGACAGCGAAAGAAGCTATCTTTATTAGTAGGATGTTTAAAGCAACTAAACAAGCCCTTAATTATTAAATGCGACAACACCTAGACGCTCTAACTAATTATAGAAGACATAGTAAAGCTAATCACGAAGCTCCAACACGTTAACATCTATTAACACTAGCTACATTAGGACAATAAGACGAGTACGATTTTAATAGATAGCGACAAAGGAGATAATCGCCAATGGATTTATAAAGGCCCTGCCCAAGCAGAGGTTTTAAAGCTTTGTTAATATAATCGGAATGGTGGATATTAAGGAGCGGCTAGATAAGGAGAAGCAACTAGAGGACCTAAGGGAGAAGGTTAGGGCGAGAAGGAAGGATTCAGATAAGATTATAGTTCAATTAACGCATTAACGGGCACAAGAAGGTGGTTAGCTTTAACCTCAAAGAGCTCGAAGCTAAGGGGGTATGTTAGATAATCTGTATTCTCTAAGGCGTGGGACACGTGCATTGTAAATCTCTTCAGAGCCCTAGGGGCCCTAGGTCAACCAATAAAGACATTAATCAACGATTAAGTCAAGATCATTAATCAATCAACCCATTTCATCAATGAACCCCTCTACATAAATTATCTGACAATTATAGGACAAGATTATAACGCGATCTTAGTAATAGTGGACAAGCTAACAAAGTAGGGATACTTTATAGCATATATAGAAGAAATATCAGCAGAAGATATTGCTAGAATCTATATAAAAGAAATGTTCGCAAGATATAGAGCACTAAATAAGATTATATTAGATAGAGATCCAAGATTTATAGTAGTATTTTAGGAAGTATTTCTAATAGAATAAGAAGTTCGCGCAGCAACCTCTATAGCGTATTATTTACAAACAGATAGATAAACGGAAAGACTAAACTAGACACTAGAGTAGTATTTAAGGCACTATATCAACCACGCACAAAATAATTAGGTATCGTTATTACTAGTTATATAGTTTGTATACAATGCAACACCACAAAAAGGAATAGGGATATTACTATTTAAGGCGAATTATGGGTATAAGCTAAGAACATCATTATCGCCATATTAAGTAAAGAAGATAAGTAGCACAGCTAAGTAAAGAATAGAGACTTTAATAAATCTTTATATAGACCTTAAAGAAACAGCTAAGCTAGTATAAGAGCGAATAAAAAGGTACTATAATGCTAAGAGATCTAAGGGACTAGATCTTAAGGAGGGAGATAAAGCGTGGCTACTATACAAAAATTTTAAGAGTTGACGACTAAGCAAGAAATTAGACTATGTTAGACTAGGACCTTTTAAAATCATATAAAGGATTTTACTAGTTATATATAAGTTAAACCTACCAGCCAAAATAAAGATCTACCCTATATAGCATATTGTAATGCTAAAGCTAGTATATAGGAATGTTAAGCTACTAATATATAAGGCAGATATATATAAAGGATAAGAGGAGGACAAATAGTAAGTTTTAAAGATTATTAATCACAAGGACGTAGATAATAAAACGTAGTATAAAGTAAAGTGGATAAGCTATAGTAAGACTACCTAGGAACCACTAAGTAACCTAGAGAACGTTATAGGAAAGGTAAAGGAGTATTAGAAAAAAGCAGGTTAGGGAGCATTAAAAAAGAATCGCTAAAAGATAAGTTACCTAAGGGGGACCTATAAGGAACAACTACTATATTACTTAGAGTTGTTTCCTTCTTTAAAAATTCTACCCTCTTATTACCTAGCTTGTTAAGACCCTGTTAGATAAGTTTCTACTCCTTAAAATAAACCTTCTTATAAACCTTCTTAAGACGGGTTAACCGAGCAAACGCAACCTACTAAGACTTAAAGGAGCGACGCTAAGCCTTAAGGGCCTAAGCTGTCTCCTTAGCGGAATAGTAGAGTTTAGCATATATAGTAGCTAACTTAGACTTAAGCTTTATAGTAGCAGATTAAATATAAGACCCTATAATAAGTTACTTAGTGAACTTAAAGACTGTTAAGAGTTATAGGACGTGTATATTTAGTATTAGAAATAGAACAAATATTATAGGACGATTAAACATTTGCTTTAGTGCACTCTAAATAAAACAAGGGTTATAATAAGTAAGGATATTAACCAGACTAATTAAACGGAGATTACACCTCTAGTAGACGACTTAAAGATATTAGATATCTTTAAGAACGAAGATAAAAAGGAGGGAGATAGTATTACGGACGCTTTAAGTATAATATTATAACTACTTAGAGAAGAGTTGGAGAAAGCTAGTTAGTTAATATAGGCATGGTCTAAGATAGAGCCAGTAGAACTATATAATAAAGAGTAGTAAGCAAGTTATATAATATTATACGCAGTATACGTCCGCGTATAACACGTATAACACGTACCTTATATATAAGAGAGGATTTCTTAGGAGTATAGTTATATATTTAAAGGACCTCAGTCCCTACTATAGATAGTTCTCTCTTTATAGTAAATCTTAGAATACAATTAAAGTTAATCTATTAGGCAACTACTCCACTAGTTATTATTACGTTGTTAATTTATTTATACCTATATACCTAGCCCAATAATAGGACCTACCATAGTTACTACTATAAGGTTCCGTTACAGCCTATACCCCTAAATAGCTTACTCTAAAAACTTATCTTTAATATCTTAATAATGGCTTAATAATAAATTATAAAAATTTATAATTAGACTTTTATGCTTATTTTATAACCTCTATTAAAGTTTTAAAGTAATTAGTTCAGCTATTATTAATATTAGTAGATATTTATTTTATTTATTTTTATTTTTTTATATCTATTATATTATACTATATATAATACTACGCATGCAGCCTCTAGGCTATAGCGCTATAGTTCTATATATATAAATCCTTTCTAGGCAGCTTAATATGTACTAATAGCTAAGTGGATACTCTAGCCCGTTTTTAAAGTACTAGGGGAGCTCTAGCGCTATTAGTGTTTTTCGTTTTAGTATTTTGCTTACTATGGTCCAGTTTATACCAAGAAAATCGCATTAAGGAAATCCTGGCTCTTTTATCTATTTCTGCTATATTCTGCTGTTCCTAGAGTAGAAAAAGCGCTCTAAAAGATAGATTTTTGTTTTCTATAGTTTTGCATATAAGAATAAGAGGAACAATATAGCTTACTAGCTTAGAAGTAGCTACCAATTACCCCTATATAACTGTTTATTCTATACCCTATCTCTCTTCCTTACTAAAGAAAAGGGTAGGGAATTAGTAATTAGTAGGTACTCTCCCTAAAAGTAACCTACTAATAGTATTTTATAAGGGCGAACCTCATTACGTAAACCTACTCCTATAGGAAAATTTTTACAAGGTTGTTTGTATAGGGTATAAATACTAATTTGCCCATACACCTTATATTTTACGTGCTAAGGGAACACGGGCCGGCCCCTTTCCCCCTACTATAGCTACCCTAGCGCATCTGCGGTATGCCTAGTATAGTAGTTGTCTATAACGTGTTGGCCTGATAGCCTACGGTACGTCTGCGGTATTGGTGGTAGGTCTGTGGTAATGGTGGTAGGTCTGCGGTAATGGTGGTAGGTTTACGGTAACGGTAGTACTGCGGCAGCGGCGGTACGTCTGCG
>Ga0307507_10001983_pt1 | contig 44393 bp, 10 predicted proteins | sample 7_EM_MG_FD_207223 | JGI IMG/M metagenome (GOLD analysis project Ga0307507, IMG submission 207223) | Populus trichocarpa ectomycorrhiza microbial communities from riparian zone in the Pacific Northwest, United States - 7_EM | ecosystem: Host-associated > Plants > Roots > Unclassified | place... | reverse complement strand
TTATAATTAGTAAAAATATTAGCCTTGCCTTATAGTTATAGCAGGCAGTTAACCTAGATATTATAGTTATAACCATCCAGATATATAGGGGACTAGTATAAATTATTAATATCTATAACCCTAGGGTTAAAGGGGTAGCACAGATAGAGAATATTATATCTATAATAAGCTTGCTAGAAACTAAACATGTAGAGTTTATCCTACTAGAAGACATAAACCTCCACTACCTATAGTAGGGGGGCATCTATGTTGCTGCTAATTAATAGGCAGAGTGCCTATTAAGAGCTATAGATAACGGGGGCCTTAAGCTAGCTACCCCCCTAGGTGCAATTATATGGCAATAGGGTACTGCCAAAAGTACAATTAACCTTACAATTATAGACAAAAACCTATACTAGAGACTCGAAAGGTGCTCCCCTAAAGAAGAATAGGCACTTACCTTAGACTATATCCCTATCCAGATACAACTAGATCTGGACGTTAAGGCGCAACTAAATAGTAAAAGATATGCAATAAGGAAGCTTAATATAGATAGCTTCCTTAATATAATTAAATAATAACTCTAAGACCTAGAAGAAATCCACCCAATACCAAACAAGTAAGGCTTATTAGCTACCCCTAAGGAAATTAATTAAAGACTAGAAAGAATCTAGGCAGCAATTAAAAGCGGGCTAAAAAAGCACTACCTGGTTTTAAAACTAGGCCCCTACGCGCGATATGTATAGTCCATATAGTGCGCGGCCCTTATAGCCAGCCAACGACGAGCAAGGAGGAAATATATAAGCAGCCATAATTCTAAGGACGAGAGACGATATAAAGACATAAGAAACTAGCTAAAGAATACCCTAAGAAAAAAAGTAAGAAATAACTAGAGACAGTTTATAAACAAACACACTATTAACCTAAGTCTCCCCTATAATAAGGGCCTTTAGACCATAGCAAAATAGGCAAAGAAAAAGACGGGATACTTAGTAGAAGATCCACACCTACCACCCCTATAAAGAGTAGGTAAACTATAGGCTACAAGCAACAATAACAAGAAGGCAAAGATCCTTATAAAAAGATTTTTCCCTTAACCAGCTCTAGTAGACCTTAGTAACATTACTAGTAAAACACCAGTAACTTGCCTAAGGGTTAACAGCGACATAACAACTAAAGAAATGGCCAGAACTATTAGCCGCCTTTTAATAATATAGCACTAGGACTAAATAGGATCCTAAACAAAGCCCTAAAGACCTATAGACCACTTATAGCACCTTGGCTTACAGATGTAGCCAAAGTATACTTTGTAATAGGCTATTACCCGCGACTCAGAAGATCTATAACAATAGTTATCTTATAAAAAGAAGGTAAAGTAGACTACTTAATCCCAGAAAGCTACCACCCTATTGCCTTAGAAAACACCCTAAGCAAGATCTTAGAAAAGGTTATAGCGGACCATATAGTAGATATGGTAGAGGAATACGCCCTACTACTATAAAGCCAAATAGGGGCAAGAAAGAATTGCTTAACGCTATTAGCACTTATACTACTTGCTACTACCATTAAAACTACATGGGCTATGCGAAAGGACTTTATAGTATTAATGCTTAGCCTAGATATCAGCAGCGCCTACAATAATATACCCTATAAGCGTCTCCTATATATCCTTAGGGCAAAGGGCTTCCCAGAATAGATCATTTAATTTATTTAAGGATTTATAGGCCAGAAAGAAACATTACTAGTCTTTAGCAGATACTAGAGCCCCCCTATTACAGTTGTAATAGGAATACTATAAGGATCACCTCTATTGCCTATACTCTTCCTCTTCTTTGTAAGCAACCTGCTTGACACTTTTAAGGAAGGGGCAACCTAGGGGATAGGCTTTATTAATAATATAAACCTAATTACATATAGGCCAATAGCTGTAGAGAACTGTAGAACACTAGAGAAAGCCTATAATACCTATATAAAATAGGCAAGACGACATAGAGTCTAATTCTTACTAGAGAAATACTAGCTAATCTATTTTATAAGAAAACGTAACCAATCTGCAGATCTTTAGCATATAATCTATATCTAAGGCTTTAGGGGTCAACCGGTTTAAGGCCTAAGGGTATTAGGAGTATGGGTAGACAGTAAGCTCCGGTAGAGCGTATATACGGCGCAAGCAGCCCGTAAGAGCTAAGTACAGTATATCGCTATGTCCAGGATTGTCAATTTTATATAGGGTCTATGCTTTTAGAGGTCACGCCTACTATATACAGCAGTTGTCTAGCTAACCATAATGTATAGATCTAGCATTTAGGCCACTAAAGAAACTAAGAAAGGCCCCCCTAAATCACTTCTTAAACCACTCTAAAAGGTCCAAACAGCCTGCCTTAGGAGTATAACAGGCGGGTATAAGCAAACAGCCACAGCACTGCTTAAGAAGGAAGCCAATATTCCCCCCCTATAACTATATATTAAAGCTAATGCAATGCAAAGGGTATAAAAGGAACGCAACTCTAATGTTATAAAGTATATTAAGACACACCTAAACAAACTATAGAGGGACCCTAGGGTGCCCTATAGGAGAAGGAACTAACAACCCTAAAGTAGGGAAGATATATTAGGAAAACAGGTAGAGAAAGTAGAAGAATAATAATACAGCGCTAAAACCCAGGCCTATATAAAGGAAAAAGGGAGACGCGTAAGAGGCCAGCAAAGATAATAGTAAGGGAGAGAAAGGAGCCAAAGTAGAGCATAAAAGAGTACTGGAAAACCATCTACTATAATATAATACTAGTTGGACCAACGCTAGAGAGATAAATAGGAGTTAAAGGTATAGAGGTAAACTTAGGTAAGGGGAACCCAAGCCATAGCATAGGTAACGCTATGGGGGGTAAATACCTAAGGGCTCTAAGAGGGCCTAACAAAGGCAGAAAATATAATGGCAACACTCTTAAGAACAGGAATAATAGGACTAAAAGATTAGCTTTACTGGGTAGGTATTCTAGTAGGTAGCCTAAGGTGCAAATGTGGCTAGCTAAGACAGATACTAAAACATATAATACTGTTATACCCCTTACGCACTAGCTGAGAAGCAATGCTCTTAGCAGCTAGTACAGAAAACTATAATATACTGCTCTTAATATAGAAAGGCCTTAAGGCGGCTACCTGGTAGCTTATTAGCTAAAATATACTAGACCAGTTCCAGGTTATAAAGAAAATAGCAATAGAAGGTAAAGGGGTAAGTAATAGGCGCCCCCTAATAACTCTATAGGAGTAGAGTATAGTGTATAATACTAGCGCGTCCATAGGTTTGTTACGGCAGCAGTGGTTCCCAAGGAGGTTAAAAAGTAAGGTAGTAGAGCACTACTGGTAACTTATAGGCGACTCGTAAGCGAGCCCTAAAAGGCGGGGAGACGGATTATAGGGTTTTCTTAAATAGAGTTTTCTCCCTATATGTATATAAGGAGTAGTCCGTGTGGGCCTAACAGGGATCCGAATCGGACGTTAAGCAATGAATAATAATAATAATATATCCTTATTAGGTACTTCCGGTTTTTGTCTTTTAGTGCCCTATATATATTATATATATTATCCACATAAGCTATCCACAATAGTGTATAATACGCTAAGTGACTTAGGTTAACTCTTAGCTCGTCTTTATCTATAAGTTTAAACCTCTATTTTACCAACCTAACCATTAGTTTTTTATTTATAGGTACTAAAACCTATTACTTATATCTCCAGTCCCTAGATCCTTCTTTTAGGTCCTTTAATATTATAATTAATGCTCCTTTAATATAACTCATACGTTTTTCTATAATGGGTTAGTCTTAAACAACTTTCTTATCTAGCTATATATAGAAATCTTCCTATTTATTATTATGTCGCTGCCTATACCACTTTCTATACAACTAGTTTAGTATATATAGTCTATCTGTTAGAAAGTACCTTATTATTACTGCGTTATAATATCCTTTAGTATATCTTTCTTTAAACCTAGTTGGAATCCCTAGATCCTCTTCTTATTCCAGTTTACTTAACCACTTTACTCTAGGCGTCCCTACCTTAGGCCTATTAGTAACTCTTTATATAGGTGCTCTATCCCTTATATGTCCTAGTATAGCTAATCTCTTATCTAGCTTTTGCTCTTACTATATAATAATTCTTTACCTAAACTTATCTATAGTTTCTTGTTTTCTACATCTTGCAGCCAGATCCTTAAAGTCTTTTTACTTCTTAATTGCGGTATTAACTTTTCAATCTTTAGGCTAAATACTATATTTACCTAGTACTAACGTTCTTACTTATTCCCTAAACTTGTAGTTCTTAAACTTACGTTCTATACTCATTTGTTTATCTATAAACTAAGCTACTGCTCTTTCCCATTAGTTTTTGTCCATTATAGGTTTTTAGGTATATCTTATCTTGTCTTAAAAATCTTAACTATCTCTTATCTCTTTTTAAGAATCTTAAGCCTTTAGCCCTTTGCCTTTATTAAGTAGTAAGCTAGTACTAGCAGTTATCTGCTTGCTTAATTGTCTTTAGATATTACTCCTTCTGTCTTATAAAGTAATAGATACTATATCTAACAGTGTTATAACGCCCGTTACTAAACTACGTTCTATAGTGGTCTTAGTCTCTACTTCTATTGCGTTACTAAGGCCTAAGTACCCCTAGTTAGTCCCTTTTTCTTCCTTATTGCTATTAATTAATAAGTACTCCAACTCCATTGTTAATATCACTAATATTTATCCGTATATTACTGTAATATCTTAATCCAGCTTATAGAGTTAATCTTATTCTTTTTTTAACTCTCTAGTTTCTTTAAGTCCTCTTAACTCTAGCTCTTATAGCCAATAGCTTACGCTATACTTAGCGTCCTTATAAATTTAGCATGCGTTATTATAACAAAACGCAAAATGTTTAATTAAACACTCCTTAGTCCCGCGTAACATCCCTATATCCGCGTTATTGTATTCTAATAACCTAGTGCCTTTTACCGCGTGGTTACTCTAACTACTTCTATAGTCTCTAGCAAAATAACCCTATTTTCCGCAATTTATATAAGCTCCTTTTTTAAACCATTCTTCTTATTATAGAGTCCGCCTAAATATCTTCTATTAGTAAAATCCCTGGTTTAGCCTCTACTCCTTAGTCCTATAATTACTTAATCCTTAACCTCTAGGTTTCTATGGTTTCTAATTCTATTTTTTAGATTCTTTAGTACCGCTTAAGTCTATTAGCTCTAGCCCACTGTTCTATAGTTTTTAACTCTATATCTGTTAATGCGTGCTCTACACCTTATATAACTATAGAACTCTATCTTACCCTTTCCTAGCTTATTCCCTCTAATAAATCCTATTATTAATCTTTATTAATTAATCTATTAAGTCTCTTAGACTTTCTATATCTTTTATTAGAATAATTACGTCCTAGACTTTAGCCTTAAGTCCCTGTTTATACTATACTATAAGCGCCTTATTATTTTACTTAACCTATATTGCGAGTGTCTAAAACTATATTATATACTTAATTGCTAAAGTATATTATACCAAGTTTTAAAGCTTTCGTTTAGCTGTAGTTATTACTTCCAGGTCTCTAAATATCTGCATTAGTCTCTCCACAAACCCATTCCAACTAGTAAACATAAACTATACTTCTTAGTTAGTAGTTATTATTCCGTTTATTTAGATTTTGGTAAGTAAGATTTAAACCATTTAAGTGCCCTTCCTATTAAGAACAGTCCTATATACGCCACTTAGTCTATAGGTATTACCAACTTAGCCCCCTCTTACATAACCTTAAAGTGCATTTACGTAAGGAATCCTTTAAGTTTTAACTTCTCCCCTAAGAATCATTTAATTAAGGGTAACTTAACCTTAGCTACTCCAATTCCATTAATTCTTTCTTTAAATAGTTAATTATTGTCTATTAATTAATTAACTATTTTCTATAACTGACTTACTATAATAAGCTGCGAATCTATATCCCTTATGCTAGTGTCCCTACTAGTACCTAAGGTAGTTGCTACTATTGACAGCGTCATAACGGGTGCTTTTAGTGGCATATTGTTTAACTTTATTAATATTATAACTACGGTAGTGAATATATAACAGAGCCTTGTAGGAAATACTATAATAGACTTATTATTAGGCTAGGTATATAGGTAAACAGGAAGTTAATAATATAACAAGTACAAATAATAACTAGTGGAGTAGTTGCCTAGCAGATTAACTTTAATTATATTCTAAAATTTACTATAAGGAAAGAACTATCTAGGTAGGGACTGTAGTCCTTTAAATATATATCTTAACTCCTAAGAAATCCTCCTTATATATAAAGTACGTGTTATATATATTATATATATATCCCGTCTATATACCGCGTACTCTATATACAATATTATATAACCTTAGTTACTATTTCTCGTTATATAGCTCTACTAGATCCATCCTGGACCGTGCCCTTATTAACTAACTAGCTTCTTCCGACTCCTCTCTAAGTAGTCGTAACACCGTACTTAAAGCGTCCATAATAGTAGGGGCCTACGCCCTTAACACAAAAACACCCTTAATATAAAATTCTTCCTATATATACAATCCTACATGTATTTTTACAGCTATAATCTTCCTACGTACCTAAAATAACGAAATAAAAGGTTAATATATATACTATTAAAGCCTAGAGGATTATAGAAATTATAAAAAAGCTTAAGGCCCTGCTATATAAGCCTAATTTAAAGCAAGTTTTAGATAATTGGAAATGCGACTATAATAAGCTCTGGAGGACCTATTAAGGCTATAACAATAAGTCTACGAGTTGTGCACCTAATAGGCGCTTAGATAATGCAAAGGAGCTTACCTTAAAGTAATTTCTTAACTATATAGATAGTATTAGATTTGGAATTTAAAAGGAGATAGTACACAATACGGCCAATTTAATTTTAGCCTAAAATTATACTGTTTTATATAATAACAACAAACTTCCTTTATAGGTTGGAATACACTAGCTATAACGTTATCTAGATAAGTCCTTATATAATTATATAAAGGCTAAGCCTATAGAGACTGCCTAGAAAAAGGCATAGGAGCCTACCTATATTAAAGAATAGTTTAATAACTTCTTAGTCTATTACTAAGAATATGGAATTATACTAGCTAATTTCTAGAACTTTAATAAGTGTGGCGTACGTCTTGGTATTATAAAGAATTAATTAGGTTGGACAAAGAAAGGATAAAAGGTATTTATTCCTTATTTAAATAGTCAAGAGCTTATAACTCTAGTAGAAACTATATACTTAATTAGTAATTATATTACTCTAATAATAATTATTTCTAGCTAGAATTTAATAGAGAAATAGTTTACAGATTTACTAGCTGGCTATTTAGTAGCTATATGTTAGGACGCCAAGGTCCTTAGGGTATATAGTAACGTGATAATAGTAATAGAATGCAAATAAGTATCTGGTTCTTGATGAAGTAGAACTGTAGAACTGAATTCTGCTGTTCTCTGATGCGGGGCGACTACGTTTTGTAGGCGTCTCGCCTGCGCCTCGCCTGCGCTAAGCCGGTTACGGCCAGTGCTTCTCTATGGCCTAACAATTGCCCCCCCCTTCTTAAGCGGCTGTCCTCAGCCGATGCTATTGTATAATAGGAGCGCTATTATTGTCCTTCGCTGAATAAAAAGTGTGCGACCAAATTTAAGTGAATCAGATAATGGGATAATAGGACAATAAGACAATAGGATGCTAGGGCCTTATAGAGACCTATAAAGGTAGGAGTCCCCCCTAAGGTAGGACACCAGATTTCCCTTTCTATTTAATTTTGATTTGTCTAGCCTGCAACTCGCCTTCTTTACAATTTCTTTTTAATTATGAATCGCAAGCGTTACGCCGCCGGTTCGCCTGCTGGTAAGCCTTTTATAAGCATTCTCTATGCCTGCTTATAGCTGTCGCTAATCCTGCTAGACGTCGTCTAAGCTTCTATGCTGCTTGTAAGCCGCTCCCCTAGCCTTACTGGAACCCATCTGCCTCCGCTACGCCAAGCGTGTGGCCACTGCTGGGTGGGCTACCTGCGGCAAGCAGGTTAACCGTAATTGCGGTTACTGCTAATAACTAAATAAGTTATGCTAAGCAGTAAGTCTATATGCGTTGGTTTATGTTCTGATAGCTAACAAGACTAGGTCCCTAAGGCCTTCTATAGCCGCCTAAATAAGCTGCTCGCCCTTATTAACAGGGCTAAGCGCCGCTGGGTTGCTGGCGGGGATATGGCTGACCTTGACGCTCGCGTTGCTGCTGCCCAGAAATCCTTTATAAAGGATATTAAGGCCTTAGTGCGCGCTGGTGCTAAGCATAGTCTCCGCCAGTGCCTAAAGGGCGAAGACTTTCCCTTACTCTAAGTGTAGGAATTGCAGGCTATCTATTGTACCCTTAAAGGGATTCTTGACGTAATGCGTGCTTTAGTACGTGTTATAACACAGGTGTTTCGCCGGCGTAGCATATGCTAACAGTGCTTGTAGGCCAATATGCCTCCCATTATAAGGGATAAGGAGGAGGATAAGGGTAAGGAGGATAAGGAGAATAGGGAGGAGGGAGAGGAGGAGGATAAGGAGGAAGAGGAGGAGGAGGAAGAGAAAGGAGGTAAGGAGAGGGGGGACTTAATAAAGCTGTAGTGTATTTATATTTCTATTGGCGTTCTGCTGTTGCTTTACCGTCGTTCTATTATTGCCCTATTGGTAGGGCGTAATTCTGGTTATAATTTAATTGTTCTGGTTCTCTTACTACTTTCTTTTCCATTTGCCCCTTGGGGTAAAGTAACTATTATATGTCTCCTTTACGTCCTTATTAATGTCCTTTGCTGGGACCTATTTATTATATTCTTCTGGCTAGCCTTTTTATTTAACTAGGTACTATAGGGTCTGGTTATATCCCTTCCTTCTATATACTTCTTCTACCTTATACCGGTCCTTTTGGTCCTCTTTATTGTCTAGCTTAATAGGCCCTAGTAAAGGGTCTCTAGTAGTGCCCTTATATTGTTTATATGGCTCTAGTAAGCTAATATGGAACACTAAATGGATACGGTAAGATATAGGTAGATATAGTTGGTATACTTACTTTCTAACTGGTTCGGCTATACTAAAAGGTCTAATAAAGCGTGCTATAAGCTTTTTACTTGGCCTTTTTAGTTTAAGGTTTTTAGTTAATAGCAGGACTAGATCCCCTACTTTATATACCTATGGTTAGTGATGATGATTGTAGTATTTTGCCTATATCTTGGCAGCGTGTTCCTAGCGTTTTGCCAGCACTTTACGTTTAAGGGATATTCTTTTAATCCGCTCTGAGGCGGCTGGAATAGAATAACTATTGTCTGCCTTAACCTTGTATTTTAGACGCGGATGAAACCCATAGCAGGCATAGAACGGGCTTATGCCTATTATGCTATATTTAGCATTATTATAGGCGAATTTGGCTAGTAGTAGTAGGCCTACCTAATTGCTCTGCTTTTTGTTATAGAATATATGGAGGTAGTACTCTAGGGTTTAGTTCTAGCGTTCTATTTACCCATCTATTTGCGGGTAAAAGGCTATACTTAGCCTATGTTTTATCTTTATAGCTATTACGGACGCTTTAAGTACGATGTTACAACTACTTAGAGAGGAGTTAGCGGAAGCTAGTTAGTTAATATAGGCACGGTCCAGAATAGATCTGGTGGAACTATATAACGAGGAATGGTAACTAAGGTTACGTGGTGTTGAATATATTAACTATATTAAATAGAAGGGATATTATGTTTAATACAGATAACACGTACCTTACGTATAAGAGAGGATTTCTTAGGAGTATAGTTGTGTATTTAAAGGACCTTAGTCCCTACTGTAGATAGTTCTCTCCTAGTAGTAAATCTTAGAATATAATTAGAGTTAATCTGTTAGGCAACTACTCCACTAGTTATTATTACGTTGTTGTTTTTGTTGTACCTATATATCTAGCCCAATAATAGAACCCACTGTAGTCTAAGCTATAAGGTTCCGTTATATATTTACTACTAAGGTTACAGTATTGGAACAAACTTAAATAATATACCACTAAGAGCAGCACTAGTTACAACAGCGTTAACAGCAGCTATAACCTTAGGGCTAGGTGATACCAGTATGGACAATAGGGATTCTTAAGTGGTTACGCAAGGTTAGTTATAGGAAATAGTTAATCACTTATAAGATAATAATAGGATACTTAAAGAACGCATTAATGGAATTAGAGTAGTAAAGATTAAGTTACCTTCAATTAAATGATTCTTAGGAGAGAAGTTAAAGCTTAAGGGATTTCTTATATAAATGCACTTTAAGGTAGTACAGAAAGGAGCGAAGTTAGTAATATTATTAGACCAAGTAGCATCGGGAAAATATTCGCAGGATGAGATTCAAGTAGACTTTATTTTTCACATTTCACATAATTAACATGCAATTTAACCAACTTGACACGCAATTAACCAACTTAACACGCAATTAACCAACTTAACATGCAACTTAACTAACTTAACACGCAATTAACCAACTTAACATATTTAAAAGTTAAATAACACGCAGTTAACCTACTTAACAACTTTAAAAGCTAACTACACATTCCTTGACATGCAATTGACCAACTTAAAATTTAAATAACACGCAGTTAACCAACTTAACAACTTTAAAAGCCAACTGCACATTCCTTAACATGCAATTAAGGTAATGTAATATATTATTTTAAAGTTGTATGCCAATTGCGCAAATAAATTTTTACTATTTTCTTAGCCTGCAGTATGCTAGCTTATAATATATATTAGGATCAAAATAATTTTATACAATCTTATACAATCTTATACAATCTTATACAATCTTATACAATCTTATACAATCTTATACAATCTTATACAATCTTATACAATCTCATATAGTCCCATATAGTCTCATATAGGTTCTATACTAGTTTAGCTGCTTTTACTATTTGTCCTGGCTTCTATATAATAACGCAATGCGAGTTCCTTCTTTAAGAAAGTTATCCAAGTATAAAGTATTATATTGGTCCCAATTAATATAATTATTAACGTAGTACAAATCTGGATAAGAAGTAGCGGCTGGAACAACATACGCGCTTCATAGAATAGATAGCATTAAATAAAAGCGACCACCTCTAAGTACTTACCTAGTATTTATGCTTAAGCGCGGCCACCTTTTCACCTTAACCATGCTGTGTGTTAGATGCGGCAGTCCATAATTTAATGGCTAAAGCAGCTCTACTATAGCTCTAGTATACTATATATATACACCGTACTTATCTAACCTTTTAATATCTAGAACAGTAACAATTAGCTAAAGCTGGCCTATAAGTCTTCTACCTAACGGCGTACGGCCTTTTCCAATACGGTCGCCGTTATCCATATACTCTTAGACCCATACATAATCACGCCTCTACTAGTTAGAACATTGCCAATTTAGTATACAATATACTACCTCACTAATTTAGCCCTTAAGGTCGGTTGCATTTTTTCCATCTCGTTTCCAACAGCGGATAGATAGATATATTTTAACAAGCAGGCGCTTAACCTATAAGGGGTCCTTCTCTTTCCAGTCTATATTAGAGTTCTGGGCACGTTTACCTTATAGCTTTCGCCTGCACTCTTAGACAAATACCGCAATGCCGTCTAGAAACCCTAGGATTTCGCAGTAGTTTACTATATAAGATATATAAAGCCACGTCTTTAACCCAAGACGCCTCTGGACAAGATCTGTTGCCCTATCCATATCTTCCAAAGGCCACTAAAGCTTTGCAACTACTAAATACTATATTAGTTAAGTAACCTGCACCTCTAGACGCTGGGAAGACTATAGTATAGAATCACTATTTATAAAAGCTATTTCGTCTTCCATTACTAGTACTACTACCCGTCTTAAATTATAAGAGCAGATTTAAGATAGCGAATCCTATTTATTTATTAAGTTATAAAACGCCTTAATAATATAACAGTGTCCAGCTTCGCCATTTGCGCCAGTGCAGTACCCATCTGCGCATCCATATAGGCGGATATTTTCCTCAAAATGTACAAGGGCATGGAATTTTGGTATATTAAAATAGCCTATATTAGAATCCTTTGCCTTTAGACGGAAACTTTAAAACATACCTTTAAGCATATCAATTCGATATAGGGCGTGGTGTATATATTATAGTGTCTCTTTATTATAGGTGCGATACTAAGCTATAATAATAAAGTCGCATATAGCTCTTATAAAATGCATAGCATATAGTTCCCTGGACGACAGTAGTAGGGCTAGCACAGCGACAAGTTAACAAACTATAGCTTTTTGTTTATCACCTGTCCATTAAGTAACTTTACTAAATAATAGATTATCAAACCGTTTTAGCCCCGTAAAAGCCAGGACTTATCTAAAACGCTAATTAAGCTAAGCCTCCGTAGATATATTTATTGTGGTTATCTTCATCCCTCTTCTCTTTCTTTTTGGCTGAACAACATTGCCTACCAGTTTCTATACCCATTTGATAAGTTGCATAACAATACCCTTTAGAAGCTAATATAGAACATCTACTATTATGCCCTTATGGATGTTAAATAGGCAATAGTGCCACGTAAAATATTCTACTGGGTATACCTAGTCGTCTAAGGATGGAAGAATATTCTCTAGTTACTAGCGTTTAATCTGTCTTCTCATCTTCTTATAGGTGTATAGCGGGTATTATTTCTTAGTCAAGTTCTCACACTTTAGAGGGGGGACCTAGCACATAGTGCAGTGCTATTAGCTTTTAATACCTATAAGCAGCACTTATTCTTTATAGTCTACTATTATTCCATATATAATTGGATAATATCGTCACACAAAATTATCCGCATATTAAAGGTCTACGCCGCTTTCTACAAGATGCTCAATTGCTATTATATTTTAGTTAATAGGATATAGCGTTAGAATACTAAAGCAGGACTTACATTTAAGTATAGTTCTTATCACCTTATAATATGCTTTACTTTTTATATCGTTATCCTTTTCTTTAATAATTGGTACAAAGCCAACAAGGATATTTGCGGGGGATGTCTATCAGCGCCGAACTTATCAGTCAAGATTACTAATAGTAAGATATACAGGCCAGGCCGATTTATTACTATAGTGCATTATTAGCTGGGTCTTATTGACTGCTATAAGTATAGGAACTACTATAGCACCGCTAGGAAGCTTGCCTTGTGTCTCCCACTACTAATTACCGCTGTATAGCTCATTATAGACTTAGTGGTTTTCGGCATTATAGAGTCTCTTTAGTGTATATACTAGTGCATCTTTAAAGGGTCAATGGCCAATTAGAAAGGCAATTATATTTATAATATCCTAGTAAAGAATATAGTATTCCCTCTACTTAGAGCCTTTAATATTTAATTCCACCTTATACTCTAATCGGAGCTATTGTTCGTCTTATATGCCAAATAGAATAGCGGTAATTAGTTCTTCCCATTAATTTATAGATTAGAAGCTAAGTAGGCCATAAAGTAGGCTAAAGTGGGTGTCTTTAAGCAGTGCGTTAACGTCTCCCTTTATATAGCAAATGCGGTGCAGCTATATTAAAAAGGCGTAATTAAACTCCGAACAAAAAGGATTATATAGTATACTTTAGCTATTATCATGTTATAATATAGTAATATCTAAAATTGTCTAGCTAACTTACTATATATTATTATCAGTCTTGCATAAAATTAGTTCACCCGCCTTTATATTCTTAGTTACTTCAAATGTCTCTACTCTAAGTAATAATAATAACAATATAACGCTTTTCTAATGTGGTATACCGTATAGAGGCACCAGATAGGCATTCTACTTGTATTCTACCGCCACTAGAGCGTACTTATTAGTATCCATGTTTATACCATCTGGTTACAATTACGCGTTATCTAACCAGTAAGAGTGGTGGAATTAATCGCGAATTATAAATAGTCAGGCCGCAATAAATGTGTAAGTGTTATATCTCTCTTTATATGCTTTTTTATAAATGTATTAGTGGCTAGGCAGCCGCCTTTTACAGCACTATAGGTATTAGTAAAGGCCGCTATAACTCTTAGGGGTATAAGAACACCATAGACAGCTCTGCTGTATTATCGCTAATTATATATTAAATAATGTGGTATTATTTCCAGGCGTAAAGAGTGCGTATTATAGTACTAACAGTTAATTGCCGGTATTTAATCTATATAAGTGGCTTGGCTTTATAGCTGCTAAAAGTATACCTTTTATTTTCTTACTAGAACTAGTTATGCTAAAGCACAAATATAACTAGCCTAATACCAAGTTTAAGGACTTAAAAGAGTCCAAGGCAGCTAAACTAGATGCTAAAGCATAAGTATAACTAGCTTAACACCAAGTTTAAGGACTTAAAAGAGTCCAAGGCAGCTAGAATAGACGCTAAAGCGTAAGTATAACCAGCTTAACACCAAGTTTAAGGACTTAAAAGAGTCCAAGGCAGCTGAACTATACGCTAAAGCGTAAGTATAACCAGCTTAATACTAAGCTTAACACTAAGTTTAAGGACTTAAAAAGTCCAAAGTAGCGGAACTAGACACTATAAACTAAAGACTTAATGGTACCTAAAAAACCTTTATCCGTCTAAACAACAATATACAGTATTCTTAGGCAATGGCTATAGGACCACAGCTATAGCGAAGATATTATTTACCACCAATATTACAGAGCCCAATAATATTAGCTATCCAGACCTACAGATTCCGTTGTTTCTATATAAGCCGTAGCAAAAAAAAAAGGGAAGATTAAGGGTAGTGCTAGTCAAGTTAAGATAACTAAATAGGTTAGCACTTAGAACTATAATATCCGGTCTTAGGTATATAGAGTTCTAACTAATATCTAACTTAAGCTGCCGCCCGGAAGTCTTATATTCGTCATTAGGGTAACACTAGAGGGCTAGGCTAAACAACGGGTATCAGCAACAATATAGATAATTTAAAGCCCGTAAAGTAACTAAATAGAAAGCCCATATCTTATAGGCTAACTGCTTGTCTTTAACAGCTTTTAAAAGTTTATTTCTAGAATTCCTTTTAATATCTCCGGTTTCCTATTAAACAGACATATTAGCATAAGCCTATATACTACCAGGGTGCGGAGAGCTAAAATATAGTTAGAGCTCTTCAAATAATTTACTAGAAAAGAACGGGTTATTTAGGTCAGCCTATAGATTAGCTAGCTTAACCTTAATATCCTACCCTAGCTTGCAAAGATTAGGGCCATCTCCACCCAGTATACCACTATTAATCTGCGTATTGGCATCTCCCTTATTTACAGCAGCTAAAGAAGCTTCAGGTGTCTAGTCTCTAAAAGGCATTATAATACGGCTTTTAAAAGAGCCCGCTCCGCGCTAGGGCACTAGACGCTATATTATAGGTAGAGCTTATAGTAGTTATATAAGGCGGGATACATTTCTAGGCAGTATACGTTTAGAGAAATTAAGGCTAAGGCAAGCTTAATATAGCTATATTTTTAAAGACAAAGAGGCTGTAGTATCAGTTTAGGCGGCTATAAAAGTTTAAAAAATTAAGCAAATAATAGCAGGAAATAGAAGAAAAAGGCGCGTAAATAAAAGTACGGTATTATAGGGCTAGAGTGACAATAGCTATATTATAGATAGCTTAACATGCAATTCGGACTATAGGACCTATATACAAATAAGTCCAGCAAATATCTTTAATATAAAGTGTAGTAGCCATAAGTGGAATCTAGGATACTAGTTTTGGGTTGCCTATATAGTAGATATAACAGCTTACCCAAAAAAAAGTTACTTTATTAGTAACATAGCTTAAAAATGGGTTATACTTTAGGTAAAAGGGTATCCTAAAGCCTTATCTTGCGTTTATAGGATAAAATACTATATTATATTTCACTTTATTTTATACAATCTCAGACTTTCTATAATGTCTTAAATCATCCCCTACCTCTCTCTACTATGCACTTTACCTTATCTTGCACTTATAGGATAAAATACCATATTATATTTCACTTTTTTTCGTATAATCTTGGACCTTTTATAATGTCTTAAATCATCCCCCCGCCTCTCTCTACTATATATTTCACCTTACCTTGCACTTGTGGAATAAAATGCTATATTATATTTCACTTTTTTGTACAATCTTAGACATTTTTTAATATCTTAGATTATCCTAAACTTATTCCCCCACCTCTCTAGAGCTACTTCACTAACTAGTTATAACACAAAGAATAGAATTATTAGCTCTTTTATTATCATATATCTAGTCTAGTTGCTTAAGTGTACCTATTAGAACATCCATTACCCTATCTATAACTCTTTAGCTTCCTATATAATGTATACAACAACTAACGTTCCAAGGCTTCTACTGCGGATTACACTTGTTTTTATATGCCTTGCTATTCACATCTTGCAATTTTATTCACTTAGTTAATAGCGTAAATCTTATATCTTATCTTACCACGCACCTTTCGTTCCGTTTCTTACTCCAAGTCTCGCATTTCATTTTACTGCCTACATCAAAGCTTATATCTTATCCTACTTCTCGCATTAAGACTCGCATTCTATTCTATTTCTCGCATTGCTCTTATATCGCTCTCATTAGAATCCGCTATTGTCTTAAGTTAATACCATTGGCACACCTTCTTATTATAACTATTAGGATTATTTTATAGATTGTTTCTAATTGTCTAATACATTATCCACTCCACTGTCTTTATAAGTTACTCTATACTATTCTATATAAAGCTTTTACCTGCTTATAAATATATAGGGTCCTTAACTATAATAGCGGCGCTACACCTAGACTCTAGTTGGTACTTAACTACTATAACTAATAAGAACTTATCGCAAATAAGTGGTCCAAAGCTATAGTAAGGACTTGTGATTAATAAAAAAACATATAAAGAGATCCTTTAATACTATACTAGCAAAATCAACAAAGCGTCTAGCGGTAGGTTGCCAGCGTTTGGGCCTATATAAAATAAAGTTAAGTATATAGTCTTTAACCTTCTCAATACTAAGTATAGGCACGTGTTTAAGAGATCTAATCTACTATTAGAGTTTAAAGCTTTTGCTATTACCACTAAAAAGTCTATATAGCGACATGTAACAACCAACAGACGTAGAGGCGTAGAGGTTATAATAGCTAATATTATTTTAAAGCATGGCGCCTTATCTTCTAGAGAGTAGTCTATTAACTTATCTAGATTAAGGGCAACCTCTAAGGCTGCCCAGGTACTTAGTAGTCTATCCATCAAAGTCCTATAATAGCCAAATACCACACCTACACCATTCTATAAAATAAGCTTTGCTGTATACAGTTACCTAAATAAAACGCCATTAAATGGGGCCCCTATTCTATACGGATTTGCATTAAAAACTAAGTATAAGTATCTATTATCCGATTCTCCAGAGAAAGTTAATATATATCACTATAGATATAACAAGCTATAGGCCGCGATAAGTGTAAACTTCTCAGCAGATAAATATAGGGATGGCTGGGCCATAGTAGATCTAACCACTAGTACACCAATTCTCAACCATATAAACCTAGTATTTATAGTGCTTTCTGCAAAGAAGGCTGGACTTAATATAATTATAATTAGAGTTAAAAATCCCAATTAGATTACAAAGCATAAGAGACTTTATAACTTATATAAGATTATATAATATTGTATAGAGTTGTCTAACGTATATTTACAGGTATAAGATTTAATAAGAGTAATTCCAAGTCCAACTCTAACCCTAATATTACACAACCGGTGCCGACTAGGAGAAGAATAGGCATACCTGCCCTAAGTTAAAGTAGTTATAAGCAGTCAATTCTAGAGTCTATGCTACCTATATCTAAGCAGTTAAATCCAAAGCCCATATCAACCCTAAAGTCACCGCCACCTATGCCTGCTAGTGCATTATCAGCCGTACGGCCGGCTATAATCAAAACTGCTTATAGCTGGACCTGTGGTAGTAAAGACCAGCCCCTACTAGATAAATTAGAGCTCTTAAAAGGCGTGGATCTAGATAAAATATAAACATTTAAGATAATGCCATGGGATAAGATAAAAGGATGGTATAATAAATAGCCAAAGTCTAATCACAAAATATTTATCAATACATTATTTAAGGATATAAATAATAACCCTAACCTAATTTATATTAGGGAAATTAATCTTAACCGCATATAGGAGCGCCGCCACTTTAACGCCTTAATTAACCCTATTTCGACTGACAAGGAACTAGAAGATAAGCACAAGGATAAAATTAAGAAGGTTAATCAGGAAGCTAATTACCTAAAGAACGTGCAAGAAGCACACATTAACCCAGTATTATAGGTAAAGGCGCTGCGGTTTCTTTCATTTCCATTAACTATTTATAACACTCTTTAAGACGCAACCTTTTACTTATACGGTATGAAAAAGGGTAAAGCTATATAGATATATTAGCTGCTTGGTGTTACCCATACTCTTCACAATTATACAGCCCTAAATAGGACCTTTCTCGCGGATACAATGGGTTTAGGCAAAATACTTTAAATACTCTTAATCTAGTACACCAGCGTGTTAATAACCAAGATTAACCTTAACTAGCTTAATTAGGAAAATTAAGAAGGTAGAGATAAAAGTCTCTACCTTGCCCCTAGTATAAACAAACACCTATAGCCCCCTAACGCCCGATACCCGAGTCAAATAGATAGTATGCCACAGTGCTGTTATATTAAGGGAAGTATTACTAGAAAATTCCTTTACCGGCTAGTAGGACTAACTATATATATTACTAAACAGAATCTACTACTCTAAGTAGTTAAAAACGTCAAATTATAGTTTAAAACCTCAGAACTAAATAATTATATTCCTAAAGGCAAACTATAAGTTCGCGTATGCCATTTGGCTTTTATTAGGTCCAGTATAAAGAAGTATAATTTTATAGATAAAGATAAAGACATTCTTAAACCTATAAAATATAAAGGAGAAGGCAAAAAGGTCTAGTAGAAAATAGACCTAAGATCGGCTTTATATCTTATAATTACAATATTATAAACTTAGGTAATAACCTAGACTACTTAGAAACAGCATAAGACTATTTTTAATCTCCATAGAGACAGTGGTCCTCGTTATATCGTTAGTGGGATTCTTACCAACAAGTTCTATATAGATAGGTTAGAGACAGGTTATCTAATAAAAATAGCCAAACAAGTATATAATAATCAAGCAGTATTTCCTTACTTCTAACGCCCGGGCCTATCTTACAAGGACGGCAATAGTAAAATAGCCTACTACACTTCTTGACCTTTAGTAGTGTTTACTTCCAGTACACCAACTAGTGAAGGTTTTATAAGTTTAATTCCTGCCTTAGAAATTTTTAGGGCCCCTAATTAAGCGGATCGCCTAAATACAAAATTAATTAATGGTCGCAATATTAAAGCATTAATTAAATATAAAAAGCTAGGAGTAGCTAATCGCTCTTCTCTTCCAAATAAGGTTATTACAGGCTTTAAAAAATGCTCCTCTTTAATTACAAAGATCTTAATTATACGCAGAATAGGGGAAGACTAATAGTTTAATAGAAGGGTGATCAATAAGCTACCACTAGTCGTCTACCAAGACTGCTATATAATAAACAATTCAATATTTAAGCCATATATTGAGAAGCTCTAGTGTGGAGCATCCCTAGAAGCTTTCAAACAGCTAAATAAAGCTTTTAGACACTGGAAAGCTAAAGGAAGAAAAAAAAAAGAACCCGTCTTCAATATAGATCAATTTCTAAAGGGAGCCGGTTACTTATTAAAAATTTTTGCCATCTTTCCAGGCCTGGCTAAGATAGGAGATAAGTAGCAGGATGCGTAGTAGAAGGATAAGAAAAAAGTTAGAATAAAGCTAAGATAGATGGTTAACAAGTTTTATAGCAAAAAATAGGATAAACCTTTAGACGAGAATCCGCTTTAGAAGAATTAGAGCATAATTGCTAACTCTAGGAAACTAAAGGGAATTATAAAATATGTTAATAAAGTACTTAAAAGGAATCCTAATAAGAGATTACTATTTAGCAGTTACAAACCAGCGGCATATACGCTATTACGCCTTATAAGTTAGCCATTAGACTAGTGGTAAACTGTTACTAATAATATAATATAGTATTTCTATAAAAGGCTTGGCCAGTCTAAATATTCAACTATTTACTAGATAGAGTCTAGGACATCCCTAAAAGACCAGGAGGACATTTATAAAACATTTCGTATTCTAATAGGCGGTCCTCACCAGAATAATATAGTCTAGTTTCTTATTATTAACTAAAGGGTTAGAGGAGAGGGTCTAAATTTAGTCTCTATATATAGAGTCCATCTGCTTAAACCGGCGACAACAGTAGATACAGAGGTGTAAGTATTCGGCCAAGCTGCTAGATCTAGATAGCTAGCGCTAGTAGTTACTGCGTTAACAATATATAGTACGGATAAATAGAACCCAATTAATATAGTTATATTAGCGAGGCGTATAATAACTAAAAGGATAACAATTAATAAGTTCTATAAGGTGTTTAAAGCTTAACCTACTTAGCAGGCTAATAATAATATAATAGAAATAGCGTAGCTAGTACAGTTAGAGCAGCGATCACCTATAATAAGAATATGTCTTAGCATAATACACACATATATAGATAATATACAACTATTTAATATTTTATAATATATTATCTTAATATTAACCACCGTATAACTAAACCTTAGAAAGTTTAAATTTAGTCCAGATTAATATTACTCCAGCTACTAACTATTGCGATACCTATTAAGTAATCTAGCCTATAACCCTACCAACTCTTGTTCCTAATATACATTAATAATTCCTATTAAGGTGTATCCTCTCTACTAACAGACTGTATATATATGCCATCTTTATTATTCCAAAAGCCTAATTAGTATATAAGAGGATCCTCCTATAACTAAAAGAGTTTGCTAAATCCACTTTCCTAAAAAGCGTCACTCTCCATAGATTAGGTATCCTAAACGTACTATCCTCTATACGGACTCTTTAAATTCCGGCTTTATATATAATAAGACGTCTATAATATAAATAAGGACTATATAACAGCTTATACTAGGCCTATTCGGTTCGTCCTAAATCTACTATATAGGGAAATTAACATCTAACTCCCTCTATATCTTAAATTGTTATAAAAAGTAAGACGGCATTAGAACAGACAAACTAATATTTATAACTACCGCTTTCGTCTACCAATTGTATAGTTGCAGCGTATATACGAAATCCCTAACGGCAAAGAAAAGCATACCCTAATTATTCTATTTAATCTGCCTTCTACCTTTTTCTAATAGATATAAGATATCGAATTAACCCATAACACAATACTATATTAGAATAATTGACAAACCTAGCTCTGTTAGACAAATGTGCTTAATAATAAGAACCAAAACCCCGTTACTATTAAGCCCGTTATGCTGCAAAACAAAAAAGCTATTATTAATATTAGTACGTTTTAAGCGCACTTAATTAGCCGGCACTAATAGACACAGGTTAATGGACCACCTACTACTTTATATCTAACGGTTCTAAGAACGATAGGGTAAAATATACCGTTATTTATTATATTCCTACGGACTATAACATTCAATTTATTATAGGCCAGAAATTTAACCTTAAAGATAAGCGAAAAGCAGACTTTTAGGATATATTAGATATATTACGGACAAAACCTTTATATAGCCTATCCGCATTAGAACACATCAATAGCAGTACTATACCGTTGGATTTCGCTATTAGGCATTAGAGTAACTAAGCAACCTTAAGTCTTCCCCTTATTACCCAGCCCTGAGCCCCATTACGTCGCTAAGACTTATTGTATTGTTAAGTCTTATTACATCGCCATTAAGCCTTATTACGTTGCCGAGCCTCATTGCATTATTAAGTCTTATTGCATTGCTGTTAAGCCTCATTACATCGCCAAGCCTTATTGCATTATTAAGTCTTATCACGTCGCCAAGCCTCATTGCGTTATTAAGTCTTATTGCGTTGTTAAGTCTTATCACATCACCAAGCCTTATTGCGTTATTAAGTTTCATTACATTACCGTCAAGCCTCATTACGTTATTAAGCCCTATTGCATCGCCGCCGAGCCTCCTAGCCAGATCGGGTAATTAGACATCGCAAGTGCGACTCCTAGGGGTAGCGGGTTTAATTCTCACTTATTGCGCATTAAAAATATTAAAAAAGAAGATCGTTTCCTATTAAATTAAGCGTTAGCAAGGCTCCAAATTAAGCTTATATTTTTATACGTATCTCGCAACGCCTAAAGTTATACATTTAACGAAATCTCAGCACTATATACTTAGCATATCAGCTCTTCCACGTTAAGTTTTAATCACGTTAGGCTAGCTCTAAATGGCAAGGGGCAGAACATACCATACTACTACGCCATAAGGACTTTGGAATATAATCTTATAAATTTAACTAAATTATAACCCCTTTCTAAACCTCATGATCAAACCAGATCCTTAAGGATAGATCCCTATAGGGAACATTTAGTTGTAACTTTAGGAGCTTAAAGCTCCTTTAAACTCCAAATTAAATCTAAAGCTTTATATACGCGCCCGATCAACAACTCCTTATAATATGGCGTCTCTACCTACCCCAATCACGACGCTGCTATAATCGCAGCTATACGTATTTTATAACGCCCTTATTCTAACTTTTATAATCGCGATAGTACTCCTTCCGCGTAGGGTCCGTACTTAGCATACTAATATAGCAAGGCACGACAAAGCCAGTCACTACACTATATTAGCATTACAAAAGCTAATAAGAGAACCGTAAGTGTGCGATATTTTCTAAATAGGAAGGTATCTAACTATTAATAGATTCCCGTTATTGGAACACCTTATTTAGGTCTAACAGAATGTTAAAGCACTACAATATATTATAAATAAGCCTTATACAGATCTTAGTTTAATCGTGGCTATAAAGGTAAACGGCGGAATTGGCTCTATAGCCATAAGGCACAACTTCTAAGTAATAGAGGCCTAATAGGAGAGGTGTTTATTTAATCACTCACTAAAATCAACCACGCGTTATATAAAGTCAAATTCTAAGCCTTATCTAGAGCCTTACAGAACAATTAACTTAATTTTAGATTTAACCAAGCCTTAATCCAAAATCTTAGTTATTAGAAATTTGGGGTGTCTACCACTGCAGTAGCAGAGGCACCTTAAGTTCAACACCACGCTAAGTATTACGACTTTCCTGCAGTAACCAAGCAACCCCAAATTAAGGCAATTATAGAACTTACTATACCACTACGCCGCAAAGGCCCTTAGTTATAGTCTTATAAATTTAATTAAAATATAAACACCTTCCTAAATCTCACGATTAAATATTTCCACGTGCAACACTATGCCAAGGATCACGATATAATTGCTTAGATATAGCTTTACTACAATATAATGGCTTTACGCTAATCAATTAATCTACGGCTCTAAAATCTAGATCTATAACACTAAAAACAAGCTCCAAGCTACTAATTTTATACTAGTAGAATGAAACTTGGCAAGAGATTTGGGCAGTAAAATTACTACTAAGAGTTACTACCCGGATCCTAGCCAACAAATACCTACAACCACAATCTTAGTAAATGGCAAAAAGTATATAGCAGTACCGAGACAATGGCAGGACAATATAAGATAATAACAGGACAATATAAAACAATAACAGGACAATATAAGACAATAACAGGACAATATAACATAATAGCAAGATAATAACAGAACAATATAACACAATACCAGGACAATACCAGGACAATATAACATAATAGCAGGACAATGCCAGGACAATATAGGACAATATAACACAATACTAGGACAATAGCAGGACAATATAAGACAATATAAAAAAATAAAATACAAGATATAAAAAGAGGGAGCCCTAATACTTCCTCTTCTTCTTACCCCCACGGCCCTGGCGCCCAATACAGTGTAATATCGTCTATCCGTATAAGCGATAGTATCAAGACGGTTACTTTAAGCAATATGCCCAGATAACTGGTCTAGCGCATGGTTTGTATAACATATAACAATAACAGAGGGATCTCCCATTATCATATTGCTAAGCAACGCCTTTAAAGCCACGTTTTTCTAGTGCCCGGAGGTCCTTAAATTATTGCAAAACGCTTTATAAGAACTTATTTCAGCGCAGTGGCTTTAAGCCCCATAGTAGTCATATCTGGCCAGTCTTTAAGAATATAAACATTCTTAAATAAGGAAGCATCCTTAATAGCCACAATTAAGCTAAGATCTGTATAAGGCTTATTCATAACATATTATAGTGCTTTAACATTCTATTAAACTTAAACAAGGTGTTCTGATAACGGGAATCTATTAATGGTTAGATATCTTCTTATTCAAAAAACATCACACACTTACGGCTCTTTTATCAGCTTTTATAATGCCAATATAGTATAGCGACTAACTTCGTAAAATCCAGTTCGTTCCTTAACCATCGTCTATAATACGGATAAGTCAATCTTAATCTCTTTAGGTCTTAAAGAATAAGTCAACCTCTAGAGGATTCTGTTCTAATGCAGCCAATAGTCTCGCCGCCGCTATTGCGAGTATACATTCCGTTTAAAAATTGTCAGTCTCGGGAGTCAAAGCAACTAGAGACCTGGCAACTAGTCTTTTCAACTAATCCTAACAGATTATCTTCCCTACTCTCCTAAGTAAGAACGTCACGCGGATTACCAGCCCTTAAGGTAAAAATATTACTAAGCTAATATAGACCTTACAGATATTAGGGGATAACTGCTTTGGAATTATAGCATACTTACCTATTTATATATACTAATTCCATTACCATATCCAGATTCCGGCAAACTAAAAGGGTCTGCTCTAATTTAACCCACTACCTCTCTTAATAGTTTAATCATATCTTCTCTTAAAAGATTATACTAAGAGCTTAGATACTCCTCTATCAAGCCAGACGGACCTAAGATCTTATCGACTTATAGTAAAATATCTCCATTTTCGCTGATAATATTCTAGCCCTTATTAGGGATATTAAGTATTTCAGTAGAGGTCAGGACCTCTAATCGTGCTAACCAGGCTCCACTAGTCAAGGGCTAACTAGGCGTCTTAAAGTATTAACAAATATAGTTACTAGTACATATTAAGCTGCCTAGAAGGGATTCATATATATAGAACTATAGCGCCATAGCCTAGAGGCTGCATACGCAGTATTATACGTAGTATAATACAATAGAGATAAAAAAAAAATTATATATATATATATATATAAAGTATTAACGAATCTAGGTGCTGAATTGAGCTTATTAAGACAGAGAAGACGTAAAATAGATAGGAGGAGGCTCGTAAGTCCAGGTGGTATAGCGGGTGGAAAAGCGTTCGCTAATACACTCATTTATTTCTTATAAGACATTTAACCGATTGTTTTATATATAACCAAACAATATAGTTACCTGTCTACACAATCCTATATATTGGTCTTGGCGTATAATCAAGACGTCTTTCCTACCGCACCTCCCCTAACGCTTCTGGAATTATGGCACTAACAATAAACCTAAGCCATAACACCAAAGACACTCTTAAGCGAGATCTTAGGGTTACAAATAAACAATATAATACAATCTACTATAATGTTAAAATCAAAATATTAACGCGCGGGCTCCTTAGACAGCCACTACGCTCCCTTACAAGTAAGGTATAAATACGGCAAATATCAAACAAAATCTCCAATAAATTCCTATCTATGTTTCTAGGTTTACCCAAGAACCTACATACTAAATATATCAAACAACTTGCCCAGCGCTACAGCTATAACGCAACGCGTCAAATAAACAAAACAGCTTCTACTAGGTAAATTATAATAGGCAACCTAGTACTCCCACACTCCGCTATTACGCATTATCCACCGGCCGGCATACTAAAGGTAATAAGGCAGGAGGGAATACCAAGGTTATATAGAACAACAACAATACTAATCTAGCGGGCAGCTAACAAAGAGCCAATAATTATCCCTACCCAAAAGCTAGCAACCGGCAAGAATAATACCCTAGATATACACATTAATAATCTAAGCTTTAATACATTTATAGACATACTAGGCCAGGATATTAACTTTAACCCTAAGAGCAAAACGCTTTGCTACTACATTGGCAATAAGATAGCCGGAGGACGAATTCAGCTTATAAACAAAAAGAAATAGCGCAGTACGGTTAAGGATATATTTCTACAAGAAATGGATAGGTTTTTATTTATAATAGAACAAAGAAGAATAAGTAGGTTACTACTTAAAGTTAATTCAGCGTTACTAACTCGTATTTATAGTCTGCGCTGCCAGCTAAGAACAATGCAATTACTTACCCTCTATTTCTACACCCTTGCCTTTACTAGACAACCCGCACTCTATATATACAAGAACAGGTAGAACTGGTAAACGGGTCAATACTAAGGCGATACTCAACCTATAGCTATTCCAAAAAACCTCTCCTAGTCAAAAAAGAGCCCTTACTCTACGCCTTAACCCGCAATAGAAAAGGCGAAGGCAACTATAACCGCAGCATAGATTATACGCCTTAAAGCCACTGCTTTATTCGGAATACTTACTAGTTTAATAGATTACCACATATAAAGGTAGATAGCTTAATATTAGAGCCCTTTAGCGTACTATTAGGCAAAGAAGTCTCAGAATAATATAACCTAGGATATTCTTATAACTTATCTAGCATTCTTAAAACGCCTAAGGGGATTAGACAACAAAGCCTAAGGTTTATATCCGTTCTTTCTAGTAAACTCGTTAGGGTAATATATGTTGACACTATCCCCAGCTCGCTCTCAGTATCCGACACCCAATCCTTATATCTATGCTTGCGCTTTCCTTGCCATTCTACTAAATTCAATTGCTGTTGCGATACATATATAGGGGATAGGTTAGGCTTATTATAGGCTAGCGGGGTTAACAACACGGAAGAATAACATTAGATATTTGTGGTAGAAATACTAAGTATTACATAAGGGTGTGGAATATGGTGATATAACTATATAGAAGTGTTATTGCTGTCCTATATACCGCCTATACCTACCCTAGCATCATCTACACTGGCAAGCTGCATGGATAAAGTGGATAAGCTTCGCTTTAAGCGCAAGACAGGTATTAAACCTAGTATAGGTAGACTAAAATAAGGTACAGGATCTAAAAGCTAGCGCCCTAGGTAGGTAAAGTAGTTTAATAAGGTACCTCCCTATTAAATTCAAACACAAGCCTTACCAGCCTGCTGCTTTTATTGCTAGGATTAACATTTAACCTTTTATACACGCATACCGTATCTGCTAAGGGATATACTAATAGAATAAAACAGTTTCGCGTACAATAGCAAATAGTATTAGACAATCTTTAACTATATAACAATGTTTTCTTAACTACTAACTTAACGCAAGTTAATAGGTCGCAGTCGCGGCTTAACTATAACTAGTTAGAACTAGCAGCTAATCATAACAAATACACCCCTATTTAAGTCATTTGCAAGCACTATAGCAATAATACTCCTACTAATACTACCATCAGTCCAACATATACCATACCAGTATATATTCTTTTAAGTTGTTAATCTATATACGCCCTAGATATTACAGAAACAGCTACAAGGTAACCCATTCTAGCTATAAGCTATACCTTCTACTAACTAGGCAAATACAGGAGTGTTACTATAGCAGGTAAACATAAAAACGCGTTATTAAACACTTAAACTAGTAGCAAGAACCCTACTTTAAGTCAATATAGGATAAGAAAACAAGGATAACTAGTATAATTAACCTTATATCTCTACCTAGCCTACTACTAGGAGTTGCCCACGTCCTAGCTAACAGAAGGAAGAACGCGCTAATAGAGAACAAGCACGTGGAACCCAGCTAGAACGAGCATATAGAACCCAGCTAGAACAAGCACGTGGAACCTAACCAGAACAAGCAATATTGTAACTCTAGTCTAGTTATATCTAGGCGCGGAGAGGAGTAGGCACGCAATAGACCCTATTAACGTTAAATATAATATATTAAGCTGGCTAACAATGTATAGAATATACATAGCCGCCTCTAGCTAAAAAGGGTATTATCTAATAATAAGAATAGCGACTCTGGTCTAGTTATATCTGGGCGTAGAAAGGAGCAGGCATGCAATAGACCCTATTAACGTCGTATATAATATATTAAGCTGGCTAATAATATATAGAATGTACATAGCCGCCTCCGGCCAAAAAGGGTAATCTCTAATAATAAGGATAGTAACTGCGAGTCTATACCTACTTCTTCTACAAAACAACAGCGACCAAATATTAATAAATCTACTAAATCTATTAATAATCTGGTAGCAGAACCAGCTCAGTTAAAGACACAAAGTCCCAATCTTTTGGTTAAGGTAGGTCACACCTTTATGCATAACCGGAGTCTAACTGCAATACTTAATAGTCTCCTCTACCATTTAGCACTTGGTGAGCCCTAGTAAACAAAATACTCTCTTTACTATCTAACCGCCCACCGCTATAAAAAGCAGCATCTTCGCAATATACCTCCGGCTCTTAACAATTACGTGTTAGTTTAAAATACTCTCCTACGCGCCCAATCCATACCTTACTACGTAAACAATTGCGTGCTAGTTTAAAATACTCTCCCACACGCCCAATCCGTACCTCACCGCGTAAACAATTGCGTGCTAGTTTAAAATACTCTCCTATACACCCAATCCATACCTTATCGCGTAAATAACCAACATTTGGCTTTATATTCTCCCCAGTAAGCCGTATTCGCCTAAACCCTAATATAGCTTCGTCCACAAAACAAGTAACCTCCCTCTAATATAGAGTACACCAATCTAGTGTTCAATCTAAAGGGGACCTGGATAGCACCAGGGAAAGTAAAAACAAGTTGGACTACAAAGACGATTTTAACCTAACTGCCACAATATGGGCAAGAGAAGAGTACCTCTAGATATTACAACGGCGACGCACAAAAGAAAACCCACCTAAGAGACATAAGCCCATATTTGCGCTTTATAGGTCTATTTTACTAGCAAGGCTAGTAACTAACTCTGGGACTTATAACGGGCATCTTATTAACCTATAATTCGACCGCTTTCCAGGCCTTATTAAGGATATAATAAAAAAGGCATAGTTAGAAGCTATTTTAAAGCAGCCAAAAGTAGTGCAAAAAAAAGCTAATTGTATTCCTAACCCGGTATCCGCTTATAAGGTATCTATATACTAGAAATATTATATCAAATTATCTACTAACAATCTTAATATTATATACAGCTATTTGACGCAATAGGGAACTTTAGGAACCACACAATTACAAAGGCTTATACAGTTATAAGGGAGGTATATAGGCTAGGGTTCAACAACGCGCCTAAACTAATTATAGAACTACTAACTAATTATAATTTTATTACGCTAGATTACACAAAGGTATTTTACCCGTACTATTTAGTAAAATGCTAATAAGAGTTAATAGCCAAGTAATAACCGCTTCTATTCCAACACAATAGTTGCTGGCATAGCTGGTATATTTTATAGTAGAGGAAGAAACGGCCTTGCCTAATTACCCTGCTCTTATAATATGTTTAAAAAGCTTACTAGCAACACTATTGCTTTTGTTTCAACAGCAATATATTATATAATTAGGGAGTACAGAACTGGGTCTAAGGGAACGGACAACTTTTATAGCACTATTATTAGCGGTTAGTGCATATCCAGTATTTTACTACCTATTATTATTCTCTAACCCGTTATAGAAGCCTACGCCAACCTCTTAGGCAGCTAGAACCAGATATTTAGAAAACGGCAATCTAGAATCTAGCTGCGGCTTTAGCCCGCGGTTATTAAACATACTATAGGCCCAATACCAGATCAATTAACTATAGAAATTATTAAGAACCTGTATAAAGATAACCTTAACAACCTTATAGCGGATCTAAGTAATAACGCAAGAGAGAGGTTCCTTGTAAGCCTTAGCAATAATAAAACTAACGCGATTATTAACTCAGGCTATTTATCGGTAAGCTGGGCTATACCATCTAATCTACCAAGTCTGTCTCAAAGGGAGAGCTCTAGAGTAGGCCAGACCAGTCTACCAAGTCTGTCCCAAATAGAGAGCTTTAAAGTAGGCCAGACTAGTCCACCAAGTCCGTCTTAAAGGGAGAGCTCTAGAGTAAGCTAGAAAATCTAGGGCCCTACTACTACTACAATATTTGCTAATTCAACTTTTGGAACTAGCTAAGTTCGTTAAATTTAGCAGAATATACATCCTCCACCCTAGTATACCACTTTGTCCTAAATACAGGAACTAGCAAGCCTAGGCCGGAAAGGTTTAAATCTAATAAGTCATTTGCACAATTTAAGCAGTACTACAGCCTTATAGAGGACAGCTATAGCTGGTATAGTAACGGAAAAGCAATATCAAATTTAATTAAGAATAAGGAGCAGTATATAAAGTTTATAATATATGCTCTAGACTCTAGTATAGAGGAGCCAGTAGAGTTTTTAGTAGGAGATTAGGTGCAGGACTTTCCATACTCTCCTATAGGATAACTGCGGCTTCCTTATTGTATATACTAGCTCTTAATCTACCTTTCTTTCAGCCTATATCTGCTACTCTTAGTAGCTACTTTTTGGCTATATATATATGCTATGCTAGCAAAGCTAAATACTTATAGTATATTATTGTCGCAGGGAGAGCAGGAAAGGTCTTATACTTTTAGAATATATTATAAAACAGTTAGGATATTATATTAAATTATCTAAAACAATATAATGGATTGTATAAAGAAGTGTATACAATTTGCTTTGCTAGCCTTATAAATAGCTTTAAAGTAGCCTTTGTTTATTATCTAAAATATACTGTTGGTACAAAAGAGGTAGATAGCTCCAAATACAATTGTAGTTACAGGTTGCGTGCAGGTTGCGCACAGGCTACGCGCAGGCTGCGTGTCAAAAAAACACGACATAGGCTAGTCGGTCGAGTTGCCAAATGCCCTCAACTACGCGCCAATTGCGTCAACCACCAACCATTGAGGCCATTGGTAGGGTACCATATTTTGCCAATAAGCTTATGCAGGATTGTTCCTAATAGGGAGGGTACTTAAGTAGTTTAAGCCATATCTTACGGAAATATAGGCCAATGGTATAACAACTACTAACTAGGATGTACAGTATATATTTGCTAGTTAGAATGGGTTTGTAGAGCAATTAACACAGATATTTAGAGACCTAGAGGCCACAACCACAGCGGAATAAAAGCTTTAGAACTTAGTACAACGTACTTTAGCAATTAAGTATACAACACAGTTTTAAACACTAGCTATATAGGTTAAGTGGAATAATAGGGCGCTTATGGCACAGTATAAACAGGGACTTAAGGCTAAAGTCTAGGACGCAATTATCCTAATAGAAGATGCGGATACTCTAAGGGAGTTAATAGATTAGTTAATAAAGATTAATAATAGAATCTACTAAAGGAAATAAGCTAAAAGAGGGTAAGATAGAGTTCTATAGTTATATAAGGCGCAGAGTACGCAATAATAGATATAGAGTTAAAAACTATAGAATGGCGTAGAGCTAATAGACCTAAGTGGTACCAAAGAAACCTAAAGGTGGGAAAAGAAACTATAAAAACCTAAAGGTTAAGGATTAAGTAATTAAAGGACTAAGGAGCAGAGGCTAAACCAGGGATCTTAGCAGCAGAAGACGTTTAGGCGGACTCTATAGTAAGAAAGATGGTTTAAAGATGGAGCTTGCATAAATTGCGGAAAACAAGGTTATTTTGCTAGAGACTATAGAGGTGGTTAGAGTAACTATACGGTAAAGGGAACTAGACTAGCAGACGGTATATATATATAGAGGGACGACGGTGCACTGTAAGGAATAAAAGAATGTTTAATTAATAGTTTTGTGTATTGTTATAACAACGTATACCGAATTCATAAGGATACTAAGTATAGCGCAAGCTATTAGCTATAAGAGCCAGAGTTAAAAGGACTCTAAGGAACCAGAGAGTTAGATAAAGAATAAGATTAACTCTATAAGCTAGATTAAGATGTTATAGTAATATATGGATAAGGATTAGTAGTAATAACAATAGAGTTAGAGTACTTATTGATTATTAGTAATAAGGACAAAAAGGAGGCTAACTAGGAGCACTTAAACCTTAATGACGTAATAGAAGTAGAGACTGAGACTATCACCGAACAAGGTTTAGTAACGGATGTTATAATACCATTAAATACGATTTCCATTGCTTTATAAGATGATAGGAGTAACGTTTAGAAGAAACTAAGTAAGTAGATAACTGCTAGTGCTAGCTTATCACTTAATAAAGGTAAAAGGCCATAGGCTTAAGATTCTTAAGAAGAGATAAGAGAAGCTTAAGATTCTTAAAGTGAGATGAGACATACCTAAGGACCTATAATAGATGAAAACCGATGGGAAAGGGCAGCAACTTAGTTTAGTAATAAACGAATGAGTACAGGACGTAAGTTTAAGAACTATAAGTTTGGAGAATAAATAAGAACGTTAGTAATCCTAGGTGAACGCAGTGTTTAGCCTAAAGATTGAATAGTTAATACTAGGATTAAAAAGCAAGACGACTATAAGGATCTAGCTATAAGATGTAGAAAATAAGAAACTATAGATAAGTTTAGGATAAGAATTATTATATGGTAAGAGTAAAAGCTAGACAAGAGATTAGCTATGCTAGGTTATATAAGGAACAGAGTACCTATATAAAGAGTTACTAATAGGCTGAGTGTAGGGACACTAAGGGCAAAATGGTTAGATAAACTAGAATAAGAAGAGGATCTAGATATTCCAACTAGGTTTAAAGAAAGATATACCAAAGGATATTATAATGTAGTAATAATAAGGTACTTTCTAATAGAAAGACCATACACACTAAACCAGTTGTATGGAAAGTGGTATAGGCAACGACACAATGATAAATGGGAAGATTTTTATATATAGCTGGACGAAAAAGTTGTCTAAGACCAACCTATTATGGAGAAACGCATAAGTCATATTAAAGGAGTATTAATTATAATGTTAAGGAACCTAGAAGAGGGATTTAGGGACTAGAGAAGTGAGTAATAAATCTTAGTACCCGTAGCAGAGATACCAGTGGTTAGGTCGACTAGGTATAGGTTTAAACTTAAGGATAAAGATAAACTAAGAGTTAACCTAAAATATGTAGTGCATTATATACTATTATGGATAGCTTATGTGGATAATATATGTAATATATATAGAGCACCCAAAGATAAGAACCGGAAGTACCTAGTAAGAATATATTAGGCACTAGAGGAAAAGCGGTTTAGGAACGCTAAGTATATATATAGTTAGCACCTAGTAGAAGTATAAGGTTAAGGAAACTTAATACTTTAACTAGGAAGATTCCTTATGGAAGAATGCCTAGATAGATAATAGTGGTGGGAGTGCCTAGAGAACACTTGTCTATGGTATATAGAGGAAAAGAAATGAACTAAGTATTGGCTAAAGTTAGACCAAGTATAAGTAGGATTAAGTAGCTAATAGTTAGGAAAAGGGGAGGCGTATAAAACTAGAGGGAACTAGTGTTAGAGCCTTAGACCCTTAAAGGAATTTAAGGACAATATCTAAATTTAAGAACTAAGTGGTAAGATTAGTAGTTTAAAGCGTTAGTAGATAGTGGAGCAACTAGGAACTATATATTACTAAAAGTAGTAGAAAGGATGGGGTTACTATATAGATAGAAGGAACACCTATATCTACTTATAACAATTTTAGGAGATTAGATAGCCTATAGAGGAGGTATTATTAATCTTAAAATAGGACCTATTTAGATAACTATTAAAGGGAGACCAGTTAGAATGTCTTTTAATATCCTACTATTGGGATAGGATGAGGCGATACTAGGAATGCCTTGATTATAGGAGTACAATCCAAAGATTGATTGGGTTATAGGTTAAGTTAATATTAAGGATATATAACGACGTAAAGTGTAATAGCAAACCAAGTTGGTATAGTACCAAGTCAGAGCAATATATAAAGAGACTAAGCGAGGCTTAAGTTATATACCAAAAAGATACCATAAGTATGGTAAAAAGTTATAGTTACTAGAGAGTGAAAAGCTGTTAAAGTATATAGCTTGGGACTATAAGATAGAATTAGAAGAGGGAATAAGTCTAAAGTTTTTTTTAATCTATAAGCTTACTGAAATAGAGTTAGTAGCGCTTAAGGAGTTTATCTAGGAGAACTTATAAAAGGGATATATTAGACCATTATAGTTATTAGTAGGATATCCAGTGTTGTTTATCCTAAAGAAAAACGGAAAACTTAGGATGTGTATAGACTATAGACAGTTAAACAGCATTACTAGGAAGGATAGATATCCTTTACCCTTAATTAGCGAAATCTAAGACAGGATAGGTAATATAAAGATCTTTACAAAGATAGATCTAAGATAGGCGTACTACTAGATTAGAATTAAGGAAGGCGACAAATGGAAGGCAGCCTTTAGGTTAAAGGAAGGACTATATAAGCCATTAGTTATATAATTCGGGCTTATAAACGCACTAGCAACGTTCTAGAAGCGAATTAATAGTGTATTAAGAGAACACCTAGATGAATTTGTTATGGTATACCTTAACAACATTATTATCTACTTAGAGAGTGAGGAAGAACACGGAGAATATATTAAGTAGGTCTTAAAGAGACTATAAGAAGAACAGATGCTAGTAGCAATTAAGAAATATAAGTTCTTTACTAGGAAGACTAATTTTGTTAGATTTATTATTAAACTAGGCCAACTTAGTATAGATCTAAAGAAGATTGAGGCTATAGTGAATTAGCAAGAACTAGAGAACGTTACGCAGTTAAGATCGTTTTTAGGGTTTTGCAATTACTGTAGAAGGTTTATAACATAATGGTTATAGGACATTGAGCCATTTACACGGCTAATAAAAAAAGAAGAACTATGGGTATGGGGAAAGGAGTAATAAGAACTGTTTAAGAGAATTAAGGAGTTGTTTACTTAGGAGCTAGTACTTAAGATCTATTAACTAGGTTTAGAGACGGTTATAGAAACGGATATATTAGACTTTATACTAGGAGCGTGCTTTCTATAGAAATATTAAGATGGATGGCACCTAGTAGTATACTATAGTTGAAAGATAACACCACTAGAGTTGAACTATGACATCTATAATAAAGAGTTGTTAGGTATAGTTGCAGTACTTAAGGAATAGAGAGCATTCTTATAAGGTATAGAGAAACTATTTATAGTTAAGACAGACTATAAGAACCTTATAGAATTCCTAACAATAAAGGAACTTAACTAAAGACAGGTTAGATGGGCGGAAATGCTTATAGAATACTATTTTGAAATTCAGCATACCAAGGGTACAGACAATGTATGAGTAGACGCTTTAAGTAGAAAGGCTGAACTATAAAGTAATAAAAAGCTATTAGGAGCTTTATTGCGAAAGAATTAAGACGGATTAATTAGGTATAATTATCTAAAGATTATAGCAACTAAGGAAAGTTAGATCTACGAATTACTAAAAAGTAATTGGATATAGAAGATTTAAGAAATATAGGTAGAGGATTTAGACTTAGAGCAATATAAAAATAGAGAAGTAATGTATGTGCCTAAGTCTATTGCAGAAGAATTTGTTAAGGAATTCTATAAGGGAATAATATAAGGACATAGTAGAGCTATAGGCTTAGTGTTAAGACTTTAAGAGGAGTATATTGTTTAAGGAATCTGGGGACTAGTAAGATAAGTTATAAAGAAATATCTAGATTGCTAAAGGAATAAACTAATAAGGTATAAGCTGTATAGAGGGCTATAACCTGTTAAGATACCAGGAAGACTATAGGAGGTTATATTATAGGACTTTATTGTTAAGTTACTAAAGTTAAGAGATCCTATTATAGGACAAGATTATAATGCGATTTTAGTAATAGTAGATAAGCTAATAAAGTGGGGATACTTTATAGTATGTACTAAAGAGATATTAGTAGAAGATGTTGCTAGAATCTATATAAAAGAAGTATTTATAAGATACGGAGTACTAGACAAGATTATATCGGATAGAGATCCAAGATTTATAGTAGTATTTTAGGAAGTATTTTTGGCAGAATAAGGGGTTTGCGTAGCAATATCTATAGCGTATTATCTGTAGACGGATGGATAAATAGAAAGACTAAACTAGACACTGGAGCAGTATCTAAGGCACTATATCAATTACGTATAGAATAATTGGGTATTGCTATTACTAGTTACATAGTTTATATATAATACAACACCACAAGAAGGAATAGGGACATTATTATTTAAGGCGAATTATGGATATAAGCTAAGAATATCGTTATTGCTATATTAAGCAAAAAAGATAAGTAGCACAGCTAAGCAAAGAATAGAGACGTTAATGAATCTTTATATAGACCTTAAAGAAATAGCTAAACTAGTATAAGAATAAATAAAAAGGTACTATAATGCTAAGAGATCTAAGGGACCAGATCTTAAGGAGGGAGATAAAGTGTAGCTACTATATAAAAATTTTAAGAGTTAACAACTAAGTAAGAAGTTAGATTACGTTAGACTAGGACCTTTTAAAGTTAAGTAAAGAATTTTATTAGTTATATATAAGTTAAACCTACTAGCCAAAATGAAAATCTACCCTATATAATATATCGCAATGCTAGAGCTAGCACACGGAAATGTTAAGCTATTAGTCTATAAGGTAAACACGTACAGAGGATAAAAGGAAGACGAATAGTAAGTTTTAAAGATTATTAGTTATAAGGATGTAGATAACGAAATATAGTATAAGGTAAAGTAGATAGGCTATAGTAAGACTACCTAGGAACTACTAAGCAACCTAAGGAATGCTATGGGAAAGGTATAGGAGTATTAGAAGAAAGCAGGTTAGGTAATATTAATAAAGAAGGATCGCCAAAGAAAGAGTTACTTAAGGGGGACCTAAGAGGAGTAATTGCTAAGCTACTTAGAGTTGTTTCCCTTGCAGGAGGAGAGCTAATCCTTTTATTACCTAGCTTAGATAGACCCTGTTAAACTAGTTTCTACTCCTTAAAATAAACCTTCTTATGGATATATTTAAGGCGTTAAAGATAAGCATAAGCTAAATATTAAGCTTTAAGGACGCGTGTGGACTTTTCTAAGGTATGTTAAACCTTAAGTAGCGCGGAGGCCAGCTTACCGTTAAGCTTTATAGCGGTAGATTAAACACGAGACCCTATAATAAGTTACTTAGGGAACTTAAAGACTATTAAGAGTAATAGAACGCGCACACTTAGTGTTAAAGATAGAGCGAACGTTATAGGATGATTAAATGTTTGCTTTGGTGTACTTAGAGCAAGAAGAGGGTTATTAAGATAAAGGACTCGCTAGCGTAATATAGACTAACCCCTCTTTCGCGCACCTTAAGTAAGGAATTGCTATTACCTCACTAAGCGATAGTATGGAGGAAACTGTACGAAGGCGACGCTCAACCTAGGAAAGAGAAGAAGAAGCTTTAGGTATAATAAGCAAGGATATTAACCAGACTGATTAAACGGACATTATACCTCTAGTGGATAACTTGGAGATGTTAGGAATCTTTAAGGACAAAGATAAAGAGAAGGGAGATAGTGTTACGGACGCTTTAAGTACAATGTTATAACTACTTAGAGAGGAGTTAGTGGAAGCTAGTTAGTTGATATAGGCATAGTCTAGGATGGATCTGGTGGAACTATATAATAAGGAATAGTAACTGAGGTTACATGGTGTTAAATATATTAACTATGTTGAACGGAAGGGACGTTATGTTTAATATAGATAACATATACCTCACGTATAAGAGAGGATTTCTTAGGAGTACGGTTGTGTATTTAAAGGACCTTAGTCCCTACCGTAGATAGTTCTCTCCTGGTAGTGAATCTTAGAATACAATTGGAGTTAATCTATTAGGTAACCACTCCACCAGTTATTATTACGTTGTTGTTTTTGTTGTACCTATATACCTAGCCTAATAACAGAACCCACCGTAGTCTAAGCTATAAGGTTCCGTTATAATAGCAAAGTATAGCTCTGACCAGAATTTGCTAGTGAAGATACTGCTGTAATTAGATATAATCCCTTTAGGGGCTTTAAAATGGCGTACTACTTTATTAAGGAAGAGATCCGTAAGTTTGGTTATAGTAATAGTTTTTACTATAGGTAGATACAAGGCTATTTTAGTATAGCGGTTGACTATTATATATATTGTGTTATATACCTTATCGCCTTGTCTGCTAGGTAGTAGGCCTGTAATAAAGTCTATTGTAATCTCCTGCCACAGCTGACCTGGGCAAGGCAGCGCTTAGAGCTCGCTATAAGGGTAATATTAAGGCGCATGCATACGCTGGCATAGATTATAGGTAGAGATGTAGCTTATAATGTCCGTAGTTATACTAGGCTAGTAGTACTTGCGTAAGAGTAGATCTAGGGTCTTTTTCTTACTAAAGTGGCTGGCTAGGGCATTATTGTGGTGGATCTGTAGGAGTTTTGCATAAATTGCTAGGTCTAGGGGCATATATAGCCTCCTATGGTGATAAAGTAGTCTAGCGGAATTAAACTGCTACACTAGCTTTGAGTAGGCGCGTTAATGGTGTCTCGCCGTATCTAAGCTGTTGCTGCGCTTTTGTAGTATAAGGTTATCTATAGTTTGAAGTTCTTTAATAAGCTTAATAACTGTTTCTGTACTAGACTTGTAAGTACTCTCTTAAGTACTTACTTCTCTGACTTGGGTCTTTATTACACGCTGCTTGACGGTATGCGTGCAGGTTGCCTAGTTAAAATGTAATACTATATTGCCTAGGTGTACCTCTGTTGGGTCGCTGGCCTATAGCTATAAAAGCGACACCTTTGTAGAAAGCTTGCTTTCCTATATACCTAATAGGACTTTTACCTTAAGTTGGTGGCCCTACATTCCTAAAGTTCTTTAAAGTAGTGGTAGTATAGTGTCTTCTTTTGGCGGACCCCCTGCGCCTAAGGGTCGCCTTAATAGTGCGTTTATAGGGTTCGTTTTTTCCACCCTATGCTTAATAATAAAGTTATAGGCAGCTAGTGTTATAGCCTATCTGGCTTGCCGTCTATTAAGGGCTTTTACTTTTATAAAACCCTTTAGATTATTATGATCTGAGAGCACTTCTAGGCGGCTTGATAGCCCCTTAATATAGTATCTTTAATGCTTAAAAGCTTTTACAATAGCTAGTAGCTCTTAATTATAGGTTTTATAGTTGCGCTCTACTAGTAAAAGCTTCCTAGACTAAAAGGCTATTAGATGCTAAAGGCCGTCTTTAAACAGCTATGATATAATTGCTGCTAGGCCTTGTATTAAGGCATCTGTCTCTAACTAAGTTAGTAGGCCCGGTGTGTAGTATTATAGGAGCGGCGCTGTTGTAAAGGCGTTGTAGAGCTGGTGTATTGCCTACTCTGCCTTCTCTGGCTAATTGAAAGGCCTAGCTTTACAGCCGTTCTTTACTCCTTTTAGGAGATTAGTAATAGGCTTCGTAATGGCAGAGTATTTATAGATAAACTAATAATAGAAGTTGGCAAAACCTAGGAAGACCTGGATATCCCTATAAGATTAAGGGCTCTCCTACTTGGTAATGGCTTCTACCTGGCTAGGATCTATCGCTATGCCTTTAGGGTTAATAATGTATCCTAGGAACTTAATCTTCTATACGCCAAACTTACACTTCTTGAGGTTTATATATAGTTAGTATTGTTATAATCTATATAGTACTTCTACTACGTGGTGCTAATGTTCCTCTGGATTTTTAGAGAAAATTAGAATATTATTAAGGTAGACTATATAGAAGATGTTTACCAGTCCTAATAAGGCCTAATTAATGTAGCCCTAAAAGGTTGCTGGTCTATTGGTTAGCCTAAAAGGCAAAATCAAGTACTTAAAGTGGCTGTAGCGTGTGTGGAACGCCGTCTTCCACTTGTTGCCATAACGGATATAAAGGCGGTGATATGTATGCGTTAGGTCTAGCTTAGTAAAGATTTTAAAACCTACTAAGCGGTCTAAGGTTTTACTAATTAATGGTAGTATAAGACGATTCTTAATTGTTACCTTATTAAGGCCTCTATAGTCTATATAGAGCCGCAGCTTCCCATTCTTTTTAGGTATAAAGAGGATAGGTGCCCCTGTGGGACTAGTACTTAGTTAGATCTAGCCTTTAGCTAAGGTATTGTTTAAGTACTTTCTTAGGACTTCCAGCTCCTTGGCTGAGAGGTTATAGAGTGGCCTATATAGGGCCTCCTATCCCTCTTCTAGGTCAATAGTATAGTTGCTTTAGTGGTGTTGGGGTAGCTTTCCTGCTTTCTTATAGGAGAAGATATTACTAACTTCCTTTAACTGTGGGGGGAGGACTAGCAAGCTGTTATTGTCTTATTTATTAGGCATTACTCTAGAAGTCAATAGGGTAAAGACCCTAGATTTTATCTAGAGAGACTCCGCGAAACCCTTAGGGGTTTGTAGTAATAGGGATAAGCCGTTTAGTTTCTATTACCACGCCTTTGCCTTGCAGTTAATAAGAAGTTGGGCCTTCTTTAACCCTGGCATACCTATAGTAATAGAAGGAGATACATTAGCTATTCTATAGTAGATAAGGGTTACTTCCCTAATCTTGCCCTAGCTGTTCTTTATTTTTAGTGGTACCTTATAGGCCTTATAGTAATATGCCTAAGTCTTGTTTAACTAGGAATAGGTAGGTAGTTCTGCGTCTAGTATTTTAAAGTTGCACTCTATAGCAAATCGCTAGTTAACTATATTTACTTTAGTACTAATGTTAAGCATTACTAAGGTCTCCTTCTAGGTCTTCTTTAGGAGGACTTTACTTAAGATAGTAATAGCTTCCTTATAATCTAGTAGGAGCTTATACCCTACAGCTGTAAGGGGGTCTAAGGGCGCTTATCTTTTCCTAGTATAGAGGTAGCATTTATGCTGCTAGGCAGTAGTTGATTCTATAGCTGCTCTTTATATTGTTACTACTAATATCCTAGCTGCCTATATTTTGAGCAGTTTCCTTTAGGCTGAGTTAAACCCCTAGCGGTATTGCTTCGCCCTACTGTTAAGTCGCCGGCGGTGGTTTTAGAGTCCGCTTTCCCTAAGTTACCCAACTAGGTGGTCTTTGTATTTAAGTTCGCGGCGCGTCTATTACTTCTACCCTATGGGGCGCTTGCGCTCTTCTGGTTTTCCTCTAATAGGGTAGCTAGGGAAACTAGCTAGTTTTAAGTTTAAGGGAATTCTTAATAGTTGGTAATAGCAAGCCATAGCTCTGGCCGTAGTTTCGCGAATAGATATATTATTAGATGCTTTGTATTATAAAGAGGGTTAATTTATACTTTTAAGGTGGTTAGGTAAGCAGTAAACTCATTTATAGGTTAATTAGTTTGCTGCGTTGCCCTTATATATATTAGGGCTATATAGAGTTCTTAATTAATAGGACTTTTGATCTAATTAAGTAAGAATTCTATAAGCTCCTTCTAGGTGAACTATGTGTCTGGATGGTTATCTTTGTACTATAGCCAAAGGGTTTGGTTGGTCCCCTTTATATATTGTATAGTAAACGCGACTTTGGTATCCTTATTTGTGAAGCCGTTGTGCTCTAGGCGGAATATTAGCTTTAAGCTATTATAGAAGTCTTGGTGCTCTTAAATACTCTTGCTGTAATATAGAGCAATCTTCTCTATTTTAATGGCCCGTTTTGATGGAGCGCCTATTATATTAGTAGCCCTCTGCTTAAGGTTTGGATGTATCTGGCTACCATCTAAGTACTCTAATAGGATGGTTTGAGGTTGTAGAGATGGGTTAGGAATGGGAGTTAATATTGCCTTGCTGTGTTAACGCCGTTTTAGTACTTCTACCTTTTCCTTAAGCAACTGTAGTTTTTTTTGCTTTAGGAGTTGTAACTTCTTATTCTCTAGCCGTTGTATTTCTTTTTATATATCCTCTTCGCCTGTGACTTCCGGTTTTGTCTGGGACGTGGGTCTGCCTGTGTTATCTTAGGGCCGTTTCCCAGACTTGGTACTACGCACTGCGCTGGTATTATGTACTGCGCTGGTATTACGCCTGCGTCTTGCCATTAGGTTGATAGGCTGCGATGTAGTTGATAAATATAGGTCGTCTTCTTAATAGAGGGTTGCCGCTATGTAGTTGTGGCCTTAGTAGACCGCGGTGTTATTAGGCTACTACCCCTAAAAAGGGATGAGAATTTAGAACTGTTAGGACGCCAAGGTCCTTAGGGTATGTAGTAACGTAACAATAGTAACAGAATGTAAATAAGTATCTGGTTCTTGATGAAGTAGAACTGTAGAACTGAATTCTGCTGTTCTCTGATATGGGGCGACTACGTTTTGTAGGCGTCTCGCCTGCGCCTCGCCTACGCTAAGCCAGTTACGGCTAGTGCGTCTCTATGGCCTAACACTATATTAGAACTTAGTTATAGTAATAATAAATTGGCCCTTAATTATATATATTATTTCTATTACTAAACTAAGGGCTTAATCTAGGGCAGAAATCGGCTCCTCTTAATAGATAGTTATAGCTCTTATAATATATATAAAGTTATAATATACACTTAGGGCTATAAAATATACCTATATAGGTTACCTCCTTATATAACGCATTTTCTACAGCTATTAGATATAGGTTGTTTTTAGCCGCTTAAATATTATTATAGCCAGGCTCTTAATATAGTAGCTTAGTATACTAAAAGAGAATTTATAAGAACCGAGTTTTTAGCAGCTATAGGCTAGATCTATTACAAGACCTTTACCTAGCGCACTATTATAGGCGCCTAGTAGAAGACTAGAATAGTTCCATTTAAACCTAAGGTTATTCTTATATAGTTATAGCGTTAAAAAGTATAAGTATATAAGGAAGCTAAGCGCCTGTATATTAATCCTTCTATAGAGTCTTTAATATATTAAAGTAATAGGCAATCTAGCCCTGGATTGGATAATATATATTAGGTCCCCTAAGATATATAGAATTTAAACTAATATATAGCTAAGGCAAACAGAGGGCCTATACCTCTATTACTTAGCGGCTAAGATTAGCATACTCTATTAACTGTTTATATATTAAAGCGCCAATCTAACTGTAATGGAACCTTGTAGTAAGAACTACGGTGGGTCCTATTATTGGGCTGGGTATATAGATATAAATAGGTCAACAACGTAATAACAACTAGTGGAGTGGTTGCCTAACAGATTAACTCTAATTGTATTCTAAGATTCACTACAAGGAGAGAACTATCTACGGTAGGGACTGAGGTCCTTTAAATATATAACCATACACCTAAGAAACCCTCTCTTGTACGTGAGGTACGTGTTATACGTGTTATATATAGACGTACACTGCGTACACTGCGTATACCGCGTATAACACTATGTAACTCGCTTACTATTCCTCATCACATAGTTCCACCGGCTCTATTCTGGACCGTGCCTGTATTAACTAACTAGCTTCCGCCGACTCTTCTCTAAGTAGTTGTAATATTGTACTTAAGCTGTCCGTAACACTAACGCTCTTTTAGATAACTTTATAGATAATAAGATTTAGCCTAAGTTGCCTTATTATTTATTTAAAGTAATTAAGACAACTCTTAAGGGCGCCTATATATAAGCCTATACTAGCGCCTTATTTAAAGGAGAGCTATTAAAGACGTAGGCTGCGTAGGTAGTATACAATAGCTATAAATTAGGTAGTTGGAAGATCCTCCTAGCTAGAGGGCCTATATACGCTAAGGATGCTTAGTGTATAAAGAAATAATACTAGGATAACGCTTAATAGGAAGAAGCTTTAGCTCTTATAGCTAAGCTAAAACTTTAGAAAAAAAGGGCTAAGTAAAAGTTCTATATAGAGGTTTTTCCTACACTTATAAAGTTTATCTAGAAGAAACTCTAACCTATATATATCTTTAAGGGCGATTACTGCCCTCTATTGCGCGTGTTATGGGTGTATAACTATAGGCCTAAGGCCCTTTCTATATATATAAGAGGCTTTATACATAAAGCTATAGGCCTAATAACCTAGATAGGAAGGAAACGCGTAGCCAAGATAAAAGCGTACGCCATAGCAAAACGGCCCTAAAGTGCAACACTAGAAGAAGATTAGATAAAAGGGGCCCTTCTAATAGATTCGCCACGCGAATAGCTTCAATTATAGCCTAGTTTAACGTGGGTGATAGGGTTATGACGGCGATATAGTTATGACGGTCGGCTACTACCGCCTTCCTGGTGTAGATGGAACACCAAAATACTGCCGAAATACTACCAAAATGCCTTAGAAGTAGCCGTTGG
>Ga0307507_10001982_pt1 | contig 44397 bp, 11 predicted proteins | sample 7_EM_MG_FD_207223 | JGI IMG/M metagenome (GOLD analysis project Ga0307507, IMG submission 207223) | Populus trichocarpa ectomycorrhiza microbial communities from riparian zone in the Pacific Northwest, United States - 7_EM | ecosystem: Host-associated > Plants > Roots > Unclassified | place... | reverse complement strand
GAGAAGAGCCTAGTTTCTTTTGCATTTCCCTTCTCTCTTCTCTATATAGGTTATAGTCTAGTAGTAGGTGCCTAGGGGTTTGTAGTGCTCTACATTCCCTAAAGCATCTACCATCTTCGTCCTCCCCTCCTATTACTTTAGAGAAGGATTTAAAATAGCCTTTTCCTAGCTTTAGTTATACTAAGGATAGGGTAAAGGATGGGGGTAATAAGAAGAAGGTTGTTATCTACTATAAGAAGGAGTTTGCGTATATATGTTAAGTTTTAAAAGAGTATAATATAATGCGATATTAGGTAGGTTACCCTTTGGGTACCTAGTAGATAGGTAATTAACAATTGCTGTAGCAAGGTCTTAGTAGTTCTAGTCTTTACTAGCTAGCTAATATCTCTATTTATTTTGGGCTTAAGCGTATCTTTATTAACTATAAGCTTATACCTTAAGAACTTTATTAGTACTGGTTTGGGCCTAATATTAGTATTAAGCGTTTAAGGATCTCTACTTTATCTACACCTTATTAGCCTACCCCTGTTTTTATGCCTACCTATACTCCTATTAAGGGATCTAGATCTAGATCTCATTCCTATTAGCCATTACTTAGTAGGCTAATAGATACTAACCCTACACCTAGGGGTAAGGCATGATGGCTTTTAATTTGGGCATTTAGGATTAATTTTTATATATAGTAGTAATTAGGAAGGCCTTGTAAGGTATTTAGGAAGGTATAGGAATAGTATTACTAATATAGACTAATAAATAGGAATATAATTCTAGCAAAATACCCTATTAATTCTATACTATATATATAAAAAGGCTAAGGACTTATCCTGCCTTAGGCTATAGCCCTAATTAATCCTTATAGTTTCTAGAGCTTGTCTGTTTTATATCCAATTTAACTTATTTACTCTTTAGGGCCTCTCTTGGCCTACTATAAGCTTTCTTTATAGGTTGCGATAACACTATTGTAACGGAATCCCCTAGGAGGTACATATTAGATGAGACAGTAGAAGGTTTTATTAATGTTCTACCTACGTCCTATATATGTTCTAGAAGAGACATAGTTAGATAGATAGGGGCGAAAGGTTTTACTAGTGTCTTAGAAGGTTTATATAGGAAGCTAGTTCTCCTCTAGAGAAGAACCAGCAATTAGTCTCTAAATAGAAGTAGTCAGAAGCATTTGTCCTTTAATACGTAAAACTTATTCTACCTTTAACTTACCTTCGATTTACCTTCTACTTACTTATAATATTGTTGATTAGATAATTATATATTCCGGTTAGGCTAGCCTCTTATAATTCTAATTGTTTACAATCCGTTAGGAACGTACGGCTATTAATTAATAATAATAGGCCATACTCCTTTACCCTACAAAGTAACGCCCTCACCTTAAGAGGCTTAGAGAGTCTCTCTAGAGGAGCGCATTCCCTCTACTTACAAAGGAGTAGACTAGGAAGCTATAGCTGGTCTATCTAACCTTCTAAGACCCTTAGGAACGATTACCGCTAGGGAGTTATTAGAGTGGTCGCTACGCGAGACCCTACAAAAGATAAAGGAGTTGGAGATATAATTAAGATAAGTATATTAAGACTACTAAGGACAATTGCAAGAATAATTGGGAGAAGTATAGACACCCTAGATATAAAGCGGACTTAAAGGGGTAATGCTATACTATGCTATGACGTTAGATAAACCTAAATTCCGCATAAAGGAACCTAATAAGTATAATAGTGATAGTCTTAGGAACTGTAATTATTTTATCCATTAATACAAAACCAAGTTTCGGCTGGATCTAAAACGTTACTCTAATAAGTATAATTAGATACTAATTGCTTCTACCTTTTTATGTGGCACTGTTAAGAGTTTATGGACACGCTATAAGAAGGAACTTACTATACCCCTTAAATTTAGCAAACTTAAGTCCTAGTTGGTTAATTAGGCCCAAGACCCTACTAATTAAGGAATGGATTATAACTAGTGATACTATAATGCAAAATAGCAAGAAGGCCAGAGTGTAGTCTAGTTTATAAACTACTTAGAAGAGCTAGAAGATAATATACCCTACTTAAACTTATAGGACGACGCTATATAACTCTATTAGCTATTTGCTAAGTTACGACCTAAGATTTAATAGGCTATATAGAAGAAGGGGGAAATTCCTACTTTTTAAGAAAAGCTTATCTCTAAAGCTACTTGGATTAAGAACACTAAAAGAGATTATTTAGGGAAGCGAAAGGAACAAGACACCAATAATAAAGAGCGTAGAACTAGACCTAGCTTTAATAAAAGGGGCAGATCCTAACCTAACCACTCTACAGAAGGACAATGTGAGCAGGCTTCGCAACCCTAGAGCAACGCTGGTTAACCCTAAAATAATAATAGGCAGAAACCGTGGAACTAAGAGTTATATAGCTATTATAACTGCGGCAAGAAAGGCTATATATAGCGCTTCTGCTAATAGAAGAAGTAAGAGGATACTTAATTAGGAAAAGAGAGAGCCTAGTAGATCTTTACTTTTTTATACTAGGCCAGTAAGAGAAGGAGGGAGTAAGCTACTATATAGTTGTTCCCGTCTCTATTTAAGTTAATGATAAATAGGTAACGCGAGACTGCCTTATAGACAGCGGCGTGACTATGGGGTTCATTTCTCAATTACTAGTAAAGGAATTAGATTTAGACCTTAGTGGCTTATAGGTGCGCACCGTTTAAAGCATTAAAGGCTACTAGATTCCGTGCTACGGGGAATAAACTTTTTCCGTAGCCAGCCAGGACCGCGATGGTCTATAGGATATGTAGGAGATGCGCTTCTACGCTATAGAAATCAAGGGGTATAACCTTGTTTTAGGATACCTATGGCTTTAATAGGTTAATCTAGACATTAATTGGCCTTTAGCCTTGTATTAATACCAGAAGTTTTAACTGCGTATTATAGTTAAAGATTAAAAGACTTTCTTAAACTATATATAAGAGGGAGGGTGGGCGTATGCTATATATGCCACTCTTAACACTAAGAATAGGGATGTGGGGTATTTATTTTTAGATATCTGGCTATGCGCAGTTAAGGAACTAGAGATTCTATAGGAATATATAGACCTAAAAAATGTCGCTAATAAGGAAGCTGCGCACACCTTACCTAACCCTATGTTGGTGGAGTATAAGATAGACACAGGAGATAAAGAACCTCCTTTTAGACCACTATACAACCTATTAGAAAACGAGCTGGCAGTATTGCGTTAGTATATAGTAGATAATCTTTAAAGAGGATGGATTTGGCCTTCTATAAGCTAGGTAGGGGTACTGATTATATTTATACCTAAGAAGGATAAGACCCTTCGCCTCTATATTAACTATTAGGCGCTAAATAAGATTACTATAAAGAATCGCTGCCTGCTACCTTTAATAGGGGAGCTTATTAATAGGCTGTTAGACGTAAAGATATTTACAAAATTGGATCTAAAAGATGTATACTATTAAATCCGGATTAAAGCTGGCGATAAATGGAAAACGGCATTTTAAATATGGTACGGCCACTTTAAGTACCTAGTAATACTATTTGGGCTTACTAACGCACCAGCGACATTTTTAGGCCTATATTAATAAGGCATTGTTAGGCCTATTAGATACAATATATATGGTCTACCTTAATAACATTATAGTCTACTCTAATAACTACAAAGCATATACGCACTATATATGAATGGTACTAGAAAGACTACGGGAATATAAGCTCTATATAAACCTAAAAAAATGCTTATTCTATGTTACTAGCATTGATTTTCTGGGCTTTATTATTAGCGTTAATGGAGTGTTAATAGAGAAAAGCTGGGTAGACGCTATTAGGGAATAGCCATACCCTATAACGTTTAGGGAAGTATAGGTTTTTATAGATATGGCGAACTTCTACTAAAGGTTTATTGTTTATTACTTATAAGTAATGCTCCTAATTACTAATCTGCTAAAGGGATTTAAGGTTAGCAAGAAGTTAGGACCCTTTATATTTAGGGAAGCTACTAAGTAGGCTATAGACCAGTTAAAGGATTTGTTTATATCAGCGTCTATCCTAATATACTTCTGCTAGGAGCTACGTATACACCTTAAAATGGATATATCCGGCTTCGCCCTAGGGGCAATTATATCTTAATTAAAAGACGGAGAATGGCATCCTGTGGCGTTTTAGTTAAGGAAAATAACCCCCATAGAGTAGCGTTATATAATATATAACCAGGAGCTGCTTGTAATAGTTACAGTAATAAAGCACTAGCGACATTATTATATGGGAAGCAATTATCCTATTAAAGTCCTTACAGACTACAACAACCTAGAATACTTTATAACTATAAAGGTATTAAGCGGTCAATAAGCCAGATAGGCGGAGGCACTATTACAGTATAACTTTAAAATTATATACCGCCTAGGAAAGACAAATCCCGCTAATAGGTTATTAAGATGTCTGGATTATAAGACTAGGAGAATCTAGAATAGCATAGGGGAAATAATTCCCATATTGTAAAATTTGCTTAGGAAGAAAGAAGAGTTTTTCCCTAGAACTATAGAATTCTATAATAGGGTAGAGGTCCTGGCGATGCAGCTGTAAAGCACTATAATAATAGAGCTGTAGGATATGGTTATGGACTAGGTTATAGACCAAGCAGATATTATAAAGTTAGTATACCCTAGAATTAGCGAGAATTCTATAAGATGTGCTAGGGGTGTTACGGCACCTTTAACTTAACGGCATATTAGCTGCAAGTTTCTGGATTTAGAGGGGATAGGTAAAATGCCTATCCGCAGCATAGCATATTATATAATAGTAGGAGAATCTACTGGCACTAATAGTTTAAAACGTCTTATGCCACGCCTAGAGTCTGTAATAGTGGCGGGTAAAATGGAAATAAGTAATCTATATAAAACCTTTTCGGATCTTCTTCTTTAAGTATAATAAAGGGACGCCTTTGTTTCTAGGGAGAGGTAGAAAGATATAGTAGAGACTAACTTAGCCGGAGTTACTAAGAAGCTATGGTAATAAGACTAAAAGGGTCTGTTATGCTTTAAGGGTACTGCATATATCCTAAAGGACTAAACAGTTTAAGATAAAATTTTAAAGGTCTTCTATAATAACCCTCTTAGGGGTTACTACGGTGCCAATAGGACCCTTAAGGCCGTTTAAAGAAAATACTTTTAGGATGGAATGTCTGAAGAAGTTAAGGACTATATATTAAGATGTAATATATGCTAAAGGGTATAGATACCTAGGTATTACCTATACAGCAAGTTATTAGTGCTTTTTATTTCATAGGGACCTATATTAGAATTAACAATAGATTTTATAATAGGCTTACCCCCTACTAAAATAAGAACTGGAGAGGTTGCTAACGCTATCCTAGTAATTGTTAACAGATATATAAAGTTTTTAGGGTACTTTACTATTTTAATAACGATTATAGCAGCAGAACTGGCAGACCTGTTTTTAGAGCGGTAGCTCCTGTTTAGCATACTAAGGGGAATTATATCCAATAGAGGTACCGTATTTAATAGCGCATTTTGGTCTTTATTCTGTCTCTTATTAAAGATATAGCAAAGAATAAGCACTGCCTTCTACCTATAAATAGATGGGCAAATAGAGTGTTTAAATGTGTTATTAGAACACTACCTCTGCTGCTATATTAATTATTAACAGGATAATTAGCCATTGTGGTTAGCTCTAGCGCAATATATATATAATATAAGCATCTATAGTAGTATAAAAATGACCCCTTATAAAGCACTGTTTGGGGTAAAAGCAAATAACCCCTAGAATGTTAAGGATATTATTCCTAAAAGAGAGGTACTAGCGGCGTCTAAGAGAATTAAGCAAATGAGAATTTACAAAGAAGAATTTAAAAAGTACTTACTAGACGCCCAGGCTATACAAAAAAGGTACTATAACAAGGGATATATGCCTAAAGAATTTAAAATAGGAGACGAAGTCTTACTGTTTATAAAAAATATTTAAATGAAACGTATTAAGAAGAAGCTGGACTATAGGTAGCTCAGACCCTTTAAGATAATTAGGAAAACTAAAGGAAATCAAGCCTATAAATTAGAATTGCTAAAATTATATCTAATATATCCTATATTTTATGTTTCCTTATTGGAGTTATACTAGAGAAGAGATAGTGTAGAACCACCCCTACCTAGTAAAATTAATAGGGAACTAGAATGGAATATAGAAGATATTTTTAATTAAAGATAGTATTAGAAGAAACGCAAATTTTTGGTTTATTAGGAAGAATACTCCTAGGTGTATAATAGTTAGGAACCTAAGAAGCACCTTTAGCTAGGATATAATATAGCAATTAAAACTTTTCTAAAGACTATAAATTAGGATTTAGTAACGGTTCTAAATATGCTATAGGTAAGACAATAAAAAAGACCCCATAAATTAAAACTATAAGGTTAAGTATAGGCATTAGAAACAGGAACATTTTGCTATTATAATAGGGATCCTAGAATCCTGTAAGAGAAAGCTATAGGGATCTATATAAGAACCACTAGGGATGCCATCTAAAGAAGACGCTGTTTAAGAATAAGTAGTAGCACTAGAAGAAGGGGCCCTAGGGACTTAGAAGGATTCCCTAGGGATAAAAGGAGAGTATCCAGTCTAACACTAGAGATATACAGTAGAGTTAATAATATAAAGAGGACCAAAAAGACATAGAGTAAAGATTTAGAAATTTTAAGAAATTATAAAGTACCTATAAGAACACCACCCGTTTATCATATATAGAGATTATAGCGGTATACTACTTTTATATAAACTGTTACTAAAAATAAGAATAGAGGTATCCCTAAAGTGTAAAGTTAATTCCCAGTACTAGGGTATCCTAGAGGTACCAGAGAGGTACCCTATAAAGCTATCCTATAAGAAGAAAGAAAGAACAAGATAACAACTTAAACACTAAAAGTAGTAATAGGAGCCTCCTCCTCTATCTTAATATTATCGTCGGCAATATTATTAACACTCCTATCCCTAGAAGTATTAGTATTCTTGCTAATATTCTTCTTAGAGCGGCAAGAACTAGATAGACTACTACAACTAGGGAACTAGCAGGGAGAACGTTTATTTTTGTTACTATCCTTAGTGTTATCCCTAGGCTCCAAATTGGCATCTAGGCTAGGATTAGAAAGTTAATAACTAAAGAGTTAGTATAGTTCCTAAATGTATTACTAAAGAGACTTACCTGGCTAGAAAGGCCCGCGTAAGAGTGTAAATGTTATTATTTATAAAAACGAGCTGCTTATATATATGCTCCTGGACACTATATATCTAAGATTGCTGTGTCTCTATAGCAGTAGAAACCCTTATTAAATTAAAAAGGCTATAAGTAATAGAAGACACCTTTTATCCCTATCTATTACTGTTCTAATGCAGACGGAAATCCCTAATGGCGCGTTAGAGCCGGTAAGCCTTATATATATAAACAGTGGGGATCTAATATAGTTAGTAAAGTCCAGAATAGGATGGAATAGGAAATACTAGAACACAGGTTTTTTTCCAGCTATAATAGTGGGAATACTTAGATCTGTTCTTGTTAGAGTATGGCATTTTATAGGCGTGGGATAGGTCTAACGTAAGCACGTAAATATAACGACGGCAGTACTTTAGAGAAACCACCATAGGAGTAATAGAAGTGGTCTATAATACTAATAGAGTAGGGATAACGCCGCCGCTAGTTTAGGGACGCGCAGTACAATTATAAGCTATTGCAAGAGAATACTATGGGAAGTTAGTATTATTAAGGAGATAAAATGGGGATCCTATTACCTATAGACGCGTTATAAGAACAGAACAAAGTAGTAGAAGAAAGAATAGCTAGAGATGCAAAAGCTAAAAGCTAAGATATAATAAAAAACAGTCTGCTAAAAGGCGAGATGAATGGTGTTATTAATGGAAAGACGCATAAGAGACGACAGCTTATAAACTAAAAGAAATTAATATTAAGACGTTATTATTAAGACCCATTTTAGGTGAATGGGGATGGTGGCTAGTTAACACGTTATATAGGATAACCCCTAGATTAGCTTATAATAAATTCTTATAATAAGGAAGGTAAATTCCATCCAATTTTCATTATTATTATTAAAGTTCCATTATAAAGGCACTATAAGAGCTATAGTGGAAGAAGAGCGGAGGAATAGAAAGATAAAGTAAGGTTCTACGCTAGTAAAGAACCGGCAATAAGCCGCATTATAGAGTACCTTTCCACTGAAGAATTTCCCTAGTGGTTTTGGCCGGAACTCTATAAGAGATTATTAAGAGGCGAAGTCTTAGAGGGCTAAGACCCTTAAAGGGGAGGCAATTATAACGGAATCCCCCAGGAGGTATATATCAGATAAGATAGTAGGAGGTTTTATTAATATCCTGCCTATGTCCCATATATGTTCCAGAAGAGACATAGTTAGATAGATAGGGGTAAAAGGTTTTACTAGTGTCTTAGAAGGTTTATATAGGAAGCTGGTTCTCCTCTAGAGAAGAACCAGCGATTAGTCTCTAAATGGAAGTGGTTAGAAGCATTTGTCCTTTAATACGTGAAACTTATTCTACTTTTAACTTACCTTTGACTCACCTTCTACTTACTTGTGACACTGTTGATTAGATAATTATACGTTCTGGTTAGGCTGGCCTCTTACAACTATAGTATTAAAGCGCTTTCTATAATTTATAGATTACGGACCTTAGTCCTAATATTCTTTTAGAATATCTTTATAATAATTAAGGTGATCCTCTAGTTCCTATATAGAGTCCTTAGCGGGCCAGCCTAGATATTTAACTTTATATTAAAGCTTGTTCTTAACAGACTTATAGTATAGTATAGCTTTAACCTTATACTACTTGCCCACCACTTTTGGGTGTTTAATTAGGCCTAGATAGAAGTTCTTTTCTAGTGGTAGTCTATACTATAGCTCTAGTAGGTTTATATAAAACACTAGATATATATAGGCTATAGATAGGGGTAGCTAGAGACGGTAGGCTAGCTTACTAATTTATTCCTTAACTTAGAAGGGACCTAGGTATCTTGTATTAAGCTTCTTTAATGGTTAATAGGTCTTAATATTTGTTAAATATAATAGGACCTTGTCGTCTGCTCTAAAATACTTATTCTAGTATTTATGGTTATACTAGAGTCTCTGCTACTCTTAGGCATCTTATAGGCTCTACTTTATATACTTTTATTACTCCTCCTATTTTTAGAGGTATCCTTATACTTTTTAGTGGATATTCTTAAACTTCCTAGTAGGATCCTATAATTAATTATGCGGCCTTAATTAGTAATTGCTAGGTACACCATCAAACCTAGATAGTTAGACGCTATAGGCAATTTAAATTAGTGCATACTTATACAATGCATATTACTTTAAATTATAAGCATACTTTATATACAGAAGTAGCTTATACTAATTATCTTACTAGTAGTTTAAATATATCTATAAGTAAGACTCCAGTTCCTAGTTCTAGCGTTCCGTTTACCTATCCATTTATAAATAGAAAGCTGTACTATAATAGTGGTCTATCTTTAAATAAAAGTATAGATCTAACTAGTACTAGCTTATAAAGACGCTGCCCCTATTAGTAATAATAGAGTACAGCTAATCTACTTTAAGAAAGTATTTCTCCTTAATTAGGCTAGCAAGCACTTATGCGTTAATCATCTTATTAATAGGAAGGTATTAGACGTACTTTAAAAACCTATTAATAAGTGCTAGGACCAAATTATACGTTTATTCTTACCTATCTTTTAAGGGCGGGAGATCTATAATAAAGTCTATAGCGTAATATTACTATAGCTTACTAGCGGGGGGAACTAATTTAAGTAAACCCCATAGCTTATGCCTTTAGATTTTATATACTTAACACTTCTTACAGTAGCTAATATACTCCTTTGCTTCCTACTTAAGCTTTAGCCAGTAGTATTTATATTAAAGTAATTCTACTGTTTTAGCTTAACCATAGTGGCCACCTAAAAAATTATTATAATTCCTTATAAGGATCTTTGTGACGGCTTGAACAAATGCCGCACGGCTCGAACAAATGCCTCTGAACCAAAGCTTGAACGAATGCAACGTGTGCTTGAACAAATGCTGTATTACGAAGATATCAAGGTGAGGGGCAAGAGAAGTGGTGAGGCCACGTCTAAATACACAAGCCAAGCCCTAAGCGAACCCCTGACTAGGTGACGCGCCCCAGCGCCGTCACAATCTTCTGTCGTAAATTTGCTTCTTATAGCACCTAAATCTTACTATATCTACGCAGTAGGCCTATTGGGTCTAGTTCCTAATAGTAATACCTAGCAGCTTTCTTTCTATTACATTTCTAGTCTACTTTTGCATTAAAGATAGCATAAGAGGCGTCCCTCTATTGCACCTTATAGATAAAATCCATTAACCTTTTAGATGGCTCCTAGGTAAAAGCTATTTTACCTTATACTACTCTAAGTACAAAACTAGATGGTACTATAGATCTTACAACTTCTTAGTGCGCGTATATTAAGAAGGCCGCTATAAGGTTAAAGTCCTTTATTTTTTACAGGGCTCTAAGTTCTAATTACTCTTTAGCTTTACTATTAGTTTAAGGGGATAGCTTAGCAATTAGTAGTATATTACTAGGTTCCAAACTTATATTAGGGACATCCTATTTAGGTATATTTAGACCCTTATTAGTAATAGACTGGGTACCAGCTAGAATATTAATGGAAGCCAATAGGGTTTACACCGCCTAAGACTTAGTGCTTAGAGCTATAGGTGCTTAAGCATCCTATACCTAAAGCTTATTCTACAATATAGGGAGTAAGATATGTATTATCTACTTTCCTTCTCCTATTTTAAAGCCTTTGGTATAGTCTAGCCATTATAACAGTCTATTAGTAAGGTTGTTTTCCCCTAGCTTATATTTAATCTTAAAATTAAATCGCGTAAGCTTCTCTACCTATTTAGCCTATTAAGGTATAAGCTCTTTTATAGTTATAAAGTAGCATAGATTATAATAATCTAAGAGTATACAAGTAGTGTAGCTCGCGTGCTTAAGGTAATGTTGCCACTATTTAAAGTAGTTAACTATAGCTAGCAGTTCCTTATTGTGGGTATAATACCTAACTTTAGGTCCCTGGAATTTTCTATTATAGAATACTACTAGTCTCTAGTAGAGCTGGGTAGTATCTAGATACCTATTAGGTTGCAGTAGGATACCAGTAAGGGCAAAATTTAATATATTAGTAACTATTATTAGTAGCTAATTTAAGTTAAAATACTATAATAGTAGAGCTTCTGTAAACTTTACGTGTAGTTCTTAAAAGGCTTCCTATACCTTTCTAGGCCATATCTATAGTTTATACCATTTAGTTAGTCCCTTCTTAGTTTTCTTCCTTCCCACCTTTAAGCTTCTTACTCCCTAGGTCGAGTTTTAGAAAGCTTTAGTAATATAGTTAGATAGGTATCGGGTAATATCTAAGTAGTTATAGATAAAGCGCCTATAGAAATTGGCAAAGCCTAAAAACACTTAAACATCCTAGTAGCTCTCTAGCTCTAGCCACTCTTAGATTGTCTATACCTATACTAGGTCTATAACTACACCTATAGGCATTATAATGTAACCTAGGAACTCAACCTGCTTAGTATTAAAAATATACTTTAACGCCTTGGCGTAGAGGCCCTAATTATCTAAACATTCTAGCACTTTATAGACGTATTACTTATACTAATCCTTATTTTCTAAGTAGATTAAAATGTTATCTAAATAGATAATATATATGCGGTTAACTAGTCCCCCTAAGGCTCTATAAATATATAATTAGAATATTATAGGCGCATTAGCTAGCCTAAAAGGCATTACTAAACACTTAAAGTGGCTGTATTGGGTTTTAAAAGCGGTCTTCTATTTATCCCCTTTTTTAATATGGAGCCTATAATAGGCGTCTTATAAATCCAGCTTTATAAAAATCTTGGCCCTAGATAATTAGTCTAGCATTTTACTAACCAATAATAGTAGGTAGTGGTTCTTAATTATAATCTTATTAAGACCATAATAGTCTATATATAGCCTTATGGTTCTATCTAGTTTTGGGACAAAGAGGATCAATATGCTTACTAGTGACTTACTAGGCCATATCCATCCTTTTTTTAGTAAGCTATTAAGGGACTTCTATAGGATCTTAAGCTCTTTATAAGAGAGGTTATAAATAGGAAGGTTTAGTGACTGCTTACCTTCTTATAGATTAATTATATAATCATATTCTAAGTTCTATAAAAGGACTTTAGCTCTCCTGCCTAAAAATACCCTTAGTAAGTCCCTTAGGCCTGCCAGAATATTTAATAAATTAGGGTCGCGTTTATCCTCTATATTATTATTAGGTAGGTCCCAGAGCTCTCTTAGGACGCTTATAGGTAGTATTATGCGCTATAGTAGCTATTTATACATAGTTGCCACTGTATATTAAATAGTTTTATATAGTAGCCAGTGGAGGGTAGGGAATTCTTTAACGCAGTATTTAAGGTACCATAGCATACTCTCCACATATTACTTAAGCCAGAGTAATCCATAATAGTGGAAGTATCTTATAAGATCTTTAAGATCGCCGCCTCCCTATAATATCTCTATAACCTATCTGGCAGTTCCCTATAGGGTATCTATTACAGAAGGGTTATTACCTATACTAGGCTTTATACCCATCTTACTATAGAATAGGGGTTAGATCTAATACTCCTTTAGGTGTAGAGCGTATACTATTTCTCCTAAAGCTATATCTTCTAGGATATCTTTTAGGCTTATTAGTAAAATACGCCCTTTTAATTCTTTATTGTTCTACTATTTAAAGGCTTCTGTCTTAAAGCGTATCTTAAAATCTACTTTTACAAGCTAAGGGTATCTAAGAATAAGGTTATAGCCTATAAAGTTAGCTACCTAGAAGGGTTGCGGGCCAACCACCTTAGTGCGGTTATGCATATCAGCCACTAATACTGTAAGCTTATAGGCACTATATAGTTTAATCCAATACTTATCTAGGAATCCTATAGTAGGTTTCCACTACCTTAGTAATAAGATAAGCTTATACTTTCTTACTAAATTATATTATATAAGATTAATTTTAGCGCCACTATTATACAGTACTTAAAACTAACATACCTTACCTATAGGGAGTACCATTTCTAGCTTAACAGCAATATAGAGAGTCTCTCCTTCTATATCTTGCCCTAGTTACAGCTAGGAAAGATCTACAATTAAAGCTTTTCTTTTTTTAAATTATTAGGGCGGTTATTACCCTACTTATTTTTCCAATTAGGTTTTCCTCTAGAGAAGTTTTCTTTTAACTTTTTGGAGTGTTCCTATAAGGGTACTAAATGGGTATTAGGTTGGCCCTAAGAGTCTTTCCCATTACTTAAGGTCCCTAACTTTAACCATTTTAGATTTCTCTTTAAGAACGGCTTCTTTAGAGCTTAGGTCTGCCTATATTACTACTAAAGTGCCTACGCTTCTAGTTACCCCCTAGCTTCTTACTAGAAGAGGTCTAGTTCCTTACTACATCCTCAGTATTTAGGACCGCTTATTTAAAATCCGTATATATAGTAATCCGCAATAGGGCTCCCACGCGCTTTATTTCATTATAAATTACTAGCTTAATTCTAGCCTAGATAAATCCAATCTTCTCCTTTTCACGGATACTACCATCCTCATTTTTAAAGGGCTCTAAATCCGTTAATTAAGCACAAGTTTTCACAAAGTTTATAAACTAGCGGAAATTATAGTGGTTAAGCTATATCCCATTCCAGAATAGTTCTGCATTATTATATTATACAACTTACAAATCTTAGGTCCAACCTTTTAAAAAGGTCTATAGCTATAGCCATATAATAACTTACTCTTTATTAAGTTAATTAAGCGCAATCTAGTTTAGCAATCAGTCTTTAATCCTACTAATAATCCATTATATACGCTCTTTAGTGTCATCTTATATTATTAGCATCTTAAAGAAGTTGTCTACTTCACAAACCTAGTCGTCCAACTATTAGGCGCTAGGTCTATAATAAAGTTCTAGACTACCAGAGGCCTTAGCCAGTTAGTCTATATCCTTTTTCCATTTATTATATAGATGCCTCTCTAAGTCTTCCATACTTCCTTAGGAAGGTACTAGGTAGTCCCTAAAAAGCCCTTAGCCCTAGCTAGGTTATAAAAGAACCTATCTAGCTTAAATTAAACCCTACCAGATCTAAATTTGCCCTTAAAGGGTTCTAATATATTTATTAGTAGCTTCCTCCTATATAGCTTTTAAGAGCCTTATAACAGCTTCCCAATATCTATCTTAAAGGATATTAGTATAGGGCTCTTAACTTTCCAAACTTAGGCCTAGAGAAGCTCTAGCTATAAAGGTAGTATTAGCACTAGTAACTAGTACGGGTTTCCTAATAAGCCTTAGGTCTTAAGTTAGTGTTTAGGTTAGATTACCTAAAGGGGTAGGCCCGCTTAGCTTATAAGCAGTCTATACACCACCACTATACTAATTATAGGCCAGTGGTCTTCTAGAAGGGTTCTGGTTAGGTCCCTAATTAAACATATTAGTATATTCCTCTAGCATTTCTAGCTTAGGGGAAGATCTTAGTATCGCCTTTAGCGCTTAGTCTTCCGATTGGCCTAGGTAGGGCTAGAGGGGTTCCGGTTACTTTCTAGCAGCGCTATATCTATTATAGAGGGTGTCTACGTTTTCCTTAGTGGTGACTATAGGTATGCGAGAGTCTTTGAGCTCCTAGCGCATCTGGGTATTAGGCCTTATTCGGCCATCTTACCCAGAGGTTTGTATTATCACAATCTCTCACTATTAGAGGGACCTTCTTGCCTTAATGCAACGGCTTTCCATAAGGTATTCGTGGAGTTTTTGTTTAGGTCATTATAAGATTTTAAGGGAGAATAGTGGATGTAAACAAAAGATATAAATAAACAATCTAGTCCTTAAGCTAGCTGCCCTTCTAAATAGAGTAGGAAGGATTTAAATATAAGGGGACTTTGTAGACAGGGAACTATAAGGACACAATTGTGGAACAGGATAGATTGGTAAGAGAGATAAATCCTTAAGGAGGTAAGGCCTCTAGGATTATAGAGACTATATACTACAGGCACATACCTCTAGCACATAACTAATAGACGTCTAAGGGGTGTCCGGGGGTTATCCTAAGGGCAACCCAAGGTGACTATAATAATATCCCTTACATCTAGCTAATAGGGAAGAGGACATACTAATAAGATATAGAGGATAACCTTTAAAAGATATAATAAGAGCTAAAAGGAGTAAAGATAACACTAATACGCTAAAGGCCCCCAAGGCTATGGATACCCCTACTATTATATAACCCCCCTATAGTAGATATTGCGGCAATTAGCGCTATAGGTTTCCACTTTAATATATATTAAAAGGATAATAAGGTCTTTATAACTAGCTTATATAAAATTAACTAGATTATTAATAAGAAGGAAGAAGGGCTAGTAAAGAAAACTAACAAAGAGCTAGTTAAGCGCCTCCTCCCTATATACCTCTTAGACTATAAAAACGCGTTTTTAAAAGCAGCTTTAGATATACTGCCCCCTTACCAAACCTATAATTATAAGATTTAACTAAAGGCCGACAACTCTCTAAGCTATAGCCCCCTTTATTAGCAAACTATAAAGAAACTAAAAGTAACTAAACAGTATTTAATTAATAACCTCTATAAGGGGTTTATTAAACTAAGTTAGGCCCCTTTTACTTCCCTTATTTTATTTATAAAGAAACCTAATAAAGGCCTTTATTTCTATATTAACTACCAGAAACTAAACACCATTACTTAGAAAGATTATTACCCTCCCCCCCTAATTATTAAGACCCTTATATATCTAAGCTAATCCAAAATCTTTACTAAGCTTAATATCCGCTAAGCTTTTTACTAAATTAGGATGGACCCTATATTAGAAGATTTAATAATATTCTATACCCGCTATAGTTTTTATAAATATAAAGTCCTTCCTTTTAGACTAATAAACAGGCTAGCCACATACTAACAGTATATAAATAATGTTCTTTTTAACTACCTTAATAAATTCTACACGGTATACCTAGACAACATTTTTATATACTTAGATAATAAACTTAAGCACTAAGTTTACGTTAAGAAGGTCCTAGAGAGGCTATAAAATGCAGGTCTATAAGTTAATATTAAGAAATATAAATTTGGAGTAAAATAAATAAAGTACCTTAGGTTTATTATTAGTATAGAAGGAATTAAAGTTAACCCTAAGAAGGTTAAGGTAATATATAACTAGAAGCCCCCTTATACTATAAGAGGTATCTAGTCCTTTCTTAGCTTCTATAACTTCTACTATTAGTTTATCTATAACTATAGGGTTATAGCTAAGCCTCTTATACAATTAACTAAGAACAATACGCCTTTTATTTTTAATAATAATTATATAGAAGCTTTTAAGGAGCTAAAGAACTAACTTACCTCCTCCTTAATTCTCTATTACTATAATCTAGACCTTAAATTAATGCTAGAAACGGATGCCTTTAATAGAGTAGTAGTGGGGGTTCTCTTATAGTTATACCTAAATAGTAAGTGGTACTCTATTGCGTTTTTCTTAAAAATAATAGCCCTAGCTAAGTATAACTATAAAGTATATAATAAGGAAATGCTGGTTATTATATAATTATTATCCTAGTGGCGCGTAAAGCTTAGAAGCACAGACTTTTGGATTAAAGTCTATACTAATTATAAAGCCCTTAAGTATTTTATAATAATAAAGCAGCTTACTAGTTAATAGGCTAGGTAGGCTAAAATACTCTCCCAATTCTTCTTTACAATTATATACCGCCCTAATAGACAAAATTCTAGAGCTAATACTCTTACCTGGAGAGAATAGGACGTAGAACTATAGGATAAGCTAAAGGCTTAGCACTAGATACGTGCCTTCCTCTGTCCCAAATAGCTTAACCTATATATCCTTAAGAAACTAAGCTCTAAATAGAATAAGCTAGCGTCTATAAAAGGAAAGATCCTAGATAAACTAATAGAACTAATTAACTACATCCTAATCGCGAACTATATAGCTAAATCCCTAAAAGCCCTCTGCGATTAAGCCATAGAAAGTAACCCTAATTTAGAAATAGAAGATAGGCTGCTCTTATACTAAGAACGGCTTATAGTTTTAAACGTTAACAACCTATAAATAGAGCTAATCCGTAAAGCCTACTATTAAGTCTCTATAGTATACCCTAGTTAAGATAAGACCTACTAATTAATAATAATTCATTGCTTAACGTCCGATTCGGATCCCTACTGGGCCCACGCGGACTACTCCTTATATATATGTGGGGAGAAAACTCTATATGAGAAAACCCCGTGATCCATCTCCCCGCCTTTTGGGACTTGTCTGCACAGCGCCTATAAGGCGCCTGCGAGTTACCTATAGTGCTCTACTACCTTACTTTTTGACCTCCTTGGGAACTACTACTGCCATAACAAGCCTACGGACGCGCTAGTATCGCGAACTTAACTCTACTACTATAGAGTTATTAGGGGCGCCTAGTGCTCGCCCCTTTGCCTTCTATTACCATTTCCTTTGCAACCCAAAACTAGTCTAGTACATTTTGGCTAATAAGCCACTGGGTAACCGCCTTAAGACCTTTTTATATTAAGAGTAGTATATTATAGTTCTCTATGCTAGCTACTAAGAGTATTGCTTCTTAGTTAGTGCGTAAGGGGCATAATAGTATTATATATTTTGGTATCTGTCTTGGCCAGCCATATTCGCATCTTAGGCTATTTACCAGAATACCTACCTAGTAGAGCCAGTCTTTTAGTCCTATTATTCCTGTTCTTAGGAGTATTACTATTATATTTTCTACCTTTGTTGGGCCTTCTTAGAGCCCTTAGGTATTTACCCCCTATGGTATTAACTATACTATAGCCTAGGTTCCTCTTGCCTAAGACAGCCTCTATACCTTTAACTCCTATACACCTCTTCAGTATTAGTCCAACCAGTATTATATTACGGTAGATGGTTTCCCAGTACTTTTTTATACTCTACTTTAGCTCCTTTCTCTCTTTTACTATTATCTTTACTAGTCTCTTATACGTCTCCCTTTCTTCTCTATATAGGCCTAGGCCCTAATACAGCACTATTCTTCTTTTACTTTTTCTACCTATTTCTCTAATATGTCTTCCCTACTTTAGGGTTGTTGGTTAGCTCTCCTATAGGGTACCCTAGGGTCCCTCCATAGTTTATTTAGGTGTAACTTAATATACTTTATAACACTAGAGTTACGCTCCTTTTACACCCTTTATATTATAGCGGCTTTAATATATAATTATAGGGGGGGAGTATTAGCTTCCTTCTTAAGCAGTGCTATAGCTATTTACTTATACCCGCCTGTTATACTCTAGAGGCAAGCTATTTAGACCTTTTAGAGTGGTTTAAGGAGTGCTTTAGAGGGGCCTTTCTTGGTTTCTCCTATAGCCTAAACACTAAAACCATACGTTATAGTTGGCCGGACAACTGCTATATATAGTAGGCGTAACCTCTAGAAGCATGGGCCCTATATAGAATTAACAATTCTGGATATTATAATATACTGCGCTTGGCCCTTATAGGCCGCTTATAACGCATATACGCTCTACTAGAGCTTACTATTTACTTATACTCCTAGTACCCTTAGGCCTTAAACTAGTTAGCCCCTAAAGCCTTAGATATAGATTATATACTAGAGATCTGCAAATTAGTTGCGTTTTTTTATAAAATAGATTAGCTGGTATTTCTCTAGTGAGAATTAGACTCTGTGTTATCTTGCCTATTCTATATAGGTGTTATAGGCTTTCTCTAGTGTTTTGCAGTTCTCTATAGCTATTAGCCTATATATAATTAGGTTTGTATTGTTAATAAAGCCTATCCCCTAGGTCGCCCCTTCCTTAAAGGACTTAAGTAGGTTGCTTATAAAGAAAAGGAAGAGTATAGGCAAGAGGGGTAATCCTTATGGTATTTCTATTACAACTATAATAGGGGGGCTCTAGTATCCGCTAAAGATTAGCAATATTTCTTTCTGGCCTGTAAACCCTTAAATAAATTATATAATCTATTCTGGGAAGCCCTTTACCCTAAGGATATATAGGAGGCACTTGTGGGGTATATTGTTGTAGGCACTACTAATATTTAGGCTAAGTATTAATACTATAAAGTCCCTTTACATCGCCCATGCAGACTTAATGGTGGTGGTAAGTAACGTAAGTACTAATAGCGTTAAGCGGTTCTTTCTTGCCCCTATTTAACTTTGTGGTAGTAGGGCGTATTCCTTAGCTATATCTGTTATGTGGTCCGCTATTACCCTTTCTAGGATCTTGCTAAGGGTGTTTTTTAAGGCAATAGGGCGGTAGCTTCCTGGGATTAAGTAGTCTACTTTGCCTTCTTTTTATAGGATAACTGTTATTATAGACCTTCTAAGTTATAGGTAGTAGCCTATAGTAAAGCATACTCTAGCTATATCTGCAAGCTAAGGTGCTATAAGTGGTTCACAGGTCTTTAAGGCCTTATTTAGTATCCTATCTAGTCCTAGTGCTATATTATTTAAAAGGCGGCTAATAGTTCTGGCCATTTCCTCTATTATTATGTCGCTATTAACCTATAGGTAAGTCACTGGTGTTTTACCTATAATGTTACTAAGGTCTGCTAGAGCTAGTTAGGGGAAGAATTTTTCTATAAGGATTTTTACCTTCTTATTATTGTTATTAATGGCCTATAACTCCCCTGCTCTTTATAGGGGTAGTAGGTATAGGTTTTCTGCTAGGCACTCTGCCTTTTTCTTTACCTATTTTGCTATAGCCCAAAGGCCCTTATTATAGGGGAGGCTTAGGTTAGAAGTATACTTATTTATAAACTATCTCCAGTTATTTCTTGCTTCTTTTTTTAGGGTATTCTTTAACTGGTTTCTTGTGTCTTTATATTATCTCTTGTCTTTAGGGTTGTGGCTGCTTATATATTTCCTTCTTGCTCATCGTTGGCTGGTAATAAGAACCGCGCATTATGCGGACTATGCGTGTCGCGCGTAGGGGCCTGGTTGTGAGACTAGGCAGTGCTCTTCTAGCCTGTTTTTAATCGCTGCCTGGATCCTTTCTAGTCTTTGGTCAATTTCCTTAGGGGTGGCTAACGAGCCTCGCTCGTTTGGTATTGGGTGAATTTCTTCTAGGTCTTGAAGTTGTTGTTCAACTGTACTAAGGAAGCTGTCTGTAAGACCTACTAATTACTAGCGCCTTATTACTACTGGTGAGGACTCCTATCTAATATAGAACAATTTATTAAAAATTATTATACTTATAAACGGGTAGGTACCCTTAGGGATTGCATCCCTAGATAGTTATAACCACTACTAGTCCCTAAGCGCCCTTAGCAGTATATTATAATAGACTTTAAATTATTTTTTAAAGACAAATATAGTTATAATATAGCCTTTATAGTAGTTAACCGACTAAGTAAATAAGCTATTTCCCTCCATTGCTTTAAGACTACAACTATAAAAGATATGGCCCATATATATATTAACAATATTTACTAGATCTATAGCGCTCCTAAATTAATTATCTCTAACTATAGACCCTAATTTATATTAGATTTCTAAGATAAGTTTTGCTATATCCTTAGGATTAAGATTAAGCTCTTTACTATATTCCACCCTTAGACTAACGGCTAAACTAAGATTATAAACTAGTACCTTAACTAGCGACTTCGCACCTTTATTAATTACTACTAAAATAACTGGTTAGAACTACTGCCTATAATAGACTACGTATAGCTTACACTTCCTTATAATAGTATAGGAATATTACTATTTAAGTTACTCTATAGATATAAACTATAAACATCCTTTAATTAGGATAGACCTATAGAACCTATAATGGCCCGCGAATGCCTTAGCTATAAAGAGGCCTAAATATTCGCTAAGAGAATATATAGTGCCTAGAAGACTACCTAAGCAATTATATAAAGGGTATAAGAGAAGAAAGAGGCCAATATAAACTAATATTGCCACGAGGTAGACTTCTAAGTAGGAGATAAGATATAGATATTAACAAAAAACTAGAAGACCTAGAGGCCGAGCTATAAACTAGACTACTAAATAGCTAGCCCCTATAAAATCCTTAAGAAGAAAGGGCACTCTTTTAGGGCTAAGCTACTAAAGTTAATAAAGATCTACCCTATCTTCTCTTTAGACCAACTGTAGAAGGCCGTAGACGACCTATTACCTAAATAGTATAACAACCCCCCGCCACTAATTTAGATTATAAAGAATAAGAAATAGGAAGTTAAAGAGATCTTAGCAGTTAAGAAGGACTATAGTACCTTAAAATACTATATAAGCTAGGTAAGTCACAATAAAGATCTAAAATAGTACCTCGCATCTAATTTTAAGTACTCTCCTTATAAGCTATAAGATTTCCACCTAGCCTACCTAGATCTCCCTAGACTACTACATAAACTAGACAGCTAGGTTAAATACTAAAAGGAAGGGTTAGATAACTATAATAATCTAAATAACAATAAAGAACTTAGACAAAGCTTAAGGGCAGGCTTTTTTGGAAGGGGGGGTAATATGACAGTACTAGAGCGCGTCACCAACTACTTTCTAGGCATTTTGCCAAATTCTGCTATATTTTGCCAACATTACTTATAGAGCCAACTAATTAGGATTTTCCATCCCCGGGATAGAAAATTGCTATTAGCTCGCTTACTACTAGCGCCTTAGCGACTCCTTTATATCTTGCCAGTCTCTAATAGACTTCTTCTTCTCCTTAGCTTAGTATTCTTATATAGTAGTGTTGGAATCACGGTAGGGGGGGGGGGGGTTTGGTTTCAATCGTTTTCTTCTTTGTACTCTCCCTCTTCTACTTCTACAGGTGGAATTTGATGGATCTCCTGAGCTCGCTTAGCTCACGTGGTCAACCCAATTGGTTATAAGCAACGATGTCCACTGTATCACAGAACCTTATTCCGACAAGTAGCAATCTACAAGCTTTGGTTTAGAAGCATTTATATAAGCCCGTCATACTTAGAGGTCTTTAATTATTTGTTAGTATTGTGCTTTTTATTTAGCTTATTATTAAGTTAAAGTGGCTTAATTTTATATGAGGGCGTCTATAAAGGACTTCTTTATTTCTACTAATTATTTTTAGAGTATAGATATAATACTAGCGGATGTTATAGGGGCTTTAGGGTTGTTTTACATTTTAGAGAGTGGTATATAATATTAACGTAACGTAGTGTTATAAAGTAAGTATAAGCGATAATAATATATAATAAAGTAGATATTATTAAGCTATATATATAAACTGTATAATAAAGTTAAGACGTTATATAAGGAAAGAAAGTAAGAAAATAGAAAGAAAGGGTATATATTATTAACTTAGTTACTTAGTTAATATATATATAGAGTAGAATAGGATTTGGGTAGTAGTCCTGGCAGAACTTAGCAGAATTTAGTAGACTTAGTAGAATATAGCAAAATGCCGTAGATTGCCGTTAGATTGCCATTAGATTGCCATTTTACGGTTAGCCTCTACTTGCTAAGTTAGTAGAAATAGGTAGATGTATATAAGGTATTATAGAGGCGTCCTGTAATAAGTATAAGCTATTAGCTATTAGCTATAAGAGCCTAACTAAGAAGTTAAAGGGTATAAATAATAATAATTCTGTAATTAACGTCTAATACAGGTTTTATTCTTGCCTATATAAACTAGTCTAATATAGTGGGGAAAACTTATATATTTATAGGAAGAAACCCCTATAGTTAGGGGAGGAAATTTTTTATAAACTACCTTAGTAGAATAAAAACCCTAATTTACTATATCTGTCTATAGTAGCGGCCCTATCCCTTATAACGTTAGGGTTGTTAAAGTAAGTAGTCCGTGCAGGAATACTAATAAATTTCTATATATGGGCACTAAATCTAGCTAAACTAATTAGTTAGTTCTTACCGATAACCTAACGACCCATTTTGACGTTGTAAGGGATAGGCCTATAGTTACGTCCTATTCTCCTTAAATAGTCAATCTTTTAAAAAACTACTATTTTCTTTTTTAGATTATCTAAAGCTAGGGTTTACTATATCCTAGCTAAGCCTTGCTAATTAATTACAGTATGCTTATAGTTATATTCTATATCTTAATTATCCCCTATATACTATCTCTTATAGACTATTACTATATACGCTATACCTTCTTAGGGCTATTAAAGGAATAAGGGGGATTTATCTATTTAAACTACTATCCCAATACTAAAAGGTAAGTGGGATATATATATATACTTTAGGTATTTTTTATACTTAGGCCCTAGCTAGGCCCTTTCTATAGCGGCTAAGACGTAGAAAGGAGATAAGGAAAACTATAGGGGGTTATAATCTAGGCTATTAGGCAGCATTACAATAGTAGAACGGCAAGTAACTGTATACTCTATAGGTAATCGCCCTAGGGGTTAAAAAGGGGGGTATATTTATTTATTTGTTTGTTTATTTATTCGTTAATATAAAAGGTCGTTAATGCTTTCTATTAAGGCTTAGGGAATATTATTAAATACTATATATCTATATTAAATTATATAGGTGCCTAAATAGGAGAATAGTGTAATAGCTATTATTATAAAGGGGTACTAATAGTAGTGGTTTTCGAGATCTTACTATCCTATATAAAAACCTTTTACTACCGCCTACGTAAAAAAATGGTTTTTTTAAACCTAACTTATTTATAGTTATTTATGTATATATATTATATATTTGACTCGCAAAATTTTAAAAATAAATATAATGCTTATAACCATCACTAGGTTCTATTATACGCTATATAACGTCTCTATATTAGCTTTAGGTTTAAACTTTAAAGACCTAGGTTTATAGCCATTACTATATATAAGTGCAGAGTCCGTTTTTAACGGCTAAAGGGTATAAATAAATAAGAAGAGTAGGATGGGTTCTATAAGCTAAATTAAAATCTTATAGTAATATATAACTAATAATTAATAGAGAAAGCCCTAAGAATAGAACCTATAATACTATAAACTAGTAACTTTTTTTAAAAAAAAGGCGAATATAGCGACAATATAATAATAAAGATAGCCTATTAAGATATAGCTAACCTTAAGGATATATTAATAAAAGTAAAAACCAAGGTAATTACTAATAATAATTTAGTAATAGGGATTAAGACTAAAGTAGTTTAAGTAAAATACTAGTACTATCTTATTACTTAATAAAGATAAGATTTTATAAAATAAATAAGAGTAAAAACTAAAAATAAATATAGCGCTTTACTAACTAAGAAATATAAGGGCTTTAAGGATTTAATAGTAAGGAAATAGCTAAAATAAAGTTAGTCTAGATCTAGTAAATAAACTAAAGTATAGTAAAACTAAAGGAAGTATCTAAAGTTTTTAGAATTAGACTACTTATAATATAGAATACTAAAGGCTATATATATAGTATTATATATAGTATAATATAATAGATATAAAATTAAAAATTATTTTACTTATTTCTTTTAAAGTTATTTAAAATAATTATTTAAGCTTATATAATCTTTATATAACGTATTTTATAAGCAAGTCGCCTATTTAAGTAAGTCGCCCACTGTTACGGCTTGTATAAATGTGTTAGATAATCTGTATTCTCTAAGGCGTGGGACACGTGCACAAGTTACGTATACGGGGCATATGTATTGTAAATCTCTTCAGAGCCCTAGGGGCCCTAGGTTAACCAAGATAGACATTAATTAACGATTAAGTCAAGATTATCAATCAATCAACCCATTGCATTAATGAACCCCTCTACATGAACTTCGTAACAGTTATAAGCCTGGTCCGCCGACTTAAGAAGCTATTCAGCTATTACTTAATTATTTAAAGAAATTCTACCTTATTATTAGACTCTGACACCTTATCGTTAAGACGCAGACTCTGATAGAAATCCTACCTTAATTATCACAGGACAATTCTGATATGAGATTCCATAAGATTCCACAAGATTCCATAAGAAATCCTACCTTAATCGTCAAAGGATGATCCTAACGATAAGGACAATCCTAACAATAAAATACCATCTCAATTCCTCCTTTGCCTATTAGTCAAAATGACTCTACCAACGTCAAGCTCGTCAACGACGATCATCCTTAATAAGTCAGAAGACTGGGAGCAATAGCTATAGCAACTCCAAGCCCTTATAGATTAGCGAATTTGGGCCTACGTTAACCTAGATAGTATAGCACCTTAATAAGGTCTATTACAAGAACCAGCCTATCTAGAAGTTACAAATTTTAATAAAAATGCAACCTTATATATATAGCTCTCAACAAATTAACAGAAAGCGTACAAAAATAGTAGACGATACTATAACTAGGACATAAAGTATTTCCTAAGACAGGAAGATTATCTTTAATAGATCCACACCTAGATCACGTCTATAGTATTAATTTAGAAGAAGCTACTGCTTAACCCTTTCTTAACAGTCAAAGAATGGCTATCTCAGCTAAAGGAGAACACAGAACCTACCTTATTATTCATTAGGAAGAAGGTACAATACTAGTACACAGAAGCCCTTAAGGGGTTTAAACAGTTGTTAAAATTGAACTAATAGCTAGATTAATAGTATGATCTTTAATTAACGTCTAATACGGATCCTATCTAGGCCCACGCAGACACTTGCCGTCGTAGGGGGGAAAACTTGTAAATTAATAGGAAGAAAACCCTGCTGTGTAAGGGACGGAAAAACCTTATAAGCCACCTTAGTAGGATAAAAAACCCCTAATTTGCCATGTTCGTCCATAGCAGCGGCCCTATAGGCCTATAGCTACGTCCTGTCCTCCTTGAATGTTTAAACTCTATGGGAACTACTGCTTTCTTCTCTAGCTTATCTAAAGCTAGGGTTCACTACGTCCTAGCTAGGCCTCGCTATATGTGCTATATGCTTTATGTTCCATATCTTAACTATCCCCTGTGTGCTATCTCCTGTAGACTATTACTATATACGCCATGCCTCCCCCCCCCTAGAGCCATCGAAGGCGTAAGGGGAATTCATCCGTCTTAACTACTATAATACTAACAGCGGGATATATTGTGTTGTGTTTTGGGTATCTTTTATGCCTAGGCCCCAGCTAGGCCCTTTCTAAGGGTCACCACTCCTTAAAAGGAGACAAGGAGAACCGTAGGTCGCAATCCAGGCTGCTAGGTATTTAATAGTTAACGGCAAGTAACCGCATGCTCCGCGGGCGATCGCCCTAGGGGTTAGAAGGGGCCGTATATTTGCTTATTCATTCGCAGTCGCCGTTCGTCAATGTAAGGTCGTTGATGCTTTCAATTGGGAGTCGGGGGATGTTATCGAATACTGCGTATCCATATTGGATCGTACAGGTGCCCTAATAGAGCAGTGTAGAAGTAGCTGCTATCGTAAAGGGGTACCATTAGTGGTGGTTTTTGAGATCTTACCATCCTATGTGAAAACTTTTTACTACTGCCCACAACGCTTGCAACTACTACTATGAAGTCATATCGCACGCTGTGTGACGTCTCTGCGTTGGCTCTGAGTCTGAACTTTGAAGACCTAGGTTCGTAGCCGTCACCACGTATAGGTGCAGAGTCCGTTTTCGACAGCCTAGCTAGATTAATAGGAACACGCAATATCCCTAGGAGAGAAGTATAAGATCCCTTAAATGTCCGATAGTATCTGGCTTTAAGATTTGGCAGAAGTTATTTAACCTTTTAGCGACGCCTACTGTATAAAGTACACTACCAAGTTAAATAACCCTTAGAAGTCGAGATCTTCCAAATACCACAAAGTAGTAAAGGAGCTATAAGAAGGACTTAGAACACCCTTAAAAAAAGCTAATACTATTATAAGAGGTAGTACCTTTAATGCAGACTTTACAGAGCAAGCCACTAAGGATCGCTCTAATACTACTAAAGGTTCACAAAGAGGAAAGGCCTTAGCACACAATAGACGCTTAAAGAGAGCCGGGACACTAGTAGATAAGGAGACGTCCTATAAAAAGCCAACGCCCGAGTGCTTAGCGTGTGGAATATAAGGACACTCCCTACGGGACTATTAGTGTTTATTTAAAGATAAAAGACCTGTAGGAGTTACAATAGGAGATGCGCGCATCAATAGGGCACTAAAGAAGGTAGAAAAGAATAAGAATCTTACTAACCAAGTTGTGAAGATCAGACTTAAAGAACAAGAAGACGAGGCCTAATAACAATAGAACAAGAGCTAGGAAGTTAAGATTAAGGGAGAAGCTAATACAATATTCCTAAAATTATATTATACCGGTTAAACCTATCCACTAAAGCTATTAACTATTCTTAACTCAGGAACCACTCTCTACATCTTTAATAACCTCTCTCGTTTTTACAATTTTAGAAAAGCTCTAAGACATAAATATATCACCGCCAGCAGCTCAGAAGTGCCTATACTAGGCTATAGCAATATCACTATCCAAATTATAAAACTAGATAAGAGCAAGGGAACCCTACGTCTTAAGGACGTTGCCTTTTATACGGACTTTAATACAAATCTAGTGTCGTTCCGTCTGCTTTAAAAACAAGGGTTCTACTAGGACAATAAAGGAGACAACAATCTTCTAGTTCGGAAGGATAATACGATCCTATATTAAATAGAAGAACGTCACGGATAATAGACTATTAAATACGTCCAACCAGGAAGTCGATCAGCGTTTAATATAAGCCGACTACTACGCCGCCAACGGAAGCGCAGAGCATCATTAAGAGACGCTTATCCAGATTTGAAAGGTAATGTATATCTATAGCATCTATGTCTAGGTCATCCAGGACCTATAAGCCTTTATTATTTAGGTCTTAATACCCTAGGAGTTAAGCTTTAATGCCCAAAGATAACGGAATATTAACATTACAGTCTCGCCAAAATTAAGCGTTAGGTCTTAAGAAGGTTCTTAAAATAAAATATTAATAAACCTTATCTTAACCTCTATATTAACTAGACTAACCTTAAGGAAGCGCATACTAGATTTGTACAAGTTATATTTATCCATAATACCTTCTTAAAGAGAACCTTCCCGTATTTTATAACAACGTATAGCAAAGAGAAGGAGACACTATAAGTGCTTAAAGATTTTATCTAATGGATTCGTCTAAGGCATAACCTTAAGGTTAATACCATTAGATCAAACAACAAGCTAGGGAAAAAAAGAACCCTTAAATGGCTATAGACCTAAGGGATTATATTTAAGCCTTTAGCGCCTTATACCTAAGCTTAAAATAGTACCGCCAAACACTTAGGGGGTATAATTATTAAGAGAGCACATATAATAAGAATTGCTGCCAATCTACCACACAATCTATAGAAAGAGATAGTCGACTATACAGTCTACCTTTAAGATTAAACGCCACGGGAAAGTAATGGTTGGAAATCGCTATATAAGAGGTTCTATACCTTCCTAGCTAATGGGTTAAGAAAGCCGTAACTAGCGCACCTAAAAGCCTACAGCTGTAGGGCGTACGCGATAACGTCAGACGCCTAGCTAAAGAAGAAAAGGCTAAGTAAGCTAGATCTACGAGCCTATATTAGCTACCTTATTAGCTATAACTTTACTAATATCTACAGGATCTGGACCCTATATAAAGGTATTATTATCTCTACTAGGGACGTCATCTTTGACGAGAAGACGTTCTTTAATAGCAAGTAAACGGACATCTTAAAGGACCTACACATTAAGTTAGACACGCTAATTAAGAAGATTTAACTCCCTAATACCCTAACTAAGAATAAGGTCCTTCTGGAAGACAATAAAGAAGTATTTAAACCATTAATTTAAGAGGAAGACGATAACGTTAATAAGCCAGTTTAAACCTTTAATAAGTTAGTAGATCTTAAGCTTACAAGAGCTCTTAAAGATGCGTATTATACGCCACCTCTAATAAAAGAAGATGAAGAATCTCTATGTGCCTTTTACGTCAAGTATCCTATAAAGTTAGATGTATAAGGTACTAATCAGGACATTATCAGCCGAGTAGGAGACGGGTTTTACACTTACGGGGTATTTAACAACTCTATTAAGAACTTATTTAAGGAAGCCTGCGATAACAGGTTTAAAGACTTTATTACTAAAAGAATTACGTCAGCCTATTACAGCGCCTTCTTAGCAGGAAGGAAGTTTAACCTTAACAGTTAACTTAATAACAGTAAGCTAAAATTAGGTAGAATACGCGATATTAGATTATATAGGAAGAACTTACCTCCGCCACCTTAGTTAATCCGCGACCTTAATACATATCCTCTTTAAGATTAATTCTAAGAAACTTAACAAGCTTACCTCCAATCCTATTATTAAATAAGGTTGTTTTAAGAAATAGATAAGAAGTACGTAAAGGGACAGCAGGTCCTTAGCTTAATATAGGTATTCGTCTACAAAATGGACAAGTATGGATTTCTCCAGAAATGCAAGGCATAATTAGTAGTCTGCGGAAATTAACAGGCCCTAGGAGACCTACCTATAAAAGCTACTATATTAGCTAGTACAACCTTCCGAACACTTATGGCGATCACCGCAAAATTCGACCTGGAGACGACACAGATAGATGCAGTTAATGCGTTTATCTATTGCGATCTCAACGAGGTTATCTACATAAAGCTACCACCAGGGTTCAACAAAGGAAAGATAGACAAAGTACTGCGCTTAAGAAAAGCCCTGTACAGACTACAACGATCACCACTATTATGGCAGAAGAATCTCACGAGCTCGTTAAACGAATTGGGTTTTAAAGAGGTACCTTAGGAGCCATATATTATGCTAAAAGGTGGAATAGTCGTCTTCTTCTACGTTAATAATATTGTCTTCTGCTACTAAAAGACAGATAAAAAGAAAGCTTAAGAAGCAATTAAGGAGCTAAGCAAGGAATACCAGATAAGTACCCTTAGCAAGCTAAAATGGTTCCTAGGAATCCACGTGCTATGCGATTATAGCCAGAGGCTCCTATGGCTATCCTAGAAAGCCTATATCGAGAAGATAGCTAATAAGTATGAGACAGATCTCATAGGGCGTCTTCTGGACACTCCCATGGCAGAATCTGAACTCCTCCCTACCGATTACCGATTGATCCGTCCGACGCGTCCGTCCCCCGATATAGACCTACTAGTCCGTCCTATATCCCTACCAAGAGAAGCAGCTTCTATGATGCTATGTCAGAGTATTCCAGTACCTGTATGGCGCGAGGAGCAGAGCAATCTACTATGGAGGAGATGAGGAAGGAATGAACGGCAAAGGGAGAGACAAAGGAATACGCGACAAAGGACGAGACGACGGAAGAGACGGTAGAGGACCGATCGCATAGAGAGCAAATAAGCAGGATACGGTAACTACGTCGAGCACAGAAGCTAAGTTGTTAGCCCTATCTTAAATAGCGAAAGAAGCTATCTTTACTAGCAGGATATTTAAAGCAACTAAACGAGCCCTTGATTATTAAATGTGACAACACCCAGACGCTCTAACTAATTATAGAAGACATGGTAAAGCTAATCACGAAGCTCCAACACGTTGACATCTATCGACACTGGCTACGTCAGGACAATAAGACGAGTACGATTTTAATAGACAGCGACGGAGGAGATGATCGCTAATGGACTTATGAAGGCCCTGCCCAAGCAGAGGTTTTAAAGCTTCGTTAATATAATCGGAATGGTGGATATCAAGGAGCGGCTGGATGAGGAGAAGCAACTAGAGGACCTAAGGGAGAAGGTTAGGGCGAGAAGGAAGGATTCAGATGAGATTATGGTTTAATTAACGCATTAACGGGCACGAGAAGGTGGTTAGCTTTAACCTTAAAGAGCTCGAAGCTAAGGGGGTGTGTTAGATAATCTGTATTCTCTAAGGCGTGGGACACATGCACGAGTCACGTGCACGGGGCATGTGTATTATAAATCTCTTCAGAGCCCTAGTGGCCCTAGGTCAACCAAGATAGACATCAATTAACGATTAAGTCAAGATCATTAATTAATCAACCTATTACATCAATAAACCCCTCTACATGAACTTCGTGACAAAATGCCTCTAAAACGAAGCTTGTAGAATGCTGTATTACGAAGATACTAAGCTAAGGAGAAGAGGAGAGATATGTATAGGAGGTAGAGACGTAACATATACGCGTTAGGACGTCAAGTCCTTAGCCAAACCCCTAACTAGGCCCCCTGTCTAGGTTACGCGTTATGGTGCCGTAATATCACCCCCCTCTTTAAAAGAAAGCCTGCTCTTAGGCTTTATTAGAAACGAAGTAGAACTAGAGAAAAGGAGACGTGAGTGCGTTTGGACTAAGTATATAAAGCAACCATCAGTTACGTGGAAGCGCTAGAGTGGAAAGGGTAGCCGCTAAGACTTTTAGTAAGGATCTAACTAATTAGAGAACTTTAACTAGTGGTTAAAGTTCCTAGATATCTAAAGGCCTTACATAATACGCAAACCTAGGTGGCCGTATGTTATAGTAGGCTTCATTCCTTAGGCCTTGGGGCGTTCTTATCTCTATATTCTTCTAGTAACTTATCGTCTTTATTATACTAACATTTTATCCACTTGTTAAGGTACTTTAGGGGTCTGGGTGAGTTAGGGTATTGATTATAGAACTCTTTAAGCTTTTAGGAGCAGTCTATAAAGTTCTAAGTAGGGTATTAAGTTAGGTCTGGGTTATAGCCCTTCTATTAGATATGGTATTTTAGCGTTCCTTATACTAGCTTATATATTAGTATCTCTTTAACTTCCCATTTATTGTTGCCATTAACTTAAATTGGTAGGGGAGGCTTATTCTTCTGCCTAGGTAATGGATTATTTGCAGCTTTCCGTAGTTTATCTGGTGAGAAGATAGGGTAAACTCTAATTGAATCTGGGAGCTTTACCTTATATAAGTTGCCTCTTTTCTTAAGGACCTTGTACGGTCCTGCCATCTAGTAGTCTAGCTTATGGCTAGGCCATTTTGTCCTCTAATTCTTTATTATTACCTAGACCCTATTACTAGAGGCAAAGTTAGGTTCTTAATAGTGTTTGTTTGCCTACTATTCTATTAACCTTTGGGCTTTTTTTAAGTTCTTATAGGCTACCGTCTAAGCTTCTTCTAAGCGTTTAGCGTACTGCTGGGCCTTACTATAGGATAGTTTCTCGCGTATAGTCTAGGGTTCTTCTAGTCTTTTCTAGTTAAAGCTTATATAGAGTAAGTAGCTTATTTCTAGCTAAATAGGGGCAAACCCTATGGAGTTATAGGGTAGGGTTACTTGGGTATAGTCTATTAGGGGGAGCAGTTTAGACTAGTTGTTCTAGAAGTAGTTAATAAAGGGCTAAAGTCTCTGGTCTAAATACTAATTTACAATTTCCGTCTAACCATCTGTCTAAGGGCGGTATGCTGTAGAGAGCTTAAGCTTAATGCCTAGGATTTATGTAAACTTGTCTTAGAAGGCTGATATAAACTGTGGCCTGTGATTAGATACAATAGTATCTAGTGGTCTATAAATTTAGTAGACGTAGTGGATATATAGCTGGGCCGCCTCTTTAGCATTAATATTCTTATAGCAGGGGATTAAGAATGGGCGCTTGCTAAAGCGGTTAACTAGGATTATAACTATATTATATCCATTACGGTCTATAGGTAGTGTGTGGAAGTCTATAGAGATATATTGCTAGGGGCGCTCTGGTATCGGGAGTGGTTTTAATAGTCCTGGGGTCCTGTCTTATAGAATTATAGCTCTTTGGTAGTTGTTGTAGTTTTGTATATATTAATCAATGTCCTTAGCTATCCTAGGCTAGTAGTAGCGGCCGCTAATAATTTTACGGGTCTTGTTCTTGCTAGGGTGTGCTGTAGAGACTTGGCAATAGGCTTCGCGAATTAGTTTAGTCTATAGATTGTTGACGTTAGGGACTATAAGCCGCTCCTAATATAGGAGCAATCCTTTCTCTGTTTTAAAATTGGGGTCTCCTTTTATGGCTTAATTGCAGAGGGCCTTTAGGGCGTCCGCCGTGCGGTTTATAGTTAGGAGGTGGTTAATTAGCCCTATTAGTTTGTCTAAGGACTCCTCTATTGGTGCTAGCTTGTTTTATTAGGAGTCTAGCTCCTTAAGGATCTGTAGGTTAAGCTGTTTAGGGTAGAGGAGCGCGCGCGTCTGGTATTGGGTCTTTAGCCTATTCTAGGGGCCTATGTCTTATTTTCTTTGGGTTAGGATATTAGCCTTAGAGTTTTGCTTGCCAGAATAATATATAATTATAAAAAAGAATTGGGAGAGTATTTTGGCCTACTAGGCTTATTGTTTAATAAGCTATTTAGTAGTTATAAAGTACTCTAGGGCTTTATGATCTGTATATATCTTAATCCAGGAGTTTGTACCTTTAAGCTCTGCGTGCTATTAGGATAGTAATTAAATAATAGCTAGTATTTCTTTGTTATGTATTTTGTAATTATACTTAGCTGGGTCTATTGTTTTTAAGAAGAAGGCAATAGGGTACCATTCGCCATCTAGATATAACTATAATAGGATTCCCGCTATAACTCTGTCTAAAGCGTCTATTTCTAGCATAGATTTAAGATCTGGGTTATAGTAATAAAGGACTAGAGAAGAGATAAGCCACTCTTTTAACTCTTTAAAGGCTTCTATACAGTCACTATTAAAGATAAAAGGCGTGTCTTTCTGGGTAAGTTATATAAGAGGCTTGGCCATAATTCTATAGTTATAGATAAACTAGTGGTAGAAGTTATAAAAACTAAGGAAGGACTGGATCCCTTTTATAGTATAAGGGGGTTTCCAGTTACGGATTGCTTTAACCTTCTTAGGATTAACCTTAATTCCTTCTATAGTAACAATAAACCTAAGGTACTTTGTATATTTTACTTTGAATTCGCATTTCTTAATATTAACTTATAAGCCTGCGTTCCGTAGTCTCTCTAGGACCTTCTTAACATAAACTTTATACTTAAGTTTGTTGTCTGAGTATATAAGGATATCGTCTAGGTATGCCGTGTAGAATTTATTGAGGTAGTTAAAAAGGACATTGTTTATATACCTTTAGTATATAGCCGGCCCATTTATTAATCCAAAAGGAAGGACTTTGCATTTATAGGACCTATAATGGATATAGAACGTTATTAAATCTTTAGATGTAGGGTCTATCCTAATTTAGTAGAAAGCTTAGCGGATATTAAGTTTAGTAAAGATCTTTACCTGGCTTAGGCGTATAAGGGTCTTATTAATTAAAGGAATAAGATACCAATCCTTTTAAGTAATAGCATTTAGCTTTTAATAGTTAATATAAAAACAAAGGCCTTTACTAGGCTTTTTTATAAATAGGATAGGGGAAGTAAAAGGGGCTTGGCTTGGCTTAATAAACCCTTTATTAAGGTTATTAATTAAGTACTGCTTTGTTACTTTTAGCTTGTCTATTAATTATTAGTAAAGGGGGCTATATTCTAGTGAGTTATTGGCTTCTAATTTAATCTTGTAATTATATATCTGGTAAGAAGATAACTTATCTAAAGCCGCTTTTAAGAATATATTCTTGTATCCTATATAGATAGTAGAGAGGAGGCGTTTAACTAGCTCCTTATTAGTTTCCTTAGCTAGCTTTTCTTCCCTTTTATTAATAATCCGGTTAATCTTGTATAAGCTAGTTGTAAAGACCTTATTATCCCTCCTGTATATATTAAAGTGGAATGCTATAGCGCTAATTGCAGTAATATCTACCGTAGGGGGGTTGTATAACAATGGGGGTGTATAGGACTTTAGGGGCTCCTGGGGTAAAGGCGTTGTTATTACTCCTCTTAGCTCCTGTTGCATCTTTTAGAGGTCGTCCCTTATGTCCTATTAGTATATTCTCTTCCATATTAGTTAGATCTATGTAATTTGGATATTATCTACATTACTATCTATCCCGCTGCTATAAGAAGAGTCTTCATCAACTGTAGCGCTTTAGTGGAGTATCTTTGTTGGTATAAAAGAGTTCCTTCTAGCCTTACGGCGGGCATCTTCTTAGGTAAAGGCTAGGTCGCGGTCCCTAACATCCTATTAATAGGTAGGGTTAGCGTTTGCAGCTAGTGTCTTACGGTTGGTTTGGATTTCCCTAATAAAGAAGGGTAATTTTGATCTATCCTCTGGCCAGACAAATTATCTTTGTTATATATTTAGCTAAATATTAAAATAAAATATCCATTTTTAGCTAAGGATTATATTATAGGACCCTAGGTCTAGGATACAAAAGGGAATACTATACTAGCATTGTCCGTTAAAAGCGATATATACTTTAAGATATGGGTAACCGGCTTACTGGCTTAACTGTTATAGCCTTTTACTTAAACAGGCTTCTCTAGTCTAGTAGCTTTTACATTTAGAAACTTAGCAACGTTATTTATATAGGTAGTATTTATAAAGGCAAAGCTATTTGCTCTAATGTTAATAAGGGCAGTTATATTAACTCTATATCCATTTTAAGATACTATATATAGAACTATAAAGTGTTTTCCACTTATTAACTAACTTAGATTAATAGGGTACCCTAGGGGGGAGTCTTTCCCTAGGGTTCTTCTTTTCCTAACTTATTAGACGTTTCTCCTTCCTCTATCTCCTTAATATTGCCTATATCCCTTAGCTCTAGGCAAGACAAGATAAAGTAATCCTCCTTATTATAGTTGTAGTATATAGCCGATATAGGGTTAATTGGGGTATTGTAACGAGTACCAGTTAAGGGTGTAGTATATAGCTGGTTGGGCGAGGCTCGCTAGTGCGTAGCTATAACCGCTTTTGGTATAAGAGTAGTTGTAACTTATCTTCCTGCTCTAGCTCTTGTAGGTATGGCTAATAAGTTCTAATCACTATATAGTTACTTCTGCTAATTAGGGTGGGCGTTAATCTGCTTTAGTTCTAAGTCTAATAATAGGCAACAAGCTGCAAGTTTTTTATAGATTGGTAGGTTATTTAAGGTTACAGCGATCTTTTTTTATAGCTGGATTGTTAGCTTATTATATAGGTCCAAACGGTAGTTCTTAAGGGGAACCTAGCCTTCTCCCATAAGGTATAGGAATTAAGTCTAGAATTTGGCAAAGGATTAGTTTAGTTTTATTATTAGGCGATTATAGTTGTACCAGGCATCCTATACTTTATTTAGGTTAATATAGATAGTAGCTAGGTGCTATAGTATCTTGTTAACAGATGTAAATCAGATAGGGGACTTGTCCTTAAATTTAGCTTAGAGGTGCCGTTGGGCGTCCCCTATGGTTTAACCAAAGAGGTAGAGTATTTTAGCTTCTTTGGAAAGAAAATGGTTGTGGTTAATATAGAGCTTTCCTTATACTTAAATCCTCTAATTCTTAAAGGTAGGGTCTATCCTATTAGATAGTAGTTAGGGGTTAGGGAGCTTAACGGACTTTAATTACTTTATTATTATATCCATACTCCCTAGTATATTATATTCGGTTAAGTAGATAGGACAACTAGGACTTCTAAAAGGGGGAGCTAAGCTGCTTTATAGGGCCGTAAGGCTATCTAGGATCTCTTATAGGGTCTTTTATATACTTTAAGCTTGGAGATAGTCGGCTTCCTAATTAGCCGTTAGGGCACGAATCTGTTTATATACGTCCATAATAATATTATTATCCTTAATTTTAGATCTTAATTAAATCTCATGTTCTTCTTAGGTTGGGGCAGCTCTTTTAGATAAGCTCGCTTTAGGTGCCATTATTAGCTTCCTAGGGTTTATCAGAATTATACAATTTGGTTTTAATTCTAGGGGTACAGGTCCAATCCTATCTAGCTTATAGGATGGGATATTATTGAGGCCTTCCTAGGTAATGTAGAGTTGTTTTGGTGTCTGAGTATAGCGTGTTAACGCGTTGTTACAGACGAAGTTTCTTTTAGGGTGGGATATTATTAAGGCCTTCCCAGGCAATGTAGGGAGAGCTTAGTATAATGTTACGGCTTATACAAATGCCTCTGAAACGAAGCTTGTAGAATGCTGTATTATGAAGATACTAAGCTAAGGAGAAGAGGAGAGGTATGTATAGGAGGTAGAGACGTAACATATACGCGTTAGGACGCCAAGTCCTTAGCCGAACCCCTGACTAGGCCCCCTGTCCAGGTTACGCGTTACGGTGCCGTAACACCCACCTAATTCCCTATTAAAATCTACGAAATTTACAACGAGATATCTTAGCAACCACTTAGTACTATATATTAAAAATTTAATAGCATATATTTCTAGCCTAATTAAACAACTTTTAAAAATCCGGTTAAATAAAAATGGATAGTTATAGAGATATATAGAAATATATAAGTTCGGCCAGGATTTAAGTACTAAAGCTTAATATCTGTATAACTACCTAATATATTAAATTAAAAATACTCTATAGGAAGTAAAATGTGCCTAAGAGTCTAAAAATAAAAATATTAAATATTATTCCCAAGTAGTTGCTAAGATATCTCATTGTGAATTTCGTAGATTTTGGTGGGGAATTGGGTAGACGACTCGCTTAAATGGGCGACTTGCTTATGAAATACGTTAATAATAATATTTAAAACAAGATAACTATTATTTAAAAATAGACTTATAAAAAAATTATTAGTATTAGATCTATTATAAGTTCTACTTAAGATACACTAAAATCTACGTATAAAATTCAACTCTTAGATACTATTAGGATAATAAGTTAGGAAATAGAAAATTCCGCTAACCGCCTTTAGGCCTACAGTCTGTATTAATATTTATCGTATTAGCCTTATAAGCTTATTATTATATTCTTAAATTATCTCCCAAATAACTCTTCTCGTAGGCTATACTTAGTTGCTTAAGAATATGGCCCATTTTAGTTGTTATGCCCCATACCCAGACCTTTTAAATTTAGTGAACTAGCAATATAGAACTTATTTGGTAGAAACATACGTCGTCTAGAAAAGTTGACCATACTTTTGCGATAGCGGCAGCTAGTGAGCTGATACCGTTATAGTCACTCTCGACTTCAGTAAGCAACTCCTTCAAGTGCTCGAGAATTTGGCTCTCCTCTTCATCAGGAGGATAGGTGGGCGTCTGGACTTCAACCGTGTGGATCCATTTTGTTAGGAATAGAGCTAGGCTTTGGTTAGAAAATTGAAATGGCTGAAAGAAGAGAGGCCTATTCTCGCCTGCATCCCATCCAGCCACAGCATGTTCGACGCTCCAGCTGAATGCAGCTGTCTTTCTAACCAACAAGTGTCCTATCTTCACCGGCGTAAGGAACCCCTCATAAGCTTTCAGGGCAGCTTTGGTAAGGAGTGGGCTCCTGTGCTGTGTTGCGGCTACATAAGTTGTTACTGAAGCTTTAACTTCTTCCGAATTGTCGGTCAGAAGAGTAAGCCGATCGAACGCACTAGCATTGGTAAACAACCGTACACAGGCTATTCGGAGAAGCGCCTGACAATTGAACATGAGCGGGCCTTCCGCATCATCCCAAGTTGATCCAAGGTTGTCTTCCTCTAGATGGACATGGGTAAGAGCGTGATGGCATCTAGCAAGGGCCGACGACGCAGTTGATAGGAGCATGCCTTTTAAAGATTCGTTGGCCATCATATCGAATGTACAGCGACTGAAAACCTGGGTGAACTGGAGTACATTCCACATGTGGATGTTAACGGCGTGCATGATTATAAGCGTTGTGAAGCCAGATACATGGTAAGGATGAGAATCCTCATCATTTTGCTTGCCGAAGATCATATTAACCATGGCATCGCGTATGGTTCTCTGTCGTACTGATACCTGTGACTCCCTTAACTCTTGCCATTGGTCTGCGGAACGAGCATCCCAAAGCTTCTCCCGGTCCGGCATCTCGAACACAAGATCTTGGGTATGTGAAAATACAGGGGTCACTCCATATGTAACTGAGATGAGATTGCTGACGATGAACATTCCGCAGAGTAATCTTTTCGACGACTCCTTTCTTATCCATTCTTCCCAAGTTAGCTGAGCGTCACTTTTCGTATTTGACACAAGAGACGCTCGCCTCAGCCGGTAATCCTAAGACACGATTAATTTAGAGTTTATGACAACGTAGTACATTTTGCTTACAATGGCGAAGAACCCCAAACCTTCTATTGTCGTCTTTCCGACAGCTGATTTTCCGCTGAATATCCCGTATATGCAAAGTAGCATTTTGGTCTGTACAGCCCACAGAGGCCCTGGCCCTGATGCAGCGCCGGCTTCTTGATTTGCTTTAAGAAACTTAATGGCATTAGAAGACACATGTGAAGTAATTGAATAGAATGTCAACTTACGTTTGAGCATGCAATATCAGCTAAATCGTATAGATTCTTTGCACGTCGGCGATCAAGGCGATATAGCGCGCCAATACTACATATGGCGAATACGAGCGGACTGAGGGTGTTTGTAACATCGAGCGACGGGAAATGAATAATCGGCAGATGGCGATGGAAGCAATCTATGTAACTTGTGAAAAATTTCTGTAGCTCTTTAATGGTCGGGAGAACGCCTTCAGCCAAGCCTTCCGGCCGTAAACGATTGGAAATGTCTTGACATATTCTCCGGTGAGTGAACTCATCAAATGCGAATTTTGGGGGGTTGGACGATTTTTCCTTTAAAACCTGGGGAAGCTGTTCAAAAAGTCTTCTTGATTGGCCATGTTCAAATGTAGGTGTACTGCCTTCAAACACGAAGCTTCCTAAAGAATCGGCGTATTGATTCCCAAATGCCATGTTCCGTCCCTGCTGTGTCCCCATTGCGGGGTCGTTAGAGGTTAGCGGATGCCCCGGAATCGGGAGAAGGTTTGGCATCAAAACATTGTCCGCAAATTCAAAAGGAGCAACTTCTAGAAACGACGAATCCTGGAATACATCATATGCGTTTACTTCCCGATCATGTAGCATACGTTGCTCCTGAACTCGATCGTGTTCGTAATTAGATAATGTCTCGTCGTCTAATCGTCGCCGTTTTCGAGACAGCCCTGAATTCTCATCGCCTGTAAGGGTTTGACCAAAGTTTTGACTAAAATTATCTGATTGTTGATGCTGAGGAATATTTGGTGCCTCTAGTGGAAGAGAGTCCATGGTAAGGGCGCTACCGAGGGAGAAGCTCAGCGATGCCGCCATTTCAGCCTCATGTAGAGATTGGGGAGGAGAAGATTGGCCATTGGAAGTTTGCAAAAGTGTGTTCATGTGAGTATCCATCTGAGACGACGTCGCTCCAGGTATATTCCCCATCACAATTCTCGCATCATCGAACATTGATGGACTCATCATGCTTGAGGGCATAACTAGTCGAGAAGCTTGAGTAGGTGGGTCGTCCACTGGCATCCTCTGACGAATCTCGCTGAGCGGAGTTAGAGGTTGAGCTAGGTCATTCTGGTCACCAGAGATATTGATTGGTGCTATTTCATTCGGTTGAGAAGACGCATTTTGGCCGTCAGCACCATTGAGGCCATCGATGCTGACTGTGATAGTATCGAAGCTCTCCGAGGACTTCCTTTGAAATTCGGACGCGTGCGCTGCTTGATAATCTATAGGATGAAGAGATCTTTCGTGTCTCTTGACGAGATCCCTTTACGGACAGTGAGCAATCTAATCAAGCGGTCATTTGTCGAGATAGACGGGGTGGCTGACTTCCGAGCGTATCGTCTATCACAGTAGTGACAAGGAAATGGACGTTCTTGTGTATGAACACGTTCGTGGCGGGCGCAATGTTCACTACGTTTGAACACCTTCTGGCAGTCGCGACATTTGTAGATTCTCTTAACTCGGCCGGTCTTGGTCGTGGCGGCGGGTATCTGGGGCGCAACGGTCGATACTGTTGCTGTCTGAACCTCAGTAGACATATTCTACCAGATATCAAACGAATTGGAGTCGAGTGATTTCTTTGCAATGGTATTGCATGACTTCTCATGATGGGGAGCTATTTTAGTGTCACAAGGTTAGCCTAAGCTGGAGCTGGGTTTGTCTTCGATTACGGAGAACGCCGGAGGAGATTTTGTGGAGAAATTGCTGGGCAAAGTTCCAATGTAGACTTCATTGCGGAAGAGAATTGACTTGGAGAGCAGGGCACCCAAGCCACGCGTCACCGGCATCCTGAACCGCATGCAAGTACCGAAACTGAGGAACCAAAGCAGGCCTGAACTAGACCCTTAGCATCAAAGGCAGACATAAACAAGACCTCTAATGGGCGCAGTTAAATAAATCTTTATTAATCACACACTGAAAAGGAAGACTGTAAAGTCTTTACCAAAATCAAACCTATCAGACACAAGTCGCCGCTTTCGGCCGTAACGTTGCTCCGCAAAGTTTGGTTCCCCTGTCAAGTGGAGACCATCTCGTTGATCGGCGTGTTTGAAGGGTTTATTCTTAGCTTGATGTGCAAGGGTGAGAAATAGCAGCGAAAGATATGCGATGTTAGATTTGGACTTTGAGTGAAAAGGGGCCGTTCACAGAGACTAGGGCGAATTTGTGTGGTTGCCGTAACTTTTTGGCTCGATCATACCCCTGTTGTAAATCATATGGTGACTGCGGGATTTTGTCGCCATGCGGAACATCCCTTAAAGTTTAGTGGACAGTTTGAGGCCTTCAAATGTCTCTATCAGCATGACCCTGGCATCTTCATGCCCGCAACGCAGATTATCCCTTGCAGCGTGGTCGATAATCGGATTTTGCAGGATTCCGATTAGTCAGGATTCGATTATATAATCTAGAATATTCGTAATCTACCCTCTTGGCATGGCACTCCTCACCAAATTTGTGTGTAAAGCACCAATATTACAAGTATTATTAAAGATATTGAGAAATGAAGCTTTATAGAGGCTATATGGAGATATTCGCCACCCAAATCGTGGTGGTGAGGCTCTAAAGCCTTAGAACTATAGGAGATTCCACGCCTTAAGGCATTCCTTGTATTCAACGCTTTCTGGTGTTATTCGAGACCTCTCCCAAGACACTGTTCTACGAGCTCTAGAGAAGACTTTCTCTGGCGCGTCGCTCATTGCTGGTATAGAGAGTATACTTACAGCAAACTTCGAGAGGTTTGGCCAGCGCTCAAGCTGTAAGGGCTTAAGCCACCACTCAAGCGGCGGTATGTTAGAGACCTTATAAGGCTTTATAAACAGATAGTCGTCCCACTTATCTGAGCTTCTTCTCTTGTTGAACCAGGTTAACTAATTTATCGCTGCTAAGAGATCTAACTCTTCCTTCTTCTTTAACTTCTTTACCTTTGTCTCTGGGCTAAGAGTAACAGCTCTCCACTTAATCTATGCTTCCTTTAGAGCCTCTAGCTTGTATTTCGCCTCATCTTTATAAGTTAATGTGAAGTATTCTGCTCATATAGAGGGATCAAAGAAGACCGCGAGTTGGTAGGCAGGAATAGAGTTAAGGAGCTTGTAGTACTTATTGAAGACCGTAATAGATTTCTTAATCTAAGCAACAATTCCTTTTGAGAACTTCTTTACTGGCTTAACGATATTAGCAGCAGTTTAAGGGCTATAATAGAGGAATTAGACTCACGTTTTAAGCTGCTTTACTTAGTGTAATCTTTAATGCGTCTATAATTGGAAAAACCTTATGGATTTAAGCCTAATTGCCTTAAAGGCGTAGAGTTGCTTCTTTAAAGATATTTAGAAAGTCTTATATTGCTTAAAGCTCTTTCCAATTAGTAGGCGCTTAAAGGATATCTTTAGTTTCGATTTCCTCTTTAAAGTCGCTCTAATAGTGAGTTATAGCAACCTGCTTCTTACAAGCTACCGTAAGCATTATAGACTAGCTGTTCCATCGTGTTTTATTATTAATTGGTAGCAATCTACTAGCAAGCGCTTAGAAGACACTTGCTCTACCTACTAAGCTTCTTATATAAACCGCGAGATTGTAAAGCTTTTTAAGAGCGCCGAGCGCTCGCATCAGCTTTCTCGTATTTGCCTCTTTCTTAAGCTATTCTTAAGCTAACTTCTCTCTATTAGCTTGTTCTTGTGAGGCCTCTTAAAGCCCGAGTTCTTAAGTAAGGTTGTTAATATCGAAGGCTTTAAGTATCTTAATTAAGATCTTGTCTTTAAAGAAGAAGGCTTAAACAATAAGATTAATAATATGGCCAATATAACGCATCCTCTGGCTCTTATCCCACTGGTAATCGTCTTGCCATAAGAGCTCCTTTGATAGATCTTGACAGAACTTGTTATTTGCTAAGGCATTGTCGCCGATAAAGGCGCCAAGCTGCTTGGTAAAGTTAAAGTCTTTAAAAATAGGATAGAAGATTGCTACCTACTTAAGCGCGCTGTGGTTACCAATCTCTTTTAAAGCAAGAAGCGTGTTACAAGCCTACTTTATTAAAGCTCTCACAAAGTAAGCGCAGATGGCAAGAAATAGGTATTGGTTTGGAGAGGTCTAGATATTAAGAGCAACGTGGATTGGTAAGAGCAACTGCTAAAGCTCTTGTTGAATAAGCGCCTTCTTCTCGTTGTAGAGGTCTTTAGTCTTCTATGGAATTGTTATATGTGATTAACACAATACCTTCTTAACTTATGGATTAAGAAGTTGGCTATAGACATGGAATTCTGGCCACTCTATAAGGTGATCTGGAAGGTTTTAAGTATAGAGCAAATTAATAAGAGCTTTATCAATAGCGTCTTAATTAAGAAGAGACCGAAGGAGGTCATTCTTAATGCCACTAAGAGTATCAAGCTTGCCATCTCTTATAAGGTCTTTTAATTGTAAGAGAATCTTCTAATCAATATCGCTTGTCTCTTTATTAGCGCAAATAGAATGCTTTGCTTATAGGTGTCTTCGGAAGTTTGTTGCAATAGGAGTCTAATATAGGTTCCCAGATTCCGTTTTAGCGCAATATCAACAGATAAAGAGGTCTTTACCGTTAGAATCTTTGACTGGTGGCTCGTGGTGGGCGTAGGATTGAGTATAGGTCCATAGAATCTTCGATTTCTTGTATTTCCGGTAGTTTAAAGCGTCAGAAGTAATAGAGAGTTCAGAATTTAAGACATTTTCAGTCTCTAAGACCTCTTTAGGGAGAATCTCCTCATTTCTGCGCCCTCCTGGCGCCATTTGGGCTCGAAATTGTTAATATAGAGGAGGTTGTAAAAATAAGGAGGATTATAATCAATTGGAATCGGATCGGATTATATAATCTTCCGGGGATTATAATCGATTGTAATTGGTTAGGATTATCGACCACCCTAATCCCTTGTCCTGGTGGTGTTCTACGATATGGTGGTCCGTGCGCGAACACCGGAATTAAAAGCAGTGCTGGCACCAATAAAATCTTATCCAATACGAACCAATAAAATATCGGTATTGCCAATATTGGCAATATTCGGATAATATTGCAATATTGCTTAGCATACTAAAATTTTATATTACACCTAAA
>Ga0307507_10001981_pt1 | contig 44418 bp, 12 predicted proteins | sample 7_EM_MG_FD_207223 | JGI IMG/M metagenome (GOLD analysis project Ga0307507, IMG submission 207223) | Populus trichocarpa ectomycorrhiza microbial communities from riparian zone in the Pacific Northwest, United States - 7_EM | ecosystem: Host-associated > Plants > Roots > Unclassified | place... | reverse complement strand
GCCGTTCCTAGAGTAGAAAAAGCGCTCTAAAAGATAGACTTTAATTTTAATAAAATGGTTTTGCATATGAAAATAAGAGAAACCTAATAGCTTGCTAGCTTGGAAGCAGCTACCAATTACCCCCATATAACTTTTTTCAATTCTGTACCCTATTTCTTCTCCTTGCTTAAGAAAAGGATAGGGAATTAGTAATTAGTAGGTACTCTCCTCAATGGATATTAATTAAGGTAGCTAGGCTACTTATGTTTACGGATATTAAGCTGCTAATACTATATGCCTCTCTGCTACCCTAAACTATGGTAACATCTACTCTATACTATCTTTTAATTTGCTTGCTAACGCTAATAGCTAGCTCTCTACCTAATTTACCTTTTCTACCTTTGCTTAAATAAAGGCAATAAACTTATTTAGATTATTACTAAGCTAATTATAATTATAATTAGGTAGGTTTTTCTGAAGCGCCTTATAGCTAGTTATATACCAGGCGCAGCTATAGAGGGCAGCAATTTGCTTATTGGATATAATATAGCTTAAGGTTAGATTCTAAATAGCGTACTAATATTTCTTCTCCATCCAGTTATAGAACTAATTTTTTATACTTACAGTAAAGGCCTTTTATTACATCTTCCTTAAAATCCCCTCTATATATGGCTTATGGATATTAAACTCTTTAAAGGCCTATAAAGTAGGATTATAGTTAGAGTAACAACCCTAGCTACTAGGGGATGGAGACTGTTCCTTATAGTTTTCTAATATAATTATTCATAAGAAGCCCTTTTTCTTATTTATAAGAGTATATATATAATTAGAGAGAGCTGCTCTTTTCTTAGCTTTAGTCTTTAGGCGCCACACTAGCTTCTTTAGTAGAATATCTATAGGTAGAACTATAGATGTTCCACCTAGACTAAGCTCCCACCCTATATTAGATATGGACGAATTAGAATTAGCATTATTGCATATAGACACTCTTAAAGATATATTGCTAGCAAAATTAGCAGCCCTATCCTCTTATAGCACCTATTACTCGACATAATATTTATAGCTAAGTTAACTTAGCTAAGATTGGAAGGCTCTACTAGTATAACCGCGATTTTTAGCTAGCCTAGTAATATCCTTACATAAACCTTTATACTAATCCTTAATTAGAAATATTGCCTTACCTATTTAACCACTACCACAAGCACCGCGTCTAAGTTATTAGCATATTATATTAACGCATTTATCTTTATATATGCAATACTACGCGACATAGTTAATATTAGGAATATTAGCGCTGTGGGTAAGCGCGTTAGAGGAAAGTAGAATATGGATTTCTAAGTTAGGCTTTCTAAACTCCTTATATAGTTTGTCTTTATCTATAATAGCTAAAAATATATAATAAAGCTAAATAGCTCTTCTAGCCTACGCTTTCTGGTACCTATAATATACCAACTATAAATAAATTAAGTCCCTGCCTAGTAATATTAGGTCCTTTAAATTAAAAAAGATAATTATCTTTAGGATCTAGTAGGGAGTTAGCATGTATTAGATCTCTACTTAGCAGATATAGCGGTATACGCGCGGTCTATAATAAAGTATAAGCTCTTAAAGGACTTCTTAGTTCCTCACTTAATATATTCTCTAATAATTAATAGATCTGGCCGGTTAATCAATATTTGCACTATATTAATATTATTTTAAAAGCCCGCCAACTCTTAAACAATCTTAAACGTTATATTATTAAGTATTATAGTATAAGCAAACCAAGGCTTCCGCCTTAATAATGACCGCACTTTCTATAGCCGTATATATAAATTCTAGAATAAACCCCCCTAATTAGCTATAAGGTGTACCTTATTAATTACTACTAAGCCAATATATATATAAAAGGTAGGGTTAGTAAGAGTTTTATAAAACCTTTTACTAACTAATAGCTCCGGCAATATTAAAATATAGGTATATACTTTAATGCGAATTTCCTGTAAAAGACGTATGGATATTATCTTAGCGTATATATAAACCAGCCTTATTCTAGAAAGCTTTTTAATCTTTACCTTCTACTCTATACTAATTGCATTAAGTAGTAGAATAATAATTACTACTAAGGCCTAAAGGAGACATAGCATTGCTTATATTATTATACTCTTGCTAAATAAGGTTTTTGCAATAAGTATTATATCTTTTTTCTTAAATAGCAGCTACCTAAGGGCTTTAAGTTACTCCGCACGTCTATAATACGGATATAAAAATATAATAGCCTTATTAACCTTACTTAGCTACTGGGCCTTACTCTCTCTATAAAGCATAAAAAGCTAATCTTAAAAGTCCCATAGCTATCGCTTCTAGTCTATTCTATAACTCCTTTAAGTCTAATTATTTAACACCTAATACGGCCGCGGCTGTTCTAGTACCTTATTTAACTTCTTCCCTCTCCGCCTAGTAGGTTTTGGTAACGGTATATAGTAATTTACTTAGATATCTATAACTTGGTAGTTAGCGCGTAATAAGGTTTTAGTAGGTGTTATATACTATAACATAGACGCTATCCCTTAACACGTCAACTTGGGCACCCGTGTTATCGATAAGAGCCTACCAATTAGATCAATAGAATTCAATGCCTGTGCTTAGGAATACAAAGCTTTTGATTTCATAGCGAATTAATATATAGGCTTATCTTTGGAGTCGAGTCGCTTGATATGAAGTCTCTAGCGGTCGTACTTCCTGTAGAACGGTATTTTATAGATACTGCAGCTAAAATAAGTCCTTAAATGACGCTGCCGCCTAGATATACGCGTTGTTCTAGTTCTAGTGTTTGTGCACGGGCCTTCTCTTCTGGGTGCCCTAATGTGTTAAGGGATATATCCGCCAGGCTATAATGGGTTCTTTAGGGTGGCTATTATAGATCTATATAGGTTTTATATATATTAACTAGCGTTTAATAAAGTTATATATAGTTATAGAATTGCTAATAACGCGTTTTTTTTTATGAAAATGATTATAAGACCTAAAAATACCTAAGTAATAAAAATAATATATTTTAAAAGCCTAGGCTCTATTATATAATTAATAAACTTTAGGAAATAATATAAAATATTAGTGTTAAGTTATTTTAATATCCGCAACCTCCGCAACGCGGATATCTGTGGATTTACTAAGAACCTTTGCGAAACGCGCTCAGACGTAATACTGGTGGTGCAGCATAAACGTAGTTAGTTAGCTTGCGGACCAATTGAAAATCCGCACTAATAGAATTACATCTGAGCTTGCTGAGGTAATAATGCTCCACCGGCGAGCTGCGAACACCAGCGAGCTGCGAACACCAATAGTATGTCCACGGTTCGTTTTGTGTGGCTGAATTAGCAGCTAAGTTATAATTTGGCAGGCGGGAGGCCTATACGCTCAGTAGCATGTAGATATTACCCTATATCTATAGTTGATCTACAATCGCTAGCAATGCCGCGCTCTTAATACCTATTAAGCGCTATATATAGAGCTGGCTAAGAGCTCTCTACTCGCACTAGAATAGTAAGAATTAGCTATAGGTTAATAAAGATATTTATATTTTAAGTTGGGCGCCGCTATTATATAAGCACCCTACCCTACTAAACTTATACTATACTAAAATAAGCCCCTAAGGGGCTATAGACAAAGGCTTTAATAGAAAACTCCTTAGTATTTTAGAGATATATACTATTTAATAGCTTTTCTACCCACTTAAAGCTGTTTATAAAGCTAATCTAGCGAGTACTATATCTACTCCTACCGTAGATTAACCTACTATATAGCCACTTCCTTGCTAACCCTTTAGGCCTATACAACCCTCTTAATCTCCTTAATAACCTTAAGCTGTAGGGAGTATTATTAAAGCTTACTCTACTAGCCAGCCCGCTATTTACTACCCTATTTAGAATTTAGCGCTACTATAAAAGGATTACCTCTAAGCCCCTTAGTCTACTTACGTTAAAGGGCCTATATAAACTTTACTACGCGGCATATATAATATATAGGTAGCTGCTTAGGCTGGAGCTTAGGCTTAAACTTAGACTTAGGCCCTTACTATAGCTATAACTATAGCTATAGCAGTGCTAGTAAATGGGAAGCTATAGCGCTTGCCTAGGCTAATATATACTAGCTTAATCCCGTAATAGATAAAGGCGCTAGTAAATATGCTATTAGTAAATATACCGTTAGTAAATATACTATTAGTAGCTATATTAAAGGGACCTTAAGCTAAAAGGTAAGGCTACTAGATATAAGTAATTAAAGCTATAAAGACTGCGCCCACTAGGACTTGGCTATATAGTTAATTAACGCCTATAGCTTATATAATCTCTAGTTATTCTTATATGCTCTCTAGTTATTCTAGGCGTCTATAATAGCCAGCATAGCCTAGTAGAGTATTAATAGCTAGCTAGGGCCTTCTTCCTCCTACTATAGGTAGGTTTTAACCTTCTATGTAAAGGGTAGATAGGCCTTATACTAAAAGACAGGGTAGTTCTATATAGGGCTACTTAGGAATATCTTGTGGAGGATTACTAAGTCCTATAGGATAACCTCCTAGAGGTAAAATAGGAGGTTTATAGTGCCTATAGCTATAAGGTTGTTAACCTAGCTAACCTAAGGGCTAAATTAACCCTTTTAGATATCTAGCTTTGGCTAGATTATTAACAGTAGTATATTAGAGGGGGCAACGCTTGCCCTATAAATCTTAAAGCAGCCTATCTATGGCGTATGGCCAGCTATTATCCGTATAAACTCCTATAGTAGTAAGTTTAAGTAGTAGCTAACTATCTACTTCTAGTTTTACCTGCTAGCGTATCTAATCTAGTTTTTACTAACCCCTTTTAGCTCTACTGTTTTAGTATTAGCGCTTTATCTAATATAGGTTTTCTTTTATAAAAAGACGCTAATATACTAGAACGCTTTAGTAACCTACTCCTACTATAAGTTGTATAAGAAGGCCGCCTTATAGTCCCTAGCGCTGCTCTTAATTAGGCGAATATTATACTATACTAACTGCTTATTAAAGTCTAGGAACGGCTTATTACTAAGGTTTTAGTAATATAGGAGGTAAAAAGCTAGCCCGCTAAGTATGTAAATAAGCGGCTTCTTATTATATAGAGCCCTAATAGTCTTAAGGTGGCTATACTAGTTCTACTTACTAGTATATATAGTAAATATTAGGGGTATATAGTATATAGGGCCTTTGCCCTTAAACTTAAAGGTAAATAGGTCTAAAATCTTAGTAGAGCGCCTGTTGCCACTATAGGTAAATATATAGTGGCCTAGTAGGATATCTATAAGTATATGGAGGTAGTATTTTAATAAAGAGTCTCCACAGGCCTATAGCTGGCGGTAGATGTTTTTAAACTTATCCTCTATATATCTGTTAAGTAGTATATCTCTACCCTTATCCGCAAACTAGTCCTTTTCCTACTACGTGTCCCTCTATTATAAAATCTTTAGGTACTCCTTAATATTATCTTCCTATAGGGACTGGTGACTATTTATTTCTATAGCCTTCTGTGCCTAGTAGAGGTCTATTAGGGCTATAATATAGCTATAAACTAAGCGCTAGAAGAGCCGCGTTTTATCCTAAGGTATATTATTACTAACCTTATAGCTTTTTGCTTTTAGTGGCTAGCCTATAACCTCCTTAATAAGGAAAAGAAGTAGCTTTTCTTCTATAATAGTATTGCTGTTATAGTACTACTTCTTCTTATAAAAGGCCTAGAAAGATATGCGTTAGCTATAAGTATACTACTTTATAAAGCACCTATCTACCTACCTTAAACTTCTTCTACTTTAGTTTATAATTTAGAGATATATTTTTAGGCCTCTTAGCATATATAAGGGCGAGGATACTCTACGCGTTAGCGCGTAGTTTAGTATTATTTATAAGGTTAATCTCTATATAACTAATTAATAACGCTATTTTTAAGATAGGATGCTACTAGAGAAGCGGCGCCCTAGGGGGGGTTCCTATTTTTTAAATATACGCAAATATAGACTGGGGAAAAGAAATAAAGAAAGTATACCTATTTTACCTACTGGCTGCTTAGCGACCAGAGAAGTAACCTTACCGTATAGGGTAAATATATAGTATATAGCTAGACCAATAGGCTAATAGTATGCGCGTATTAGCGACTTAATTAGTAGGGGTAAAGTCATTTAAATATATACACGACTTGGCTATAGGCTTGGCTATTAACATTTGCAAATGTTAATAGGGGTTATATATGTTATATACGGCTTAGCGACTTATTAGGTGCTTAGCTAAGCTGTTAACACCAATAGTATATCTATAGTTTATTTTATGTGGCTAAATTAGCAGCTAAGTTATAATTTAGCAGGCGGGAGGCCCATGTACTTAGTAGCATGTAGATATTACCCTATGTTTATAGTTAATCTATAATCGCTAGCAATGCCGCGCTCTTAATACCTGTTAAGCGCTATATATAGAGCTAGCTAAGAGCTCTCTACTTATACTAGAATGGTAAGAATTAGCTATAGGTTAATAAAGATATTTATATTTTAAGTTAGGCACTACTATTATATAAGCACCCCACCCTATTAAACTTATACCGCACTAAAATAAGCCCCTAAGGGGCTATAAATAAAGGCTTTAATAGAAAACTCCTTAGTATTTTAGAGATATATACTATTTAATAGCTTTTTTACCTACTTAAAGCCGTTTACAAAGCTAATCTAATAAGCACTGTATCTACTCCTACTATAGATTAACCTACTATATAGCTGCTTCCTTGCTAACCCTTTAAGCCTATATAACCCTTTTAATCTCCTTAATAACCTTAAGCTATAGGGAGTACTATTAAAGCTTACTCTACTAGCTAGCCTACTATTTACTACCCTATTTAGAATCTAGCGCTACTATAGAAGGATTACCTCTAAGCCCCTTAGTCTACTTGCGCTAAAGGGCCTATATAGACTTTACTGTGTAGCATATATAATATATAGGCGGCTGCTTAGGCTAGAGCTTAGGCTTAAGCTTAGACTTAGGCCCTTACTATAGCTATAGCTATAGCTGCGGCGGCACTAGTAAAGGGGAAGCTATAGCGCTCACCTAGGCTAATATATATTAGCTTAATCCTATAATAGATAGAGGCGCTAGTAGATATACTATTAGTAGATATACTGTTGGTAGTTATACTAAAGGGACCTTAAGTTAAAAGGTAAGGCTACTAGACGTAAGTAATTAAAGCTATAAAGACTACGCCTACTAGGACTTAGCTATATAGTTAATTAATACCTATAGCTTATATAATCTCTAGTTATTCTTATATGCTCTCTAGTTATTCTAGGCGTTTATAGTCTTTAGGTAGTCCGTAATAGCTAGTATAGCCTAGTAAAGTATTAATAGCTAGCTAGGGCCTTCTTTTTTTTACTATAGGTAGGTTTTAACCTTCTATATAAAAGGTAGATAGGCCTTATACTAGAAGATAGGGTGGTTCTATATAGGGCTATTTAGGAATATCTTATAGAGGACTACTAAGTCCTATAGGATAACCTCCTAAAGGTAAAATAGGAGGTTTATGGTGCCTATAGCTATAAGATTATTAATCTAGCTAACCTAAGGGCTGAACTAACCCTTTTAAATATCTAGCTCTGGCTAGATTATTAATAGTAGTATATTAGGGGGGGCGATACTTACCCTATAAATCTTAAAGCAGCCTATCTATAGTGTATGGCCGGCTATTATCTGTATAAACTCCTGTAGTAGTAAGTTTAAGTAGTAGCTAACTATCTACTCCTAGTTCTACCTACTAGCGCGTTTAATCTAGTCCTTACTAACCCCTTTTAGCTCTACCGTCTTAGCGCTAGCGCTTTATTTAATATAGGTTTTCTTTTATAAGAAGATGCTAATATACTAGAACGCTTTAGTAACCTACTCCTGCTATAAGTTATATAAGAAGGCCGCCTTATAGTCCCTAGTACTGCTCTTAATTAGGTAGATATTATACTATACTAACCGCTTATTAAAGTCTGGGAATGACTTATTACTAAGGTTCTAGTAATACAGGAGGTAGAAAGCTAGCCTACTAAGTATATAAATAAGCAGCTTCTTATTATATAAAGCCCCAATAGTCTTAAGGCGGCTATGCTGGTTCTGCTTACTAGTGTATATAGTAAATATTAGGGGCATATAGCGTATAGGGCCTTTGCCCTTAAACTTAAAGATAAATAGGTCTAAGATTTTAGCGGAGCGCCTATTACTACTGTGGGTAAGCATACAGTAGCCTAGTAGGATATCTATAAGTGTACAAAGGTAGTATTCTAATAAGGAGTCTCCGCGGGCCTATAGCTAGCAGCAGATATTCTTAAACTTATCCTCTATATATCCATTAAGCAGTATATCTCTACCCTTATCCGCAAACTAGTTCTTTTCCTACTACGCGTCCCTCTATTATAGAATCTTTAGGTACTCCTTAACGTTATCCTCCTATAGGGACTAGTAACTATTTATCCCTATAGCTTTTTACACCCAGTAGAGGTCTATTAGGGCTATAATATAGCTATAAACTAAGCGCTAGGAGAGCCGCGTCTTGTCCTAAGGTACGTCGTTACTAACCTTATAGCTTTTTACTTTTAGTGACTGGCCTATAACCTCCTTAATAAGGAAAAGGAGTGGCTTTTCTTCTATAACAGTATTACTATTATAGTACTGCTTCTTCTTACAAAAGGCCTAGAAAAACACGCGTTAGCTATAAGTATACTACTCTGTAAAGCACCTATCTACCTACTTTAAACTCCTTCTACTTTGGTTTATAATTTAGAGATATATTTTTAGGCCTCTTGGCACGTATAAGGGCGAGGATACTCTACGCGTTAGCACGTAGTTTAGCATTATTTACGACGTTAATCTCTACGTAACTAATTAATAACGCCATTTTTAAAATAGGACGCTGCTAGAAAAGCAGCGCCCTAGGGGGGGTTCCTATTTTTTTAAATATACGCAGATATAGACTGGGGAAAAGAAGTAGAGAAAGCATACCTACCTTACCTACCGGCCGCTCAGCGACCAGATAAGTGACCTTACCGCATAGGGTAAATACATGGCGCATGGCTAGACCAATAGGCCAATAGTACGCGCGCATTAGCGACTTAATTAGCGGGGGTAAAGACATTCAAATATATGCACGACTTGGCTGCAGGCTTGGCCGTCAACATTCGCGAATGTCGACGGGGGTTGTATGTGTCACGTGCGGCTCAGCGACTCATCGGGCGCTCAGCCGAGCCGTCAACACCACGTTAGTCTGAGCTTGCTGAGGTAACACCAATCTACTACTGCCTTTCGATTTACTCCCTTCCGAGAACGCGACACACTATGTATAATACAACAGGCTTCAGCTCTGCCACAAATGCTCGCTCAACTGCAACAAATGATCGTCCATACTGCGCTTTGCCTGCATCGCAACCTCCCTCCTTGGTGAACTCATGGCATCCGAGTAGCAGAGTTCGACGAGGACCTTCAGCTCGTCATATGAAAATTCCAAGCCGTTTCCCCCCATATCCTTCGCTCGAGCTATGATAGCGTCTGGCCCAGAGGAAAAAAATTCAAAAAATGCGGCACTGCGCGCTAATAAGGCTTTTGGTTCAATGTTCCTTAAATTTTGCTGCAGGACTAGAATATTAAGCTGCATCCGTCCACATCCATTCTCGTTCATCACCTGAATACGAGAAGAGTTCATTAAGATAGCTTGATCCATGAGTTGCCCAAGTCCATTTGCGATAAATCTAAGAATATGTTAACACTCACTTCGGGAAAGGAAGGGTTGCGATACTTACAAGTGCTGTTGGGAGGGAAGGTGATTTGATAATTCTTCATCAAACGCTACAAGCTCTGCATTTAGAGAGATAATATCTGGATCAGGATCATTCAGAAGCTGCTCTAGCTGATATGCGGTTTTGATAGACAATCGAAGTTGGTGTAAGATACGGCAGCGAACTTCTAAATGAAGACACCGCAAGGCCGTTGCAGCTAGTTGCTGATACGACCGCACCACCCTATCAAATGCACTACTAAAGATCAGAGTGAGCTTTTCTAAGACAATGTGATTAGGATACTAACATTGCGGTCTCCTGGTTCAAGGGTAGGTAGACGGGAACTCTATCCGAGCGAGGTTCAGCAGATACAACCATAGTCCAGCGGCGAGTATGCTTTAATTTTCCGGATTCTTGCCGAGAAGAGTCTGTGGCTCGATCACTGATACGTCGGAGATGGCCAACCTTGCTAGCGAGCCATTTCTGCAAAGAGTGAGTTTCTGTGTTGATCAGGGAATGGTCACAAGATTTTACCATGCTGTTGTGCAATAAACAGAGGCTAGCAATACTTTTACGATCTGTTATCAAGTCGGATTCTTCTAATAGATTATCGTTGGCTTCGTCATTGGTGCTAGAGGTTTTGGACATTAGTAGAGAGATTTCCTGAACCCTTAATTAGACTACCGATATAGATTTCTAAGAATCAAAGATGCATGCTTGCCTGCTTCACAAGCTGTTGTGATATTTGCTCATTAGCCTGAAATAGTGCAGAAATGACATCTTGTATATCACCACCCTCCGCAAACGCTGCTGAAGCCTTTAGCCGTCTTCCCGTTCGGCGCGTGGCCTGCCCTCGGGTAACTAGAGCTTTGGAGAAGATTAGTAACATAACAAGATATAGCCACAACCTTCGTACCTTTGTACCAGCCATAACATTTATCGTAATATGTCACCATCTGAGTGATGATCAACTGGCTAAATGCTTGATCATGGGGCAGATTGTCAAGCATTTTGCAGAATGCTGTTATAAGGCCGAAAATTTTTATAGTGCCCTAAGTCATTAGCGGTTTTTTTAAGCACCTGCGCGAATCAATAGCCTTCTCATTACCTTAAAAATTGGCTTTTTTGAATGTAGTGCCCACTGCGGATCTTGCTGAAAAGCATCAAGTTCGATGAAGGTCTGAGCACACAAATCGACCAGCGTTTCATCAAGTTGTGGATAGAAGACATTGACAAGGAAGTCATCTAGAAAAGAAGTTAAGGTGCTCATGACAATATCTGAGCTAGACGGGACCACCTCCTTAAGCCGGGTGAGGAAGTCTAGAGACGGGGGGAGAAGAATGCCCATATTGAAGACACTAGGTTCGACTAGCAATTTGTGTCCAGTCGCGCTTCCATCGTGCATAGCACTACTGGTATTTACTGAGATACCGCTAGCCCTTTTCGAGTCTGATACCAGTCCCGGTACTGATGATTTCAAGATAAACTCCAGGTCATCTCTTTCAGCAGCCAATTCGGTGGATTTGACATCCATATCAGACAGCTTGAACATCCTCTGTGAAGCGTTAGTTACCAAAGGGCTGACAAAGATGAAAAATAACTTTACACCTTTTTGCGATCACGCTGGTTCTTTTGGAAAACATTCCCACTAGAGGGTTGACCTTGGCTCGTTCGGTACGTAAGGTCACCGTCGGTTGCAAGGTAGTCATGAAGAAGAGAACGTATCTAGAGCCCAAGTTAAGCGGAAAACGTGACTTGTGTTTGAAAAGCTCACTTCACTCTGGTAAAGTTTCCATAATTCTTTGAAGCCCCTTATTAATGCAGGGGTATCGGGTAAATCGTCACGGCGTGCTACTCCTGCTACAACATCATAGATAACCCGGTGACCTTCGGCAATGGCTTCGAATCTGGCATAAAGAGTCCAGAGTAGATCATTGAGTAATGATGTTCGTGCATCATCGGCATCGGTAGCCATGGAGGTTTTGCCACGAGTTCTGTTAGCGTATGCACGTAATGTACCCGGGTGACGCTGTGCCACTTCGTTGTTTGACTTCTCAACAACTTTGAACAATTCGACTGGTAAGCGTTGCTCAATGGTGTCTATGGCAATATCTAGACGATTCATTCTATTCAGTGCCTCCACTATGAGCTGAATATAGTGAAAAGTATCGGCCTCTGGATTACGGGACGAATCGTCTGTCATCTGGACATCGTGAGTAGAGAGTGATTATAACAAGCCTAGAATATGACTCACTACCACAGAGGTATCAAGCTTGTCAAGGAAGTGATAGAGAGTTCTTCCTCGGGATTCTTCGAGTGTTAGCATGATTCGTTCAACGACAAAGACATTTACTAACCAATTAAGGCATTCGACCCCTCCGATGAATCGCCCTTGGCTTGGTTGTGAGCATACAGTTTCCAGCGGTCCTCACAATATGGTGATTTAAGGTAAAGATGACTATGAAGCTCCTCAATCAATATATCCGTCAGAGACTACAAACTTTGTATTAGCGTTTGCAGCACCTCTATTTAAAGACACATACATGTTCTTGGTTGCTGAGATACACGCGCAAGTCGCTTAACGCGCCAATACTCTCCATCTCAGACCGTCGAATCATCCTCAAAGCGCCTTGCAAGATCTCGACAGCTATCAAAAAACGCTTTTCAGATATGCGCGCTTCGAGTTTTTCGGGAACAAGTTGTAATTGCTCTCTAAGGAACGTAAGCATCTATTACACATCTATTTAACATTCCAAAACATGTCTTACATTGTAGCGAGCGCTTGAATCATATCATCATAGTTCTGTGACGAAGTAGCGAAATCTTTCAATTCAGGCTTGGTTGTCGATAGGTATGTTTTCGCTTGGACAAGTGACTCCTTGAGGGTTCTAACACGATGCTGTGACGATTGCAAACTCGTTTGTATCTTATGGAACGTGCCGATGGAACTGTTAAACCCTTGGTGATGCTCTATAGTTTCATGTTAGCCTCCTCTACTTCGTATCTGAAATTTCGAGCTCACCTACCATTGACGATTGCTTTCAATGCGTTCTGCAACTGCTGATGAGTGTCTCGAAATTGATTATATCGACTGGCAAGACCAAGGGAGCTCGAGTCAAGCAGCTTCAGCGAAATCTGCAGAGGAATACATTTGTCATCCGTCATAAAATCCCAATCACGTTGTATGTATTGCAACACCTCTAATGCCAAATTAGTAAAATAAAGGCATAGTTTTTGCCAAATGCTAAAGACATCAACAAAGTCCATAGCCTCCCCATATGGTCTTGGGCTACCGAAATGGCTGCTACTAACCTTCAATCTGCCGGCTTGCGTCAGCGTAGCGCCCAGCGCCCGGACGACTTCTACTCCGACTCTGATCCCCACCCCAGCTCTTGTCTCCGCTTCGTCGACGGGCTTGTGTTCGTTCAAGGCTAGTGGGCCTCGTCACATGCGGGCCCTGTGGCGGCGGGTCTTCGCGGTCTGCGGATGTAAATCCGCCATATCCACCAGGTCGGCGCTCTTGGTTCTGACGCTCTCCATCCCCCTTACCCCGAGGACTAGCATCATTATCTGTCTGGTCAAATTGTCTTATAGGTCCGTCATTGTAATAACCGTTCGAATAGCCACCCGAGCCATTGGCTCTAGGACGCGTGGTAGGTGGGACTCGAGACATTGCAGCGTCAACTGTGAATATAACGTAAATGGTTAGGAACGGCGTGATAGCTCATATTGCAGGATCGAGGAGAACCAAGAGAGCTAACAAAGTGTATACTTCTAAACGATCGAGAAACAAAGCTGTTGTCCCTTTCACAGAGAGCGTCGTTATCGATAATGGATCGGATTAGGTTTTAGCCGTCCAGGTACCAATTGCCAGGTTAGCTTTACCTCAGCAAGCTCAGACCATAGAATCAATTAGTGGACTTACGTATATCCGCAAGCGGATATCGCTAACCTTTTTTGTCAAAAAGTTGATTCTATGGTCTGAGGGACTTTCGCAAGGTTTCTTAGGCGATCCGACTTATTTTATATGTAGAGCAGTCACCTTCTTTAACAAAATTAATCTACACCTCCATAACAGCTATTATCTTAGAAATACCGTTAAATTAATCCGCAGAAGCAGCTCTATAATTAATGAACTTTTGGGCCTTATATATACACCCATTGCGACGTCCGTTGCGACGTCCGTTGCGACGTCCGTTGCGACGTTTGTTGCGACGTCCGTTGTGACGTCCGTTATATGGGGAGATATATAATCTTTAACAAAGTTAATAAAGCTACCTACGTAAGGTCTAGGGCTGCATATAGGCTTAAAATAACCGTAAAAAGCAGCTCTATAATAAATTTTTTGGGCTTTATATATGCAATATTTATTACAATATCCGCTAAGTCGGAGGTCTTAATACCGGTTTTTATTTTTTAGCGAAAATAATCTTAACTTCGGGCTATTATGGGCTAATTTAGACCTAATATTTATAAAATATTAGATCGTCTCTCTAATCAATGAACTTTTAGTAGTATTTTAAGTTGTTATAGTTAAGTAATTTAACTGTGAGTGTAGGGAACATTATAAAAAAAGTTGGATTTCTTAATAAGCGTTGCGGAACACGCTCAGACGTGATTCTGGTGGTTTCGCACAAACGTAGTTAGTTCGCTTGCGGACCAATTAAAAATCCGCACCAACGGAATCACGTCTGAGCTTGCTAAGGTAAAGGTTAGCTTACCTCTTACCTCAGCAAGCTCAGACCATAGAATCAATTAGCGGACATACGTATATCCGCAAGCGGATATCGCTAACCTTTTTTATCAAAAAGTTGATTCTATGGTCTAACGTATTTCACAAGCGAGTTGCCCACACTTATCTCAGTAAGCGACTCAGCCGGCAAGGGCAGAACTTAAGGCGCACTCACTAATACTAAAGTATCACTAGTCTCCAGCCTAAAAAACGCCACTTTTTTTTAACCAATCAGCTATCTACCAACCTTAAGTTCGCCCTGCCGTCTAAGGACCTTTAGTGCGAGCTTTGGTGAGCCTCAACTTTAATTTTCGCAATTTTGTATAAGAGACACTCTCTCCTATTGTTAGCGACTCAGTCAATCGAGGCACGAGCACGGCAAGAGGGTCGCGCAAGCCTGTACGATTGGATTGTCTATAAACGAGGATCCAAAGCTAGAGAAAGGAAAGGAGAAGAATAGCAGTGCCGCTCAAGGTTTTATGCGGTCCTCGAGTTACGTGACTGCAACTATCTAAAACTATCTGCAACTACCTGCGACTATCTGCAACTGTCTGCGATTGTCCGCCATAATCCACCGTTTTCCACTAGCGCCGTAACATTACCCCCCCCCTCCAAAAAAGCCTGCCCTTAGGCTTTGTCCATATTACGTCTATAGGGTATTCTTATCTTTATGCTTAATAGGCAGCTTATCGTCTTCACTATACTAGCACTCTATTCACTTATTAAGGTACTTTAGGGGTCCAGGCTTATTAGGGTATTAGTTATAGAATTCTTTAAGCTTATAGGGACTACCTATAAAGTTCTATATAGGGTACTAAGTGGGGTCTAGGTTATATCCTTTCCAACTAATATAATACTTTAGCGTTCCCCTTATAAGTTTATGGGCTAGTATTTCTTTAATTTCCTATTTATTGTCTCTATTAACTTAAATTAGCAGGGGTAGTTTATTCTTTTATTTAGGTAATAGGTTATTTATAGCTTTTTATAGCTTATCTGGTAAGAATTTAGGGTAAACCTTAATTAAATCTGGGAGCTTTACTTTATATAAGTTGCCTCTCTTTTTAAGGACATTATATAGTTCCGCTATTTAATAGTCTAGCTTATAGCTAGGCCGTTCTATCTTCTAGTTCTTTATTATAACCTAGACCTTATTACCTATAGTAAAGTTAGGCTTACGCCTATACTTATTTGCCTGCTATTCCATTAACTTCTAGGCCTTTTTTAGGGTTTGTTATAGAGTGAGCATAAACGGTAATAATATATAGCAAAGTAGATATTATTAAGCTATGTACATAAACTGCGTAATAAAGTTAAGACGTTGTATAAGGAGAGAAGGTAAGGAAACAGGAAGAAAGGGTATATATTATTAGTTTAGTTACTTAATTAATATATATATAGAGCAGAATAGGATTTAAGTAGCGGTCCTAGCAGAACTTAGTAGGATTTAGTAGACTTGGCAGAATATAGCAGAATGTGGCAAATTGCTATAGATTGCCAGCAGATTGCCATTAGATTGTTATCTTACAGTTGGTTTCTTTTTACTACGTTAGTAGAAACAGGTAGATATAGGTAGACGTATATAAGGTGTTATAGAGGTGTCCTATAATAGTACCCCCCTTTTAAACTTAAGCTTTTGCGAGATAGGGCTGTGGTAGTTCTAGGTGGAGTTTATAAAAGTCTTTTATGGCTTATATAAGTCCTATAGAGTTAACGGGTTCCTATATAGGCTTAGTAAAGCCTTTCCATTTTATAAGGTATATGTTACGGACAGCTTAAGTACGATGTTGCGACTACTAGGAGAGGAGTCGGCGGAAGCTAGTTGGTTGATATAGGCATGGTCCAGGATGGATCCGGTGGAACCATGTGACGAGGAATGGTAGCCGAGTCACATGGTGAGCTCTGTAAGCTCTGTGAGCTCCGTGAGGTCTGTTACATACCTTACGTACCTTATATACCTCACGTAGAAAAGGGATTTCTTAGGTGTACGGTTGTATATTTAAAGGACCACAGTCCCTACCTAGATAGTTCTCTCTTTGTAGTAAATCTTAGAATATAATTAGAGTTAATCTATTAGGCAACCACTCCACTAGTTATTATTATGTTGTTAACTAGTTTAATATCTACACACCTAGCCTATTAACAGGACCCATTGTAGTTACTGCTACAAGATTCTGTTATACATTTACTACCTAGTTACGGTATAATAAGTTAAGCAATATGCTACCTAAAGCACCAGTCGCGATACCATTAACGGCAGCAACTACCTTAGGAACTAGCGGAGATGTTAGCATAACGGATACTAGTTCACAGTTGGTTACAATAGGTTAGTTATAAGAAATAGTTAATCGGTTAACAGAGAATAACGCAATACTTAAGGAATGTATTAATGGAATTGGAGTAGCGAAGGTTAAGCTACCTTTAGTTAAACAATTCTTAGGGGAGAAGTTAAAGCTTAAGGGATTTCTCGCATAAATGCGGTTTAAGGTTGTGCAGGAGGGAGCGAAGTTAGCTACAATAATAGACTAAGTAGTCTATACAGGACTGTTTCTATTAGGAAGAGCCTTAGAGTGGTTTAAACTATACCTTACTAAAATATAGAAGAACGGACAGATAACTACTAACTAAGAGGTTAAGTATATATTCTTAAGTTGGGAAGGGTTCGCAATATAACTTACGCAGATATTTGGAGATCTAGAGGCGGAAACCATAGTAGAACGGAAACTTTAAAACATGGTATAATGTACCTTAGCAATAGAGTATACAATATAGTTTTAAATGCTAGCTATATAGGTTAAGTGGAACAATAAGGCGCTTATGGTATAGTACAAGCAGGGACTTAAAGTAAAAGTTTAGGACGTAATTATTCTAATAGAAGATGCGGACACCCTAAGGGAACTAATTAATTAAGCAATTAAGATTAATAATAGGATCTACTAAAGGGAACAGACTAAGAAGGGTTAGGATAGAGTTCTATAGTTATATAAGGCGTAGAATACGCATCAACAGACGCAGAGTTAAAAACTATGGTATAGCGCAGAGCTAATAAACCTAAGTAGTACTAAAGAAACCAGAAGATGGAATAAGAAACTATAGAAACCTAGAGGTTAAGGATCTAGTAATTACAGGACCAAGGAGCAGAGGCTAAACTAGGGATCTTAGCAGTAGAAGATATTTAGGTGGACTCTATAACAAGACAAATAGTTTAAAGATAGAGCTTACATAAATTGCGGGAAATAAGGTCATTTTGCCAAAGACTGTAGAGGTAGTTAGAGTAACCACGCGGTAAAGGGAATCAGACTAGTAGACAATATATATATACAGAGGGATAATAGTGCACTGCGAGGAATAAAAGAGTGTTTAATTAACAGTTTCGCGTTTTGTTACAATAATGCATGCTAAATTTATAAGGACGCTAAGTATAGCACAAGCTATTAGCCACAGGAGCCAAAGTTATTAAAGTTTAGAGGAACTAATAAACTAGCTTATAGAATAGACATTAAAGATAATAAGTTTAACACAGGTAAAGCATTTACTAATAATAAGGTAATAAGGGCAGCTTACTAGGAGTATATAGACCTTGGAGAAGTTAAAATAGAAGTAGAAACTAAAACCATTATAAAGTAGGGTTTAGTAATGGGTATTATAACACTGTTAGATACGGTATCTATTACTTTATAAGATAAAAGGAGTAACGTTTAGAAGAAACTAAGCAAGTAGACGACTGCTAGTGCTAGCTTATTACTTAATAAAGGTAAGAGGCTATAGGCTTAAGATTCTTGAGACGAGATGTAAGACGCTTAAGACTCTTAAGATAAGATAAGACATAACTAAGGACCTATAATGGACGAAAACTGATGGGAAAGAGCAGTTACTTAGTTTAGTAACAAACGAATAAGTATAAAACGCAAGTTTAAGAACTATAAGTTTAGGGAATGAATAAGAACGTCTATTCTAAGTAAATATAGTATTTAGCTTAAAGATTAAAAAGTTAATATAGAGATTAAGAAGTAAGACAACTTTAAAGATCTAACTGTAAGACGTAGAAAATAAGAAACTATGGATGAGTTTAGGTTAAGAATTATTGCATAGCAAGATAAGAAACTAGACTAGAGATCTAGCGGCTATACAAGGAACAGAGCACCTATACAAAGAATTACTAATAGACCTAAGACAGGTACACTAAGGGTAAAGTGGTTAAACGAACTGGAACAAGAGGAGGATCTAGGGATTCCAACCAGATTCGAAGAAAAATATACTAAAGGTTGTTACAACGCAGCAATAATAAGATACTTTCTAATAGATAAACTATATACACCAAACTAGTTATACGGAAAGTAGTATAGGCAAAGACATAATAATAAATAGGAAGACTTTTATATGTAGTTGGACGAAAAAGTTGTCTAAGACCAACCCATTATAGAGAAACGCATAAGTTATATTAAAGGAGCGTTAATTATAATGTTAAGGAACCTAGAAGAGGGATCTAGGGACTAGAGAAGTAAGAGACAAATCTTAGTACCCGTAGAAGAAAGACTAATAGTTAGGTTAGCAAGATAGAGGTTTAAACTTAAGAGCGAAGACGAGCTAAGAGTTAACCTAGGTCACCTAGCGTATTATACACTATCGTGGATAGCTTATATAGATGATATGTATAATATATATAGAGCACCAAAAGATAAAAATTGGAAGTACCTAGTAAGGATATATTAGGCACCTAAGGAAAGGCAGTTTAGAGACGCCAAGTATATACATAGATGGCACCTAGTAGAAGTACAAAGCTAAGGGGACTTAACACTTTAACTAGGAAGATTCCTTACGGAAGAATGCCTAGATAGATAATAGTGGTAGGACTGCCTAGAGAACACTTATCTATGGCATATAGAGGATAAAAAACAAACTAAGTACTGGCCTAAGTTAGACTAAGTATAAATAGGATCTAGCAGCCAATAGTTAGGAAAAGGGGAGGCCTATAGGACTAGAGGGAACTAGTAGTAGAGCCTTAGACCCTTAAAGAAATTTAAGGATAATACTTAAACTTATAAGTTAAGTGGCAAGATTAGCAGTTTAAAGCGTTAATAGACAGTAAAGTAATAAGAAACTATATATTACTAGCAGTAGTAGAAAGAATAGGGTTACTACATAGATAGAAGGAACACCTATATCCGTTAATACCAATTTTAGGAGATTAGATAGCCTATGGAGGAGGCATTATTAACCTTAAAATAGGACCTATTTAGTTAACTATTAAAGGAAGACAAGTCAAAATGTCTTTTAATATCCTACCGTTAGGATAGGATAAGGCAATACTAGGAATGCCTTAGTTACAGGAATATAATCTAAAGGTTGATTGGGTTACAGGTCAAGTTAATATTAGAGATACTTAATAACGCAAAACGCGACAGCAAACCAAGTTGGTATAGTACTAAGTTGGAGTAACGTACAAAGAGGCTATGCAAAGCTTAAGTTATATACCAAAAAGATACCACAAGTATGGTAAAAAGTTATGGTTACTAGAAAGTAAAAAGCTGTTAGAGTATATAGTATGGGACTATAAGATAGAATTGGAACTAGGAATAAGTCTAAAGTTCTTTCCAATCTATAAGCTTACTAAAACTAAGTTAGTGGAACTTAAGGAGTTTGTCTAGGAGAACTTATAAAAGGGATATATTAGACTATTGCAGTTGTTAGCGGGATATCTAGTATTATTTATCCTAAAGAAAAATGGAAAACTTAGGATGTGCATTAATTATAGACAGTTAAATAGCATTACTAGGAAGGATAGATATTCTTTACCCTTAATTAGTGAAATCTAAGATAGAATAGGCAACGTAAAGATCTTTATAAAGATAGATTTGAGATAGGCGTACCATTAGATTAGAATTAAGGAGGGCGATAAATAGAAGGCAGCCTTTAGGTCAAAGGAAGGACTGTATAAACCATTAGTTATATAGTTTGGGCTTATAAACGCACTAGCAACGTTCTAAAAGCGAATTAATAGTATGCTAGGAGAACACCTAGATAAGTTTATTATAGTATATCTTAACAATATTATTATCTACTCTATAAGTAAGGAAGAACATAAGGAATATATTAAGTGGGTCTTAAAGAGACTATAGGAGGAATAAATGCTAGTAGCAATTAAGAAATGCAAGTTCTTTACTAGGAAAACCAATTTTGTAGGATTTATTGTTAAACTAAAAAGAATCAGCATGGACCTAAAGAAAGTTAAAGCTATAGTAAGTTGGTAAGAACTAGAGAATGTTATGCAGTTAAGATTATTCCTAAGGTTCTGCAACTACTATAGGAGGTTTATTATATAGTGGTTAAAGAATATTAAGCCATTTATGAGACTAACAAAGAAAGAGAAACCGTGGGTGTGGAGTAATAAATAAAGGAAGTTATTTAAGGAACTTAAAGAGTTGTTTACCTAAGAACCAATCCTTAAGATCTATTAACCAAAGTTAGAAACGGTTATTAAGACGGATGCATTAGACTTTGCACTAGGAGTATATTTACTATAAAGGCACTAGGACGCATGGCATCTAGTAGCATACTATAGTTAAAAGATAATACTACTAGAACTAAACTATAATATCTACAATAAGGAGTTGCTAAGTATAGTTACAGTACTTAAGAAATGGAGAGCATTCTTATAAGGTATAGAAAAGCCATTTATAGTTAAAACGGACCATAAGAACCTAATGGGGTTCCTAATAATAAAAGAGTTAAATAGAAGATAAGTTAGACGGGCGGAAATGCTTATAGAATACCATTTTAAGATTTAGTATACTAAGGGTACAGATAATGCATAAGCAGACGCTCTAAGTAGAAAAGCTGAACTATAAAGTAATAAAAAGCTATTAGGAGCTTTATTGCAAAGGGATTAAGACGGATTAATTAGGTATAATTATCTAAAGATTATAGCAACTAAAGAAAGTCAGGTCCATAAATTACTAGATAGCAATTGGATATAGAAAATCTAAGAAGTATAAAATAAGGACCCGGATACGGAATAGTACGAAAATAGAGAAGCAACTTATGTTCTAAGATCTATTGTAAAAGAGTTTATTAAGTTATTCTATAAGGGACTAACATAAGGATACAACGGAGCTATAGGCTTAGTATTAAGACTTTAAGAGGAGTATATTATTTAAGGAATCTGGGGACTAGCAAGATAAGTTATAAGGGAATGTCTAGATTGCTAAAGAAACAAACTAATAAGGCATAAGCCGTATGGAGGGCTACAACCTATTAAAATACCTAAGAGACCATAGGAGGTTATATTATGGGACTTTATTATTAAGTTACTAAAGTTAAAAGATCCTATTAGTGGACAAGATTATAACGCGATCTTAGTGATAATAGATAAGCTTATAAAGTGGGGATACTTTATAGCATATATAGAAGAGATATTAGCAGAAGATATCGCTAGAATCTATATTAAGGAAGTGTTTGTAAGATATAGAGTACTAAGCAAGATTATATCGGACAGAGATCTAAGATTTATAGTAGTATTTTGGGAAGTGTTTCTAGCAGAACAAGGGGTTCGCGTAGTAATATTAATACTATATTATCTACAGATAGATGGATAAACGGAAAGACTAAACTAGATACTAGAACAGTATCTAAGACATTATATTAATTACGCACAGAATAATTGGGTATTGTTATTACTAGTTATATAGTTTACATATAATGCAATACTATAAGAAGGAATGGGAATATTACCATTTAAGGCGAATTACGGATATAAGCTAAGAATATTGTTATTACCACGTTAAGTAAAAAAGATAAGTAGCATAGCTAAAGAAAGAATAAAGACGTTAATGAATCTTTATATAAATCTTATAGAAATAGCTAAACTAGTATAGTAAAGGATAAAAATGTACTATAATGCTAAGAGATTTAAGGGACTAGATCTTAAGGAGGGAGATAAAGTGTAGCTACTATATAAAAACTTTAAGAGTTAACAACTAAGTAAAAAGTTGGACCATGTTAAACTAGGACCTTTTAAAATTACACAGAGAATTTTATTAGTTATATTTAAGTTAAACTTACTAGCTAAAATAAAGATCTACCCTATATAGCACGTTGCAATGCTAGAGCTAGCATATGGGAATGTTAAGCTACTAGTTTATAAAGCAGACATGTATAGAGGATAGGAAGAAGACAAATGATAAGTTTTAAAGATTATTGGTTATAAGGACGTAGATAATAAAATATAGTATAAAGTGAAGTGGATAGGCTATAGTAAGACTACCTGGGAACCACTAAGTAACCTAGAGAATGCTATGGGAAAGGTATAGGAGGATTAGAAAAAATTAGGTTAGGTAGTATTAATAAGAAAGGATTGCTAAAGAATAAGTTACCTAAGGGGGACCTAAGAAGAGCAACTGCCGAACTACTTGGAGTTATTTCCTTCTTTAGAGATATTACTTAAGTATTACCTAGCTTAGCTAGACCCTGTTCTATAAGTTTCTACTCCTTAAAATAAACCTTCTTACAAACCTTCTTAAGACGGAGTAACCGAGCAGAAGCAGAAAGACGAGCGTTAAAAGCGCGCTGTTAAGTAGTAGACGCCTCTAGCTCAGCCTCCTAAGATCGGTACATTTTATTAAGAGTACTCGCAAGCTTACCGTTAAGCTTTGCAGTGGTAGATTAAACGCGAGACCCTATAATAAGTTACTTAGGGAACTTGAAGACTGTTAAGAGTTATAGAACGCGCATACTTAGCGTCAGAAATAACGTGCACATTATAGGATAACCGCATGTTTAACTTTGTATACTTAGAGTAGAAGGAAGGTTGGTAACCAGAAGGAGCCAAGAGCGTAATGTAAAGTAACCCCTCTTTCGCATAACAAGAACACGGAGACGGCATAATTTTACTAAGTGACAGTATAGCAGCAACGGTGCGAGTATATTGTTAGGATGAAGAAGAAGAAGAGGCTTTAGGTATAGTAAGTAAGAATATTAACTAAATTAATTAAGCAGATATTACACCTCTAGTAGATAACTTAAAGATATTAGAAATCTTTAAGGACGAAGATAAAGAGGAGGGAGATAGTGTTATGGACAGCTTAAGTATAATATTGCGACTACTAGGAGAGGAGTCGGCGGAAGCTAGTTAGTTAATATAGGCACGGTCTAGGATGGATCTGGTGGAACCATATAACAAGGAATAGTAGCTGAGTTATATGGTAAGCTCTGTAAGCTCTGTAAGCTCTGTGAGGTCTATTACGTACCTTACGTACCTTACGTACCTTACGTAGCGAAGGGATTTCTTAGGTGTATGGTTGTGTATTTAAAGGACCACAGTTCCTACCTAGATAGTTCTCTTTTTGTAGTGAATCTTAGAATATAATTAGAGTTAATCTGTTAGGCAACCACTCTACCAGTTATTATTACGTTGTTGACTAGTTTGATATCTACACACCTAGCCCATTGATAGGACCTATTGTAGTTACTGCTATAAGGTTCTGTTATAGTATATATATTTACGTTTCTGTTTATTATACTTAATATTATTAATTTTTTAATAAAGTACTTATCCTTACTATCCACTTTAACTAGTAGGAGAGGGTCCTAGATCTATCTAGGCAGGGTATCTAATATAGGGGTGGTAGAATATGGGGTGGATTTTAACCGTATTAGGGAGCTTTAGTTGGTAGGTATAAGGAAAGACAACCTTTTAAACCTTATAAGGGCTAGCGTTCTTCCAATTAAATTTCTTAATAGGTTGTTTTATATTTAGGTTTCTTATATTTAGCCAAATAAAGTTACTAATCTAGTAGGCCGGTGCTAGGGTTTGATTTTTATTTGCTGCGGCTTTATAGACAAATTGGGCCTATATTATTTTATTAGTAAGGAACTCTTATAGTTCTTCCATCTTCTTTATAAAATTTTTTGCCTCTATAACTTATAAGGTATAATAAGCTGGGTAAGGAATATTATTAAAGGGTTTAAAACCTATTTGCAGGTGCTAGCTATAGTTAGCTAGGAATAGGAAGACCTTTATAGTTTCTAAAATAGAGTTATTTATAGTAAACTTAGTAAATATAAGCTAGTCTATTTAGTTATCCTATAAATATAATATGTATATTTAAATATACTATTCCATTATAGCATTTATATATTTTATTTAAGAACTACTGCGTGGAGCTCTTGCTGCACCCGGCCTAAAAAAGACTAAAACCAACCAAAAGAACCCTGAAAAAACACCCAGAGAATCCCCCTAAGATACATGCATCGCAGGGAAGGCACACGTTAAACAACGGCAGTTCGCACTCGCGCGTGACCGCCAGAACCACGCCTAGCAATGGCCCTCTATAATAAAGATGGGCGAATACCACACTATAAAGCGGAAATACCTTTATCAAGAAGGCATCTAATAAAATACAAAGCCTACTAGACGCGTCTAGTATCTAGAATTATAGGGGAGTAACCGTTAGCTATAACAATCTAACGCAGCTAGTAGAATGGCTCCGCTAGTTTAGTAAACCTTAGGCGCCCCTCTAGCAAACCCTTAATTAAATCCTCTAATAGTTAAGCAAAATTGAAAATAAATAAAACCCCCTCTTACTAACGAACCGTACCTAGGCCGCCATAGCCGCGCTTCTATAGTATAGGGAACTTACCCCCCTTAAGATAATAACTAGGCATATAATTACAATATAACCAAACACGGAAAAAGTAGAGGGGTTTAGGGGACAATTAGAAACAGAAGTCCTTACAAAGATTTATAAAGAGGTCTATAACGCTGTTACAGTCCAATACCTTAGGAGCGGAGACATTAAAGTCACCCTAAAGGACCAATAGGTAAAGAAATAAGCCATAAGGGTAGGAGATAGGCTAGGAGAACATATTGGCATAAAAGTACTCTATAAGGATTACCTAGTTAAAGTCCTAGCGGTTCCTATAAGCCTTAGGGTAGAAAAGGGACGCTAGGCGGACAATACAGCAATTATATAAGAGATAGTAAGACAAACGGAACGCCTTATACTAGGACTTAAGATTATCCAAATCCAATGGCTTTAATAGGAAAATATAAACTAAGCAAATAATAAGAACAATAAGAGGATATAAGGGTTGCCAAAGACTTGCTAGAGAGACACTAGACAAACGTATAGCTCCCTTATCGTTAGTATATATACACTAGGAATGCAAAAACTCCTTATCCAAAAAGGAATAATTATAAATGGCCTTATATATAATATAAGGCTCTACAACCACAGACTACGCCCAGAACGATACTATTGCTGCATATAATAGGGTCACACCCAATCCATATACATAGTATAGGTGTGCTACAGCCACTGTGCAGGCCCCTATAATATAAGACACTACCCAAATTAAGACTAAATAAAATACGCAAACTGCTACCGAAGCACATATAAGGCGTAGGAAAGAGAAGATTGCATTAAATACAGGAGATGGAAGGTAAGGGCTTAATAGCTATGGGAATAACTGTACACTAGGTTATATAAATAGAAACAATAGGTAATAAGCTAGGGGGGCGCAGGTGCCTTTCTAGCGTTTCCTACCTTTAACACTAGGGGGCTAGGCCAGCTATCCCAAGCCTCTATAGGCCAGAAGCGACGCTGCGCGACATCACTAAACTATATAGGGTTATAAGGGTCACAGGGGACACAAGGGAGAGGACGCCCTATAGGAAGACCCTTATAGACAGCTACAGTAAGCTTAAAACTAGGACAATTAAGAATTAGACTTAACACGGCAAATATAACATTTACAGCTAACTCTTAAAGGGTATATAGCCAACTAGTAAGAACAGGGGAAGAACTAAAAACAATAACAGATTTAGATATAGAAGCGCTAATAGGAACATAAAACACAGAAATAGAAAGCTCTATACAAAATAAGTAGTAACCAGGGTGCAGACACAAGAGATAGAAGTTTAGAATATCCTAAAGAAAGTAAAAACAAAAAAAGCGAGGAATAAAGAAAAGGCAACGGACCCTTACTAGGGGTCCGCCACCTATCCATTATATAGTATAACTGCGGCAATACAAACCACCGTCTAGTAAGGCCCTTACTAGACAGTCTAGACCCAGAGAAATACTATATCCTTACTATATAAGAGCCGTACTACAATGCCTATATATAGTTAATATACTGCCCCTAAGGATTCCAGCTCCTATACAAACTAAAAGCAGCTATACGCGTGTGCTTTATAATCAGTAAGGCTATTAGCCTATTCTTATAGTTATAGCAGGCAGTTAACCTAGATATTGCAGTTATAATAATCCAGATATATAGGGGACCGGTATAGATTATTAATGTATATAACCCCAGGGTTAAAGGGGTCCCATAAACAGAGAACATTATATTGGTAATAAGCTTACTGGAAACCGAAGGCATAGAGTCTATCCTATTAGGAGACATAAACCTCTACCACCTATAGTAGGGGGGTATCCATATTGCTGCTAAATAATAGGTAGAGTGCCTACTAAGAGCTATAGACATCTAGGGCCTTAAGCTAGCCACCCCCCTAGGAGCAATTATATGGCAATAAGGCACTGCTAGAAGTACAATTAACCTTATATTTATAGATAAAGGCCTATACCAGAGACTTAAAAGGTGCAATCCCAAAGAAGAATAGGTACTCACTTTAGACTATATCCCTATCTAGATACAGCTAGATCTAGATATTAAGGCGCAACTAAACAGCAAAAGATACGCAATAAGAAAGCTTAAGACAGACAGCTTCCTTAATACAGTTAAATAACAACTTTAAGACCTAGAAGAAATCCACCCAATACCAAACAAGCGAGGCTTATTGGCTACCCCTAAGAAAATCAACCAAAGACTAGAAAGGATCTAGGCAGCAATTAAAAACAGGCTAGAAGAGCACTGCCCAGTCTTAAAACTAGGCCCCTACACGCGACACGCATAGTCCGTATAGTGCGCGGTTCTTACCGCCAGCTAACAACAAGCAAGAAGAAAATATATAAGCAGCTATAACCCTAAAGACAAGAGATAATACAAAGATATAAGAAACCAGTTAAAGAACACCCTAAAAAAAGAGGCAAGAAACAACTAGAGATAGTTTATAAATAAGTATACTTCTAACTTAAGCCTCCCCCATAACAAGGGCCTTTAGGCCATAGCAAAATGGGTAAAGAAAAAGGCAGGGCGCCTAGTAAAAGACCTATACCTACCGCCCCTATAAAGAGTAGGGGAATTACAGGCCACTAATAACAATAACAAGAAGGCAAAGATCCTTATAGAAAGGTTCTTCCCCTAACTAGCTCTAGCAGACCTTAGTAATATTATAGGTAAAACACCAGTAACTCGCCTATGGGTTAACAGCGATATAATAATAGAGGAAATAGCTAGAACCATTAGCCGCCTTTTAAACAATACAGCACTAGGACTAGATGGGATTTTAAATAAGGCCTTAAAGACCTATAGACCACTTATAGCACCCTAGCTTGCAGATATAGCCAGAGCATGCTTTACTATAGGCTACTACCTATAACTTAGAAGATCTATAACAACGGTTATTCTACGAAAAGAAGGTAAAGCAGATTACTTAATCCCAGGAAGCTACCGCCCTATTGCCTTAGAAAACACCCTTAACAAGATCCTAGAAAAGGTAATAGTGGACCATATAGCAGATACGGCTAAGGAACACGCCCTACTACTATAAAGCCAAATAGGGGCAAGAAAGAACCGCTCAATACTATTAGTACTTACGCTACTTGCTACCACCATTAAATCTACATAGGTGATGCGAAGGGACTTTATAGTATTAATGCTTAGCCTAGATATTAGTGGCGCCTATAATAATATACCCCATAAGCGTCTCCTATACATCCTTAGGGCAAAAGGCTTCCCAAAATAGATTATACAATTTGTTTAAGGGTTTACAGGTTAGAAAGAAATATTACTAGTCTTTAGCGGATACCAGAGCCCCCCTATTATAGTTACAACAGGAATACTATAGGGATTACCCCTCTCGCCTATACTCTTTCTTTTCTTTATAAGCAACCTGCTTAACTCCTTTAAGGAAGGGGCAACCTAGGGGATAGGCTTTGTTGATAATATAAACCTAATTACATACAGGCCAACAGCCGCAGAGAATTGTAGAATACTAGAGAAAGCTTATAACACCTATATAGAATAGGCAAGACAATATAGGGTCTAATTCTTACTAGAGAAATACCAGCTAATCCACTTTATAAGAAAACGTAACTAATCTATAGATCTCTAGCACATGATTTATATCTAAGGCTTTGGGGGTCAACCAGTCTAGGGCCTAAGGGTATTAGGAGTATAGGTAGACAGTAAGCTTTAGTGGAGCGTATATGCGGTATAAGCGGCCTATAAAGGCCAAGTATAGTATATTATATTATCCAGGATTGTTAATTCTATATATGGTCTATGTTTCTAGAGGTTACGCCTACTATATATAGCAATTGTCCGGCTAACCATAACATATGGGTCCAGTATTTGGGCCATTGGAGAATCTGAGAAAGGCCCCCCTAAATCGCTCCTTAAACCACTTTAAAAGGTCCAAATAGCCTGCCTCTAGAGTATAACAGGCGGATATAAGTAAACGGCCACAGCACTACTTAAGAAGGAAGCAAATATTTCCCCTCTATAACTACATATTAAAGCCGCTGTAATATAAAGGGCGCAAAATAAACGTAACTTTAATATCACAAAGTATATCAAGACACGCCTAAATAAACTATAGAGGGACCTTAGGGCGCCCCGTAGGAGAATAAACCAATAACCCTAAAGTAGGGAAGATATATTAGAGAAATAGGTAAAGAAAGCAGAAGAAGAATGGTGCTGCTTTAGGGCCTAGGCCTATATAGAGGAGAAAGGGAGACACGTAAGAGGCCAGCAAAGACAACAATAAGAGAGAGAAAGGAGCTAAAGTAGAGTATAAAAGAACGCCAAGAAACCATCTACCGTAATGCAATACTAGCTGGACCAATGCTGGAGAGGCGCATGGGAGTTAAAGGTATAGAGGCTAACTAAGGCAAAAGAAACCTAAGCCGTAGCATAGTTAACGCTATAGGGGGTAAACACTCTAGGGCTCCAAGAAGGCCTAATAAAGGCAGAAAATACAATAGCAACACTCTTAAGAACAGGAATAATAGGACTAAAAGACTGGCTCTACTAGGTAGGTGTCCTAGTAGGTAGCCCAAGATGTGAATATGGCTGGCCAAGACAGACACCAAAATATATAATACTGTTATGCCCCTTACGCACTAACTAAGAAGCAATGCTCTTAGTAGCTGGTATAGAGAACTATAATATACTACTCTTAACACAAAAAGGCCTTAAGGCGGTTACCTAGTGGCTTATTAGCCAAAATGTACTAAACCAGTTCCAGGTTGCAAAGGAAATGGCAATAAAGGGCAGGGGGGCGAGTAATAGGCGCCCCCTAATGACTCTATAGTAGTAGAGTAAAGTTTGCAATACTAGCGCGTCCGTAGGCTTGTTACGGCAGCAGTGGTTCCTAAGGAGGTCAAAAAGTAAAGTAGTAGGAGCACCACAGGTGACTCGTAGGCGCCTCGCAGGCGCCCCGTAGGCGAGTCCTAAAAGGCGGGGAGATGGATCACGGGGTTTTCTTAAATAGAGTTTTCTCCCTATATGTACACAAGGAGTAGTCTGCGTGGGCCCAATAGGGATCCGAATTAGACGTTAAGCAATGAATTATTATTATTATTATTATTATTTTATTTAACTATCTGTTTCTGGGTAGTATGCTATAGATAATAGTGCTTTAATATAGAGTTAAGTAGTTAGTTCTTTTTAGAATATAGAGATAAACTAGCTACCTTTATTAAAGATAATTGTTTTAGGGAGTCTATAGAGTTTCTATATATAGTTTAGAAATAGTTGGGTAATAGCAGACACTAATATATTGGAGTAGGTAATTAAGTGTTTTATTTTAGATAGTTAGTCTATAACTACTATAATATTTATATAGCCTTTACTTATAGGGAGCTTAATAATAAAGTTAATTAAGATATCCTTTTATCTTTAGTCCGGAACAGGTAGTGGCTTTAGAAAACCATTATATGTCTTATATAAAGCTTTAACTTATTAGCAGGTATAGCAGCTAGAGACGTACCTTTATATTATATTATGTATATTTAGCTAGTAATATTCCTGTTAGAGCAGTTTTAAGGTTTTTCCTTAGCCTGGGTGACTGGCTACCAGTAGGTTATATATATGTTTGAGGAGCTTAAGTTTAAGTTCGTTGTAGTTAGGTATAACTAGGTGGTTCCTATAATATAAGCGGTCTCTATAAGCTTTATATTTACTTAGAGAAATCCTTTTAAAGCATTTAATGCTATCTTAGATTAGCTTAAGCGTCTCTTAGATAAACTTATTATTTGGGTATTTATTAACTATTATCTGTTTAATTAATTAATTAGTTATTTAAAGGATGTGTATTATAACATTTTTAATAGGAGGGTTAAATAGCTTAGGACAAAGCAGGGTTTAATTGCGGTAGGTATACGCTTCTTTCTATACTGGTATGTCTTATAAATATTAGGTTAAGGTATTAGGTTTTTAACCTTAAACGCCTAGACGGTATATAATTAAGAATTAGAAATAAGACAGATATTCTAACTAGTAGGCTTAATAATAACTTAGCTGTTTTATGGTTATAAAGTATTATAGATTCTTATAGTTGCTAAGGACCTTAATTAGAAATCCAGCGCCTTCTAGTTTGGGTTGCTATTATTTAAAACATCTAACAATAGCCAATAATTCCTTATTGTAGATCTTGTAGTTATATTTAGCTAGACTTAGTTATTTTAAGAAGTATGCTATAGGGTACAGTACTTCTTTCTTATTATACTAAGATAGAATGCCTCTAGTAACGTAGTTAGATAAGTTGGCTTCTATAACACTCTTTTAGTTTAGGTTAAAGTGTTAAAGTATAGATGTAGTAGTAAATATAACTTTTAGATAGGTAAAGGCCTTTTTATATTCTTTGTTAAAGATAAAGGCTTTATCCTTTTAGGTTAGAGCTATAAGGGGTAAAACTAGGGCAGAGAAGTTATTAATAAACTATTAGTAGAAATTAGCAAATCCTATAAAGGCTCTTACGTCCTTAATATTCTTAGGTTTTTACTAGTTTATAATTGCTTTAATCTTTTTTAGGTCTATTTATATACCATTTATAGAAATGATAAGTCTAAGGTATAGAACTTCCGTTTTATAAAACTTGTATTTATCTATATCTAATTATAGGCTAGCTCTATATAGGACTTCCAGGACAAGGTTAACGTGTTTCTTATATTTAGCTAAGTTATTACTATATACTAGGATGTTGTTAATATAAGTAGTGTAGAAAACATCTAGGTAAGGTCGTAGGGTATTATTTATAAAGTATTGGAATAAACTTAGGGCATTTATAAGGCCGAACGGTGTTATTAAGTATTTAAATAGTCCATATCTAGTACGGAATGTGGTAAGCTATTTATCTCCTTTTGCGATATAGAGGTAGTTAAATACGTAAATAAGGTTAAGTTTTGTATAGTAGTAAGCCTTACTTAATTAGTTTAGTATCTCTTAAATTAATAGGAGCGGGTACTAATTCTTAATGGTAATAGCGTTAAGAGCTTAGTAGTTTATATAGAAGCGTAGACCACTGCTAGGTTTTTTAATAAAGATTATAGCTATAGCTATAGGCGAAGAGCTTGCTCTAATAAATCCTTTACTTAGGTGCTTATCTAAGTACTTTTATAGTACTTTAAGTTTGTTCTAGGATATTCTATATAGGGGTCTAAATCCTAGCTGTTTTCCTTCTTTAAGTATAATCTTATAGTTATATAGTTAGTGCTCTACTAACTTATTGGCTTCCTTTTATAAGAATACCTCTAGGTGCTTATAGTGGCATACTAGTACTTTTATAACAGGGTTAGTGTGCTTCTTTAGTACTAGGGCCTTTTTAATATTAGCCATTATAACGGCAAAGATTGTATATTTAGGTTTCCTAGCAAGTTGCGCTAATGGGGTAGCTCTAATTATATAGATATCTAAGGTGTTAAGCAGGCTTAGATTATCCTTAGTTTCTTATATAGGTTTAGGCTTAGTATTAGGTATAGAGTTAGTATTAGATTTGGGTTTGAGTTCTTTAAGTATCCTTTTTATAGTAGAATACTAGTTCTTTTAGTACTTTTATATGTTAAGCTTAAGCTTCTGCTTGGTTTAGGGTACAGTAGTTAGGGTTAGTTTGTATAGTTATATATTATTTTTAGGTACTTGGTAGACATTAGTAGAAGTCTTACATTAGTGGAATTTAGTAAAATTCTTAGTTTAGTGGAATTAGGTAGACTTTTTAGGTATAGGGTAGACGTTAGTAAAAATTTTAGACTAGTAGATCTTAGTGGATTTTTTAGATTTTAGATTAGGGTTTAAGTAGTAAGTTATAAAATACTTCTGCTTACAATAGAAGGCGGCAAATAGAAGCTTAAGGTTGTCCTAATTGATAGTTACCTTATATAGCTTTATTTAGGGTTATTTAAGAATTACTAGATAACTTAGGGTAGTTATAAAAAGCCTAACTAGTTCTTTATAGTTTAGGTATTAAAGTTTTAGGAATACTATGTGGGTAATATAGCCTAAGATAGTGTATTTACTATTAAATCTAAATATGTTAATATGCCAGTTAAGGGGGGTTAGAGTAAAACTATTATCTTATATAAAGATCTTATTAATAAATCCTATACTATTATCTCCTGTGTTAATTAGGACTTAAGTATTAGCCTATTAATTATTTTGCTAAAGATAATAGTTAACGGTTATACTGTAATCCTAAGAGTTAGAGTTCGTAATATCTAGAGCATTTAATAAGATCCTAAGGCAGCGCTGTTCTAGAGAGCGACTTAGCTCTAGGACCTTCCTTTTAGAGGTAATTAGGGTAGGGTTCCTATAGAATATTGGTTATAGCTTTGTCCTTATAAGTAGTGCTTACTAAATATAGGGCTAGAACTAGGTAAAGATTAGAGATAGTAACTAGAGGATTAATGCGGTAAATGGTTATTAGTATTAGCTGTTTATAAATTATGTTAGGGTATAGGGATAGAGTAGTATCTTAAGATATAATCTTTGCTTCTATATTTAAAGCAAAGGCCTAGCTTAATATATCGTTCTTATTTAGGAGACCCTAGTAGAGCGTATTCTAGGGTCCTTATGTTAATATCTATGGCGTTAGGGTGCTTAGGCTAAGACAATAACTTAGTAGACGTTTATAGGGTTATTATATTGTATTAAGGAGTGGACTTTAGTGTTAGACATAGTATATTATTGTACTATTTATTTATAACGTTTATATAGGCGTTAAGGGCTTCTAGTAGGTCTATATTTATTAGGGAGGTTTTTAGTTTAGGGCTTAGGGACTTAATAAGGCTGTTAACTAATGCGGAGTTATTCTAGCCTATTTCCTTTGCGTAATAGTTAAATTTAGAGAAGTATACTAGGAAGCTTTTTATTCCTTAAGTTATATAGTTTATCTTCCTCTAAGCGGTAGCTTAGCAGTTTAGGTTACTATATACGGCTTTAAGTAGTATAACTAGACTTTATACTAAGTTTGGTTAAAGGGGTTTAATAAAGTTAGCTGCGTCTCCTCCTAGTTAACTTAGGGCGTAGTAGAGTCGGTTAGCTTCGGTTAGGTAGCGGTTAGCGTTACTAGTTAGCTTATTTTTAAGCTAGCTTAGGAATAATTAGAGCTCTTATTATTTACTAGTAAATATTAGAGGGTCTAGTAGTTATTTGGATTGTTGTAGTGCGGTAGTTAAATTAGGGTGAATAGTTACTATAGGTTTAGGACTCTTGTCCCACGTATTTATCTTTAAAAAAGGCGTTTAGTCTTAGGGCCTTATTATGGGTATCTTAAGGGTATAGACTTCTTCTTAGAGGTCCTTAATTATTTATAGGTATTATGCCTCTTGTTTAGCTTATTATTAAGTTAAAGTAGCTTAGTTTTATATAAGGGTATCTATAAAGGACTTCTATATCTCTACTAATTGTTTTTAGAGTACGGATATAATGCTAGCGGCTATTATAGGGGCTTTAGGGTTGTTCTATATTTTAGAGGGTGGTATATAAGGTTAACATAATATAGTATTACAGAGTAAGTATAAACGGTAATAATATATAGCAAAGTAGATATTATTAAGCTATGTATATAAACTATATAATAAAGTTAAAACGTTATATAAGGATAGAAGGTAAGGAAACGGGAAGAAAGGGTATATATTATTAGTTTGTTTGCTTAGCTAATATATATATAGAGCAGAATAGGATTTAAGTAGTGGTCCTAGCAGAACTTAGTAGGATTTAGTAGACTTGGTAGAATATGGCAGAATGCAAATTGCCGTAGATTGCCGGCAGATTGCTATTAGATTGTTGTCTTGCGGTCGGTCTCTTCTTGCTATGTTGGTGGAAACAGGTAGACACAGGTAGATGTATGTAAGGTGTTACAGAGGTGTCCCGTAACAGGTTTATATAGGCTACTTTTTAGGCCTCTTCTAAGCGTTTAGCGTAATACTATGCTTCTTTATAAGATAGTTTTTCGCGTATAGTCTGTGGCCCTTTTAGTCTTTTCTAGTTAAAGCTTATATGGGGGTAAATACCCTATTTATAGCTAGATAGGTGTAAATCCTATAGAGTTATAGGGTAGGATAGCCTGGGCGTAATCTATTAGAGGTAGCAGTTTAGCCTAATTATTCTAAAAGTAGTTAATAAAGGGTTAGAGTCTCTGGTCTAAATATTAGTTTATAATCTCTGTCTAGCCGTCTATTTAGGGGTAGTATACTATAGAAAGCTTTAGCTTAATACCTAGGATCTAGGTAAACTTATTCCAAAAAGCCGATATAAACTATAGCCTATAATTAGATATAATAGTATTTAGTAGTCCGTAAATTTGGTAGACGTAGTAGATATATAGTTAGGCCGCCTCTTTAGCATTAATATTCTTATAACAAGGGATTAAAAACAGGCGCTTACTAAAGTAGTTAACTATAACTATAGCTATATTATATCTATTATGGTCTATAGGTAGCTTATAAAAGTCTATAAAGATATACTACTAGGGGCGTTCTAGTACTAGAAGTGGTTTTAACAGTCCTAGGGTCTTATCTTATAGAATTATAGACTTATAGCAGTTGTTATAGTTATATATTTAGTAATTAATATCTATAACCATTCTAGGCTAGTAGTAATGGTTGCTAATAATTTTATAGGTCTTATTTTTTCTAGGGTGGGCCGTAGAGACCTAGGTATACGCTTCCATAATAAGCTAAGTCTATTAGTTCTATTCCTCTATTAGATATATATAAAGAAGAGATTAATGTCTTCTCTAATAAGTTAGTAAGTATACTACCTTAGAACTTTAAGTATAACTATATAATTAACTTAGAAGAAGGCAAGACGCTACTATAGATGCCTATCTATAACCTCTTATAGAAAGAGTTGTAGATCTTATAGAAGTACCTAGAGAGTGCCCTTAAGAAGGGCTGGGTTAGGCCCAGTAAGTTGTCTACTAGAGCGCCTATCCTCTTTATACTAAAATTAGAAGGTATAATATAGTTATATATTAACTATAGACGCCTAAATAAGATTATAATTAAAAACTAGTACCTCCTACCACTAGTTAGCGAACCCTTTAATAGGCTTAGCTATGTGAAAATATTTATAAAGCTAGATCTTTGTAATGTATATAATAGGATTTGCGTTTAAAAGGGAGATAAATGGAAGACTGTATTTAAGACACGCTATAGTTACTTTAAGTACCTAATAATGCCCTTTAGTCTTACTAACGCCTCTATAACTTTTTAGAGCTATATTTAAAAAGCTTTAGGGACCCTAGTGGATACCATCTATGTAGTTTACCTAGATAATATTCTTATCTACTTAAATAACGAGGATAAGTATGTTAAGTACGTTAAGTAGGTACTGCGATAGCTCCGCGCTTAGGGCCTATATACTAAACTATTAAAATATATCTTTTATACTAAGAACGTTAAGTTTTTAGGCTTTATTATTATACCTAATGGTATTATAATAGATCCTACCCGCGTAAAAGCTATTAAGGAATAGCCTAAGCCTAAGTTCTATAGGGATATCTAGGTCTTCCTTAGCTTTGCTAACTTCTATAGGCAATTTATCTAAAACTACTTGGATACTATATACCTCCTATATATATATCTTGCACAGGTATATTATAACCTAATATTAGATAGGGAGAAGAAGATATAAAAGCGCAAGAAAGGGCCTACTAAATGGTATTAACCTTAGTCCTAGCCCAATAACGCTTAGTAGGCGTTTTATAAGCTACGCGCTATATTTATATAGATTCCTCTACTTTTCCACTTTAACTCTAATCTACCCCTAATAGTAATTACTAACGCTTTTAATTATACCTATAGTGGTATACTTTTACAGCCTTTTAGGTAAGAAGATTAACTCTACTAATACCTAATTGCTTATTATAGTTAGAAGCTTACTAGCCTAGAAGTGCGGTATAATATATATAATAAGGAATTACTTGCTATAGTGTAATGCTTTAAGACGTAGCGCTACTACCTTAAGCACGCCGTATATATAACACGCGTGCTCTGCCATTATAATAATCTTAGGTACTTTATAATTGTAAAGAGCTTATCTGCTCACTAGGCCTAATATACTAAAAAACTAGCTAAGTTTAATTTTAAGATTAAATATAAGCTAGGCAAAGCAAATCCCACTAATATACTATTCTGGCGCCCAGATTATGCTAAAGGCTTTAAAGATAGTAGTAAGAGGATAGTCCTTAATGCTATACTACTTATATTATAGTAAAAGTTATAGGTTATAGGCCTTATAGGTGGCCTTAGTGCTACTATACCAAACTAGTAAGTAGTATATGTGTACTATATAAGCGACCCTTATAAATATGGCGCCGGCGGATTAGGGTGTCCTACTATTCTCTCTAAGACCTCTTTAACCGGCCTAATAGTGTTTAACCCTAGGGAAGATCTTTTAGCCTAGGTAACGGTCCCCTATAATAACCTAGTAAGTTACCTATATATTATATATTACTTTACTAGCACTAACTTTGCGCAAAGTCTTATACTATAGCAAGATGTAGTAGTAGCTGCCTTAGTGAAAATAGCGTTTATAAAATACCCCCCTAAGCTACTAGTTAATTTTATTTATAGAGTATAAGAAAGGGACGCCTTTACATGCTTTATATATAATTAGTTAACCTAGGGATAGGTTCCTACTAGTAATAAGGACTATACCTTTAATAATTAAGGACTCCTAAGGCAAAACAATAAAGTCTAAGTGCTAAATTGCACACTACTATAATAGGAGATCCTTAAGCGGAATTATAATAATCCTATAGGTGGCTACTATGGATTTAACTATACCTACAAGGTAATTATACGGAAGTATGCTTGGAATAGTCTTACTAAAGATCTCCGCGAATACCTAGATAACTATAATGCCTACTAATGCTATAAATCGCGCCGCTATAAACCCTATAGTAAGCTGTAGCCTTTTTAGGTCCCTACCTAAGCCTAGTAATATTATTTACTTAACTTTATTATAGATCTCCCTAAGTCTAAGACTTCTAATAATATAGAGTGCAACTCTATCCTTATCCTTATAGACTGTTTTATAAAGCTAGTATGCTACTATCTAGTACATAAGATAATTAATACTACGCAACTTATAGAACTCTTATTTAGAGTTTTTGTATAAACAGGGCCCTTAAATAAAAAAATTTTATGTCCATTATATTATACTATATATAATACTGCGCATGTAGCCTCTAGGCTATAGCGCTATAGTCCTATATACATAAATCCTTTTTAGGCAGCTTAATATATACTAGTAACTATGTCCTAGTAGTTTATAAATCTCTAATAGAGATTTATAGCTCTCTAGTAGAAACTAGATTATAGCAACTATTAGGTAGTAAGAAAACAGTAGAAAACGATAGAAAATAGTAAAAACCACATAAAATCCTAACGCCTATCCCTATCCTATTTATAATTCATTTCTGTTCTTTTACTCTCTACTATCTATCGACTAGGTCCTTCTAGAGATCCTACTGTTATTAGCCACTTTCTAGTAGCTATTCCTGTTCTATTTAAAAATAGAAAAAGCACCTCTCTCCCCTTATTTATATAAAATAGCTTCTCTAAAGATAGAGTAGAGCCCAATTGCCTTTGCATTTCTTTTCTCTCTTTTCTATATAGGCTACAATCTAGTAGTAAATGCTTAGGAGTTTATAGGGCACTACATTCTCTAAAGCATCTGCCTTCATTGTCCTTCCCTACTTAAATAATATTATCTCTAATAGGGGTAGCGTGTTTATAAGTAAGTACTAGAGTACTATATACTACCATCTGTAACGGGACTAGCCCAGTTACAGTAGGAATATCTCGGTAAAACACTTGACAGATAAATTCTGCCAACTTAATTAAATTCCGCCAAATTCCGCCAACTTAATTAAATTCCACCAAGTTCCACTAATATAATTGAATTTAGTCGAAACCTATTAAAATCCGCGTGGGCTTATGCCTATGCGTCTGCTGCTAAGACCCTAAATATTTAGTTATAAGTTTCCTATATTCCTTTCTCTTCTTTACGCAACGTCTTATACTCTGCAAGAGCTATATACCCTTAGATTTAGATAGAATTTATATTATTCCTTTAAATCTTCCCTAAAGCCTTTTCATGCCCTTATATTACGTTATATTAAAACAACTACTATTAAAATAGCAAATAAATCTAAATCCCTTTTAATAACCACAAGTATCATAACTCTAGTTAGGGAACAGTTAACCATAATGCAACAGTCCTTTATAGACACCTTAGCTTAGCAGTAGGCTGCACTAGAAGCCCAGTACCAGTAATTAATAGAAGCACTCCGCAAAGAACCCCGTAATGTTAAAGCATTTACATTATAGACCCCAACAGCAACACCTATAAATAAGATTAAAATAATGGTACCTAAACCTAACCTGTTAAATACAAATACTAAACCAGTAATAGTAGCTTAATCTATACCTATAGCAAACCTAGTACCTACTATAAAATCCAAAAAGCTCCCTAATCCTTTAATGTTTAATAGAAACCAAAATAACCTATATCTCTTTATAACTAAGCTCCGTCTTAAACTCTTAATAAACTATAATTAATACCCCACTAAAGCTAGTAAGGTTAGTTATAGAATATCTTATTTAAGTAAGGATGGTGCATAAACTATGGATTCATTCTTCCGTAATAGCACTTTTATTAATTTTAAAACCTTTATCTCTCTACTAGAATGAATATATAATAACGCTAGCCGCGAACATGTAGCTGTTACTAAACTTAAAAACCTATAATAATAGAACCAAGACTTTACTAGCTTCTTTTTGGAATTTTTAGGCCTTATTAGCGAGCTGGATTAGAATAAAGCTGCTAAAGTTGCTACCCTTTAATAAGCTATTTTGGATAAAATTAGAGCCTAGTTAGTAAATAGAGAACTGCCAAAAAAACCTATCTGAATTTGCTATAATATGTTAATAAATTAATAAAGACCTTTAATATAATAAATAGACTTATTCTCTAAAGTCAACTATACCTTATATTTAAAACTCTATAAAATCAATATATGCTCTAAGGCGCAATCCTTCTCTAAGACCTAAAAGCCCTATATATAACCCTATGGACCTTAATACCACCTAATCCTATACACTCTTAGGAACTAATAAATAAAGAACCTAAGCCATAAATAGAGAATGCTTTAGATATAGTAAAAAAGGATATATTTAAAAGCATTGCCAAACTTACCCCTTTAAAAAGGTCCGCCGTAGTTCCTCCTATTCCTTAAATTATACCCATTCCTTAAGTTGTACTTATTCCTTAAATTATATACGCTTTATAAATTATACTTAGACGCTACAAAGCATCTCGCCTTTAGTTGACTTAGAAAATAAATTATCCTAAGGCTAAGCTGCGCCTTAGGATAAAAAGTGGAAGAGTATAAGTATCTAGGCTCTTCTAGCGCTAATACACGGCATAACTCCCTTAATGTACTTAGCAAAATTTAAATACTTAGAAAATAGAAGAAGGTACAAATCCTAATAGACAGCAGAGCCACTAGCATAGGCTTTATTAATATAGACTATGCAAAAACTTAATGCCTAAAATTAAAGAAACTTAATAAGCCCTAAGGCCTATAAGGCTTTAATGGCAAACCCTTAATATATAGCGAAATAACACACTACGTCCTAGTAAAAATATAGATAGGTAAATACCTTAAATATATCTCCCTATTTGTAACACCCTTAAAGCAATACAAAGTTATACTTAGATATAGATGGCTAAAACGACATAACCCTTTAATTAGCTAGGTTAAAGAAACACTAAAGTTCTATATAACTTACTGCCAAAGTTATTACTTAAAAAACCATTTGCCCTATAAACATGCACATAACTATTTAAATTTAATATAATATAAATTACCCTTGCCACAAACCTTAAGCTAACATAATAAATCTATAACTACTAATTATAGTAAAGAATATAAAGATGTTACGTTAAAACCTCTTAAAATTTATATAATATAGGCCGCGCCTTTTATCTTATTAGCAAAAAGACAGGATTATAAAATCTTTACCATAACTATAGAAGACATTAAGAAAGCACTAGAACCAAAATAATATCCTAATTCTTAACCTTTTATGCCTAAAAAGTACCACAACCTAATTAACAAGTTTAAAAAATAATTTACAGACTAACTAGCCCTGTACTAAAAGAAATATAATTTTAAGATAGAACTTAAGCCTAGTATAATACTAAAGTTTGGTCTGCTATACAGTATATTATAAGAAAAACTACTTATAATACAACAATACCTTAACAAACATCTGGAAAAGGATTTATTTGCCCTAGTTAATCCCTATTTACCTTACCTATACTATTTATTAAAAAGCTAGAAGGAGGCTTAAGATTCTATATTAATTATTAAGCTCTAAATATAATTACGATTTAAAACTAATATCCAATTCCCCTAATTTAAGAGACGCTTAACTATTTAGTAAAGGCACGGTACTTTATAAAGCTTAATATAGTCGCTACCTTTAATAAAATCCGTATATATAAAGGAGATAAGAAGTATATAGCTTTTTATATATAATGGGGACTCTTTAAATACCTAGTAATGCCGTTTAGTATAAAGAATGGTCCTAGTACATTTTAGCAATATATTAATAATACGCTTTATAAATTCCTTAATATATTTATTACCGTATATATTAACAATATCTTAATCTACTTATCCTTACTTTCTAAACATTAGAAACACATTAGAATAGTCCTTAAACGCTTATAAGATATAGGCTTATAATACAATATTAAGAAATACAAGTTCCACGCGTCCAAGATTATATACTTAGGCTTAATTATATTCTATAACAGAATCAAAATAAACCCTAAAAAAGTTGCTGCAATTATAAACTAGGAAAGCCCTAGCAATATATAAGATATTTAAAGATTTCTAGGATTTGTAAATTTCTATTAACAATTTATTAACCACTTCTTAGAAACTGCTTAGCCGTTAATAAACCTAATAAAGAAATTTTTAAAATTTAAATGGACCGCTAGATGCAAACGAGCTTTTAATAACTTAAAATATCACTTTATAACTACTCCCATTCTCACCCACTTTAACCCTAACCTTAAATATATTATTAAAACGGACTCGTTAAATTATGCGCTAGGGGGAGTATTATTATAATATAATAAGTATAGCAAGCTATATCCAGTAGCCTTTTTCTCCCAGAAACTCGCCCCTACTAAATTAAACTACAAGATATACAATAAGGAACTGCTTGCAATTGTTAGATGCTTTAAACAATAGCATCCTAAGCTTAAAGGATCATTATTCCCAATACGCGTGTTAATGGACCATAAAAACCTATAGTACTTTATAACTATAAAACAATTAATATAGCGCCAAATTTATTAGGCTAAATACCTGTTAGGTAAAACCTAAGTAGATAGTTATATAGCCGCAAGGGACGGGCGACCCTGGGGCGACCTAGGGGTGACTCGTCCGTGAGGCACGTGCACTGCACATACCTAAGAAAAACCCTTCCTACCTCGCACACAGACTCCTCCTTTTTCCCTTAAGGATTTGTCTATCTATACAATATACCCTATTATTCTATTATTAGACTCCCTATCTACATCCTTACCTTATATTTAAATCCTTACTAATCCCCTTAGGAGGATAGCCAGTTCAATTTTTCTATAATACCTCTAAAAAGAAAACTAACACCTGCACCTAACGGTAATACGCTAATAATACGACCGCTAAACGCCTTAGGATCTAGTGTAGACAAAACCACTAGAAACATACTAGTAAGATCTAAGCCACCTTCCGAACCTTAAAACGATTAGCTACTTGTAAACGCTGGAGACTAGTTTGACTTATATACCTAGGCTTAATAGGAGCTTAGTAAGATTACTAGCGTCCCTCTAAATACTGCTAATATAAAGGAGCTAGATAAGCTGGCTAAGAAAATAGCTAACTTATAGAGCATTATTAATTTAATAAAGCCCTCCTGTCGCCTCTCTAGTAAAGAGTATAAGTTATATAGTAAACGTATACGCCGAATAAATTTTAACGCCTTAGTCAAGAAGTTACTACCTAATATTAGCGGTACTACTTAACAGCATTTTAACCGCTAGATCGCCGCAGTTAAGAACCAATTTAAGGTTAATAATACTAACTATAACTATAAGCGACACATACGCTGGGCTATTAAAAGTCTTGCAAAAGAGAAGACAATTACCTAACTGGTTTATTACTGGCTAGGCACTAAAGATAAAGGTCCCTTACTATAGAATAAGTTTAAAACTATAGTCCAAAACCAGATTAGGAACCCCACAGTAAGATGCTTTGATAATGCTACTATATACTATACAGCCATTATAAAAGAGAACTAGAGGTTTAATATCTTCCTAGCCCGTATACATAGCTTAGAGGACCGCTTTTTATCTACCCCTTTTGTTAATCCCAAATAATAAATAGACATTTGGTTTTTATGCCTCCTAGCCTACCTATAGGCAGAGCTCTTCCGCTAAAACTTTATTAAATAGGTAAGAACTGCAGAGGACCTCTTTGCCGAAATCTGCCGTATAGAGCAACTGCTTAACACTATAAAGCTTACAGAAGATCGCGTAGCTGGTAGCGGCAAATACTTGCGCTTAAAGCGCGGTTGTAGTATAGGCTTTATAGAGTTAGGTTTAGGGAACAGAACCTAAAAAGGGCAACGCTTTAAGTAAACTCCTAGGGAGACTACTTAAAAGCCAGATGGCTTAGAGGACCCCTTAGACGCTGGTAGTACACACGCGAGTTAAAAGAGACCTGTAGGTAACTACTATAAAGAACACTAGAAGCAAGCCAGTAAAGACAAGTTAGGCCAACTTTTGGAAAACCTAAAGCCCTAGTAGCGCATCTCTCTTAACTGCAACTAGGGCCTAATATAGAGGGAGAAAAGAAACGCATTGTGGTATATATTGTAATAGATACGCCCTAGGGTAAAGTCTACCTATATTGCTTATACAACAATAGGTGCTAAATTAACCTTATTAACTAAGACGTCGTCCATAGGCTTAACCTGCCTATAAGCTACGCGCTATACAGTACCTCGTCAAAAGTCTCCATGCCGAGCGCATTTTCAAGATAAAATCTATACCAAATTATTATATAACAACTACATTATTAATTTTAAATCTTTAAAAAATATCTAAAACTCATAATATATATAAGCCTTAGCTATTATAACAATTTTTTAAAATTTAAAACCTATAACTCTTTTAGAAATCCTACTAATTCTCTTTTACAATCTATAATATTTAATATATATTTTCTATTACTATAT